>Ga0116185_1000109_pt1 | contig 103598 bp, 81 predicted proteins | sample AD_JPNNA7_MetaG_FD_89754 | JGI IMG/M metagenome (GOLD analysis project Ga0116185, IMG submission 89754) | Active sludge microbial communities of municipal wastewater-treating anaerobic digesters from Japan - AD_JPNNA7_MetaG | ecosystem: Engineered > Bioreactor > Anaerobic > Digestate | place...
ACTCTCAAAGAAGCCCTCATCCAACTCGACAATCTTGTCCAGCTTATACCTGCTGTCTCTGGATCCCATTGTCAATCTCAGCTTCTGCATCATCAGCCAAATGGGTTCATAAAATTTATGACCGATCTGACGTTGTAACTCCTTGGCAGAAAAGGTCTTTTTTGTGCTTGTCAGTAAATGAATTGCAATAAACCAATACCTGAATGGAAGATTACTTGCATGCATTACTGTTCCGCTTCTTAAGGTTGTCCTGGTTTTGCATTTCTTACACTGATACTGTTCAATTGTTTGCAACCAATAATGATCAGTACCACCACATTTTCTACAGATGACCCCTTGTTCATCCCGAAATTCCTTAAATTTGATCCTGCATGAGGATTCATCAGGAAATGATTCAATAAATTTGATTAGATTCATGTCAAATATTTCTCAATAATATAATCAAATTATTTATCATTACCGATAGTCATATTAAATTATAATATATTTATTTATATGGGGTCGTTTAATAAAAAAAATATTTTAATGAAATAAATTTAAAAATGAATACTAATACACAAACGGAAGGCGCGTTAACTAGACTACTTAAACATATTGGAACTTTTAGTAGTCAATACCTTACTATTGTAACGTTTGCTGGTATTATTTTAGGTGGTTACAAAACATATGATAAATGGAATCATAGTAATGATAAGATGCAAGAAAAAGTTGAAACGGTTGTTCAAAATCAAAAAAGTCAACGAAAAATAGATTCATTATTGTTACAAGGACAAATTGATTTAAGAAAAGATCTTGAAGAACATATTAAAAATACTGAAGAATTTGTTAAACAACTTAAATCATTAGAAAAATCATATATAAAATATATTAGTAATGACAATGCACTAACAAAAAAAGATTTTCTTGAATATATGGAAGGTTTAAGTGTGGATGAAAAAAAAAACTCTTCCGGATCAATGATGAAGAAATAAAACCACAAGATACAATAAAACATAATATAATAATACGTAAAAAAAATTAATTATATGTTTAAAAAAATTCTTTCTTTCTTTTTATGCTTTATTAGAGATGATTGTGAATATTCTATAAAAAAAGTAATTGCAACGATATTTGTGGGAGTTGCTATTTATTTAATGATTTGGACAGATAAAAGTGCATATGAAGCTTTGGGATTTGCCGCCGTTTTACTTGGCCTTCGCACATATGAAAAGGGTAAAGAAATGACACTAGGTAGAAAATTTGGAACTAAACCTCCTGAGACTAAACGGAAGATATTGAATGATTAAATGCATAACATAAATTTCTTATTCGTATACAAATTTCAAATTCATTTAATTTTTCAAAATAAGGATTAATAATTGATTCTAAAAGATCTATATTATTTTTGTTTATTTCAAATGTGGTATCGAATGTTATATTATTAATTTTTGCTATAACGATCAATTTTTTTCCTATATTTTCTTTTAATGAAAATTCAAATGTTTCAACTAATTTAAGATATATATTATGTTGTTCATTATTGTAAAACTCACTAAAACTATGATAATTTTTTTTGATGTTCATTAATTTTGTACATTTTGTTTCTTTTTTCATAATCAATTTATATTTTATATAATATAATTAAAAAAAACATAAAAAACAAAAAACCCTAACTATTTGTTAGGGTTTTAATCATTTAATGGGTTCAACACCATTAATTTAAAACGAAAAGGTAATTCTTGCAGTGATATAAATATATTAAAATCGGGAAAAAGTTCGTTTTTTGATATTAAAAACCAATTTTTTTTATTTTATAATTAAATCTCCGTTTTTTTCACATTTGATTGTTATACGCCGGTCTTTAGTAATATTATCTTTTAATATTTCATCACTTATGAAATCCTCACATAAGTTTTGAATATTTCTTTTAATCGGTCTAGCACCATAATCTTTATTATCTTCCGAATTCATTTCTAGTATCTTGTTATGAATAGATTTATCAAAATGAATATCATATCCCTTTTCTTTTAATCTTTCAGATAAGCCATTAATTTCAATTTTAATAATTTCTTTAAGCTGTCTTTCACCCAAAGGATTAAACATAATAGCACTATCAATACGATTTAAAAATTCGGGGCTAAATTGTTTTTTTAATTCTTTTAATATTATCGAATTTTTATTTTTATTTATCTGATCTTCGTTTCCTGGTAATGTGAATCCCATTCCTTTACCAAATTCTGATACCTTTCGAGATCCAACATTAGAAGTCATAATAATAAGAGTATTTGAAAAATTAACATACCTTCCAAAAGAATCTGTTAATCGTCCTTCGTCTAATATTTGAAGAAGCATATTATAAACATCTCTATGAGCTTTTTCTATTTCATCAAATAATATTACAGAAAATGGATTATTTTTTACTTTTTCTGTTAATTGTCCACCTTCTTCATATCCAACATATCCTGGCGGTGATCCAATTAATCGTGAAACATTATGTTTTTCCATATATTCACTCATATCAATTCTTATAACTTTTTCTGGGGATCCAAATAAAATCTCCGCAATACATTTAGCTAGATAAGTTTTTCCAACACCCGTTGAACCTAAAAATATAAATGAACCTATGGGTTTATTCGTCCCTTTAATTCCCACCCTATTTCTTCTAATTGCTTTAGCAATTGTGGATATTGCTTCATCTTGGCCAATAACTTTATCTGATAATTGTTTTTCAAGATTTAATAAATTACTTTTTTCTTCTATATCAAGTTTAAAAATTGGAATTCCTGTCATATCAGATACTATTGCATAAACATCTTCAACAGTTATTGGATCTTTTTCTCTATTATTAATCCATTTTTCTTTTTCTTCTTCTATTTTTTCTTCTAATTTTTTTGATTCATCACGTAATTTAATTGCTAGTTCATATTTTTGATTTTTTACGACTTCTAATTTTTTTTCCCTAAGTTTTTCAATTTCAATGCGCAATTTTTCAATTGATTCAGGAATTTTAGCAGATATTTTCTTTTCTGATCCTAATTCATCTAGTATATCAATGGCTTTATCGGGAAATTGTCTATCAGTTATATATTTTGATGATAATAGTACAATTGTTTCAATAACATTATGGTTATATATAACTTTATGATATTTTTCATATGTCGGTTTTAACATATTTAAAATATCGATAGTTTCTTGATATGTCGGTTCTTTTAATATTATTTTTTGAAATCTTCTAACTAATGCTCCGTCTTTTTCAATATATTTTTTAAAATCATCAAATGTTGTTGAACCAATACATTGTAATTCTCCACGAGCAAGTGCGGGTTTAAATATGTTAGATGCATCCATTGAACCACTAGCATTACCCGCCCCTACCATTGTGTGTAATTCATCAATAAAAACTATTACATCACGATTATTTTGTAATTCAATTAATATACCTTTAATTCTTTCCTCAAATTGACCTCGATATTTTGTTCCTGCTACTATCGCGGTTAAATCTAAACATATTACTCGTTTGTTTAATAAATTATTTGGGCATTCTTCTTTACTTATTAATATAGCAAGTTTTTCAAGTAATGCTGTTTTACCAACTCCAGGATCACCAACAATAAGAACATTATTCTTTTTTTTACGCGATAAAATTTGAGAAATTCTTTTAACTTCTTTATCTCTACCAATTATTGGGTCAAGTTTTCCTTCTTTAGCTAGTTTAGTGAGATCTCTTGAAAAATTATCAAGTATAGGCGTTGATGATGTTTCTTTTTTACTCTTCTGTCCACTATCTTTTATTGGTTGTTCAAAAAAATCTACAGGCATATACTATATTATATTAATTTCATTATTAATTTTATGGTCCTTTATATTTAATATAATAAGGATAATTATCGCAATTATATCAAGAATGGGGCCAAAAATTTTAATATAACTAGAGTTGCCCCCAGAAATTCTAACACTAAATCCAATTAATAAACCGATTAATATAACAAACCCCAATGGTAATAAGGAATACCATTTCCAACCTTTTCGCCATGCGAAGATTGTAAGAACAATTTCAATTATAAACATATGTTATTTTTTTTTGTGTTATTTATTATTATATTTTGTTTTAACAAATAATGATATAAACCAGACTAAGCATACTGATTGAAACCAAGTTAATTTTGATGATATAATACCATTTGCTATTAAACCTGGTAATACTGCCGGAATAGCATATGGCCAAACAATCCATAAAATTGTACCACTAACTAATGAAACAATCAAAACTGCAATTAATAAAATTATTCCAGAAATTATATTAATAACCAATTCTTTCATTTTTAAAATTTTAAATTTATAAGACAAATATAATCCAAATATTTAAGAAAAAAAATTGTGTGTTAATTTTATCTAATAATTACTATAATTTTTAATTAAAATAATAAATCGGAAATATTGTCAGTTATTTTTTTGCGGCAAATTTTTTGTAAAATATAGTTCAAAAAATAAATAATATTAAAAAAATATAGGAGGAATAATTATGACAATGTTAAAATTATGGAATGATCCTTTTGAAAATAAATCTTGGAATGATCCATTTTCATTATTGGTTGATCGTTTTTTTGAGTCGCCAAGTTCTTTAATTAGAAGTAATATCTTAACAACGGATGATGAATATAAAATTCAATTTGCAATACCAGGATTAGTAAAAGAAGATATAAAAATTAGTGTTGATGAATCTGTTATCACAATTTCACATGAGAAAAAAGAAACAGACGATAATACTTTCTATTTTACCAGTTCTTTTAAAAAAGAATATTCACTACCTGATGATGTTGATGTAGATAAAATTTTTAGTAAGTTAGAGAATGGTGTATTAGAAATTAACATTCCTCGAACTCAGAAAAAAAGAAATGAACGATACATTGAAATTCAATGAAAATGACTCCCGAAAATATCGGGAGTTTTTTTTATCTATCAGATATATTTATAGTAGATGAATCAAAATGAAGATAAAAAAATTTTGCCAATAGTTAAAGAACATTGGAAAAATAAATTTGAAAAATCGGTCATTATTTTGAAAAAAAGTGGATACCAAATTGATGAGTTAATAATAAAAATAAAAGAAATAATATCTGAAGATGAAAAAAAGAATCAAGATAACGGAACAGCAATTTAATAATTTAATAAAAAAAACAATTGGCGAAAGTAATGTTCAAAATTATCCATTATTTATAGAACATTGGGAAAATAAATTTTGTAAATCAGTTGAAATATTATTAAAATTGGGAAATAGCCCAGATGATTTAATAAAAAAAATAAAACGCATATCAATTGAAAAACAAGAAAATAATAAATAAATAATAAATATAATTAATATGAGAGTAATAAAATTAACTGATTCAAAACTTAATAATATTATTAAGAAAGTTCTTAGAGAACAAGAAGAAAATCAAGTAATGTCTACAGGCCCATCACCTGAAGAAGTAACCGGTGCACCAGAACCAGAAGAAAATGGTGAACTGAATTTTGATACATTTATGGATGCTGCAAGAAAATTACTTAATCAAGGACATACTGTTGGTGAGCTAGTTGATAAAATTTTAGAAGCACAAGGAAATGAGGAAGAACCCGAAGTTGAGCCAATAGAACCAGAAATGGATCAAGGAATTCCATCAGATAATCAATAAAATATTTTAACACTAATCCGATTGGAACGATAAGGGTTTAAATGGTTTCACAGACTTGTGCTTCTTTAAGAATATTCTTTGCAGCGTTTAAATCACGGTCTAAAACGTGTCCATTCTTGCAAGTCCATTCTCTTATTGAAAGATTTAAGTCTTGATTTTTACAATTTCCGAAGCCTATTTGTCTTTAGCAAATGGTTAGTTCATATTAAAAATAAATATTATGGCAATTATATCAGAACAAATTTCAGGTGATACAATTAGTGTTGCAATTAGATCATCAAATTTAAATTATGCATCATATAATACAACCACTAAAATTCTTACAATTACTTTCAATAATGGAAGTATTTATGAGTATTATGAAGTTCCTTGGCCACTTTTCTCCAGATTTAGAATGGCGGAATCACAAGGTAAATTCATTAATATTGAAATAGGTAAGAATTTTAAATATAAAAAAATTAAATGAATAAAAAATCACTAGTTGATGAATTATCTGAAGACAGAGGTTATGATGAAAAAATCATAAAAACATTTTATGCTAAAGATACTTTATCTACAGATATTTTTGATCATATAAATAACACATATATAATGAAACCAGTAATTAGAAAAAAATTACTGGAAATTAGTGATAATTTTATTGAGTTTCTTGGTGTTGATTTTTTTATTCATGATATTGTTCTTACTGGTTCCTTAGCAAATTATAATTGGTCGGAATTTTCAGATATTGATCTTCATATTATTATTGATTATGAAGAAACCGGCCATAATATTAATTTATTAAAAGAATTTTTTAATGCTAAAAAGGGCGTATGGAATGCTTTACATGACATTAAAATTAAAAAATATGAAGTTGAACTTTATGTTCAAGATGTGACCGAAGAACACATCTCAAGTGGCGTTTATTCTATACTTAATGATGTCTGGATTATTAAACCTCAGAAAGAAAAGAAAAAAATTGATGATAGAATAATCATAGAAAAAGGTGAGGAATATGCCAAACAGATTGATGATTTAATTGAAAAGAAAAAACAAAATATTGATATCAGTTCAGATATCGATGAAATAAAAAACAAAATAAAACGATTTAGACAAGCTGGCTTACACGATGGTGGTGAATATTCGTATGAAAATCTCACCTTTAAGCTACTTAGGAGAAATGGATATATTAAAAAATTAATAGACCTTAAAAAAGAAATAACCGATATTAAATTATCGGTAGATGAATCATAAACAATATTTTTTCAACTTATAGTTGTATTTATTGTTAAGAAATAATTAATTATTTAAATTTATAACAATGGGAGAATTAAAACCAATAGGGAGTGAAAAGTTACAGCCAGATGCGAAATTAAAACGCATCCTTGAACTAACATATTATCAAACTCCAGAAAGTTCACAAAAAATAACTAATATTATTAAAGAAACGGCAACGGGAATTTATGGTGTTGTTAAAGAAAAAGACGGTTATTATGTAAAAAAAGGACCGAGTGAAAATAGTTTAGATTATATTGGCGGCTTATTCATGAAAAATAAAAATAGGTTTTCGTCATATAATGAAGCCTATAAAAAACTCGAATTCCTCGTTGAACAAGAAAAACTTGAAGAAGCAACTAAATATGTGTTGAAAAGAAAAAAGGCAGAGCCATCACTTGCTCCACGAGAAGAATCCCCGATTCCTAAACCGACAGTTGAATTGCCACCACCGCCGGGTGAACCCACCAGCGCGCCAGAAAATGAAATGCCAGATGAAGAAGAGCCATCTGAACCAGATAAAGATGATTATCTTAAAGTTATACAAAAATTATCAGGTAAACTTCAACAAAAATTAATGGCATATAAAAATAAACTTGAAAGTAAAGATATTAAAGCGGCCATTATGCAAGTTTTATCAGGTGTCGATCTTCAACAACAACTTGACGATAACGATAGAGAAGAAATTCTTGAAAAATTTGAACCCAAAGATGAAACTAGTGATGTTGAAAATAGTGCTGGAGAAGGGTTACCAAATCCTCCACCAGAAAATGAAATAGGAGAAGAAGAGAATTTTAATTATGATGATAATTTAGATGGTATTAAATCATTAGAGGAATTAATTTCTGAACCATTTGAAGATGATAATATGGAAATTAAAGAATTGGAAACCGGATTTGAAGATTATGATTATTATTCATCTGATTATGATGATGATGAAGATCTTGATGATGACTTCATAAATACTTTCGATTCGAAAGAAATGAAAAAGGCTAAAAAATACGCTAAAAAAGATATTGATCAAGAAGAAGACTTTGATTATGATGATGCCGAAATTAATGAGTTAGAAACCGGATTTGAAGATTATGATTATTATTCATCTGATTATGATGATGAAGATCTTGATGCTGACTTCATAAATAGTTTCGATTCGAAAGAAATGAAAAAGGCTAAAAAATACGCTAAAAAAGATATTGATCAAGAAGAAGACTTTGATTATGATGATGAACCAGAAGGACTAACTATACAAACAGAAAAACCTAAAGAAACCGATGAAGAATTAGATTCAACACTTATTTCAACAAATACGGAAATAGACGATGATACTGTTAAAGAATTAGATCTTGATGAATTATCTAATATGATTAATACTGGTGTTAAAGAAACATTAAGTAAATATTTTAACGAATAATGTATTTGGTATATATTAACGAACTTGGAAAAGACTATAAAGGTCAAAAACAATATGAATTCATTTTTAGTAAACGTAAAGATGAAGAAATAATACCCGATGAATGGTTTATGATACCATCTTCAAGTAAGTCTGTTCCTCCAGATTTGAAGTTCATTGATTTAGTTGGATTATTAAAAAATTCAGATTTAGACCTAGATTTAATTCAAAATTCAGATTATTTTGGAGTAATAGATGCTGTTGATGGTATTATTGCATTAGGATGGGAAAAATTTGATATGGATTCTGTTGAGAGACCTGAAAGAGTTTCTTTTCATTTTGGTGAAACCATGGAAACTATAACAGCAAAATTAATGGCAAGAGGTTTCAGGTTAATAAATGACGAAATTAAATATAAATTTTCATGAAAAGGCAAGATATAATATCAAAACTGATAAATGAAGGCTTTACACAAAAAACATTAGTTAATTTAACTGATAAACAGCTTCATATATTAGCAGAAAGAATTCTTTCTGAGCAAACTACACCCACATATGGAACAACATCACAACCACAGGGATTAATGAATGTTTCAAGATATGATCAAAAAACTCAAGCACAATTAAAACAACAAAGAAAACCATTTGTCACTTATGAAGGCGAAATGAGGGAACAAGAAAAACTTGGAGCAGAAAAGAAAAAAGAACCAACAGAAAAAGAATTGACTCTCAAAAAAATATTTCATAGAATGGATAGTAAAATGAAAAAAGATGAGTCTATTAAAAGTGAATTTGAATTACTTCAAAGAATGAAAGAAGATATCCCCGAAAAATATAAAAAATATTGTGAAAAAAAGATAAGTAAAAAATTTTCAATAGATGTAAATGAACAAAAAAATAATAATGAAATAAAAAATTGGGTTAATAAATTAATCGAAGATAAATTTGTTACATCTAAAAATGAAATTGTTGAATTAGTTCAAAATAAATTAAATGAACAATGGGTAGAAGAACCGGTGCCAGCTACTAAACCTGAAATATATCCAGTAGTGGAGCCAGATTATGATGAAGATGATGATGATATTGACCCTTTTAGAGACCCACATCCCAATGTTGATCCAGGTCCAAAAGCTGAAAAAGACACAAAAAAATATATATCAGCAGAGACTGCTAAAAATAAAATAATAGATTTATTAAAAAAATCATTATGAGCAAAACAAAGATAAAATCCATAAGTAAAAAAATTATGGAACAAATCGATTACGGTGATTATCCCGAAAGAATGGATCCTGGAACAGAAAGAAGACTTAGTGATCCTGAACAAAATTTATATGGAAGAAATCCGGCAATGCCTCGTGGCACATTAGATGTTCAAAAAATTGCATCAGAAAGATTTAAGGAAGTTGTAGATAAGTTAAGAAATGCTATTGACCAGCCTAATCTCACATCTAATGTTGCACAAAGATTAATAAATAATGAATTTTTATCTGCAGTTAGTGCTGCAAAAAGAATAGAACGTAGACATAAAGATAGATTGGAAAGACTAGCGATTAAAGCCGCTTTTGATGCTACTGAAACCAATGAAGGAGACTATATTGTGGATGCAACATTAACAGATGCCCCCGGTTTGATTAGTTCAGAAGGATTTAAATTTAAGCCAAAAACAAGACTACCTATACAGAATCCATATCAAGAGCCCGGTAGTGAAGATGAAAGAACAAAAACTGGATTTGATAGTGAAACATTTTTTCAATTAGAAGTTCATAAAAGAAATATTATAAATGGGATTATACAAGGATCATCAAAAAGAGGCCATTATATATTTCAGAAACCATCAATAAAACAAGAATTAAATGACATAGATCCAAATCTTTATAATTATTATCTAAAACTAATGGCCATAAATGATTATTTTTATTTTACTATGGACAATTTAGTACAAACCATGAGTAGTACGGGAATCGGTATAGAAGGTAAACAAAATATTAGTTCGGTAAAAGTTAATGCGCCTAATGGAATTGATGATGATGAAGACAATGATGATGAAAATAATGTAAACCAAGAAACCTCACAAAATGATACTTATAAATTCAAAATTACTGCACAGGGTCTTTTGTTTCCAATTTTATGTCATGAAATTATAAAAGGTATTGAAGAAACTCTCGGTAAATTTGGATATGGCTATGGTGAAAATTCTGAAAGAACCAAAGAAGTTTTAGGACAGACCGAAACATTACCAAATGAGGCAATGGCATTACGAATTGGGCCGGGTCTTGTTAAACGAATTAGACAACAACTACCAGATGAAATGTTTGCGGAAGAAAATTTTGGAATTAAGCCATTCTTTTATGTACTTTTATACCAAATTCCGGCACCCCAATTTTTAGAATTAATAAGAGATGTTATATCTGAAGATGAACGTGATAATTATAGAGCTAGAAGTAAATTTAGAGAAATATTTGAGAGAGCTCTTAAAATAAAAAAACGATATGAACGCAAGCGACAAGGATTACAGGAACCAATTAATCCACCAGTAAATGTGGAAAAACCAATTAATACTCTCATAACTGAACCTAAACCTGAATCATCATCTAAAGATATTGATAATGCAACACTAGCAGGAATGGGTTTAAATGCTTTAAATTTTGAATTAAATAAAGCTATTGATGATCAAAATTGGGATTTAGCTATGAAAATCCAAAGAATGATAGATCGCAAACAAAGATAATAAGAGTAATATAATGATATAATTAAATAAAAGTGACTATAATAGTCACTTTTTGTATTTATATATATATATGAACAGTAAAATAGAACAACTTAAAGAATATGCTCGCATTATTAAAGATACTCCATATGCGATGAAAACGTATTTACAAACGTATGATAATACTCAATCTCGTTTTGTACCTTTAGATTTATTTCCTGACCAAACACAATTAATCAATGATTATGAAAATTTTAATGAAAATATAACTAGAAAGTATCGTCAGGCCGGAGTAACTACTGTAACCGCTGCATGGATTTCAAAAAAATTACAAACAGCCAAAATAGAAAAACCTGAAAAAGTTTTGATTGTTGCTAATAAAAGAGATACTGCGGTTGAAATGGCTAATAAAATTAGAGTATTTCTTGAACAATGGCCACCATGGATTAATGTTGGATTTTCTCAGAGTAAAAATTCGGAACAAAGATTTAGATTAAATAATGGATGTGAAGTTAAAGCTGTTGCAACATCAAAAGACGCTCTTCGTGGTTATACGCCAACAATTCTAATTTTTGACGAAGCTGCATATATAGAAGCTGGTGAAGATTTTTGGGCAGCATCTATGGCATCTCTTTCTACAGGCGGTAAAGTTATCCTTATATCAACCCCAAATGGGTTTGATCCGATATATTATGGAATTTATGAACAAGCCGTTCGTGGGGCCAATAATTTTCATATAACGGAATTAAAATGGTATAAAGATCCACGATATTCTAAAGATATAAAATGGATAAAATGCGATGATATTGTTCATTATATGCTAAATAGAGAAGAATATAATGATGATGAAATTACATTAATTGAACATGATCGATCTAAATTTGAACAATTAATACAAGATGGTTACAAACCATATTCGCCTTGGTTTGAGAATATGGCCAAAAAATTCAAGTATGATAAAAGAAAAATTAATCAAGAAATAAATGCCGATTTTCTAGGATCCGGAGATAATATAATACCACCTGAATTAATTGAAAAAATACTTAGAGAAAGTGTTCGTAATCCAAAAGAAAAATATATGATGGGTCAAATGTGGCAATGGAAAGATCCTGTTGAAAATCATAGATATATTATGGGAGTTGATGTATCAAGAGGAGATAGTGAAGATTATTCTGCAATTAATATAATTGATTTTGACGAAAGAGAACAAGTTCTAGAATATATAGGTAAAATACCACCAGATGATTTAGCGTCAGTAGCATATAAATGGGGAACAATATATCAAGCATTTATTGTTGTTGATATAACTGGTGGCATGGGTATTGCAACTTCAAGAAAGCTTCAAGAAATGCAATATAAGAATTTATATATAGATGGTATTAATACACAAAATATATGGGAATATGACGCTAAATTGATGGAAAAAATACCTGGTATTAGTTTTAATAATAAAAGAACACAAATTATTGCCGCATTTGAAGAACAAATACGACATGGGTTTTTAATTAGATCTGTTAGATTAACTAACGAAATGAATACATTTGTATTTATTAACGGTAAACCAGATCATATGAAAGGTACTCATGATGATTCTATTATGTCTATTGCAATGGCAATGTTTGCTGGCGACGTAAATTTTACTAAACTTATAAGAAATGAATCACAAAATAAGGCAATGATAGATGCGTGGATGTTATCAGAACGAACCTATGAGCCAAATAAATCTTTATATTCGTATGGAAAAGCATTTGATCCTTTAGGTGCAATAAATACTGAAAGTGGAAAACCAATTCCAAATCCAATATTTGATTATCCATATAATGATTTAATACGACCACAAAAAGAATTATATCAACAGTATTCATGGTTATTTGGAAAACATAACAAATAATATTTAATAATATAAAAAAAATCTTTATATTATAGATAATATTTATTAGTATGGCAAAACAACAAGGATTAACGATATATCAAAAACTCACTAAGACATTTGGATTTGCAGGTCAATTAAGAAAACCACCACAATTCGAATTTAATAGAGAAGAAATTCTTAAAACTGATAGTCGAGAAGAGTTTGAAAAAGCTAAGTTACAAGCTCAGCAAACACAATATATTGCAGACAAATGGTCAAAACTTGACATGTCTCTTTATAATCAATCTGTATACTATGAACCTAATAGATTATCAGCATATTATGATTTCGAAAGTATGGAATTCTGTTTAGGTGGTGATACTCAGATCATTACCCCCAATGGAAAGATATCAATAAAAGAACTTGCTGATAAAGGAGTAAATAATGAATTTATCGTTTATTCTTATGATCATAATCTAAAAAAAGTTGTTCCAGCTATAGCGAGAAATGCTCATTATACGAGGGACGAAATGACTTATAAGGTTATTTTTGATGACGATACTTTCATTATTGGAACTTGGGAGCATAGATTAATGAAAAGAGACGGATCATTTGCAAGAATTTCAGAATTAAAAGAGGGTGATTCCATGATGCCGTTTTATAGAAAATCATTTTATAATAATCAAAATTATAATTGGGTATATACATGTAATTCGAAAGAGGGTCATCATGGATGGGTTCCAGAGCATAATTTAATTGCAGAATGGTTGTTAGATCAAAAAATTAAAAAAGTTGGAAAGATGAAAATTGTCGCTCGAACATCGAAAAAAATTTCTTGGAACGGTAGAAGATCGAGCGAGCAAAATCCTGTGTATTTTCATATTCCTTTTGATTTAATAACTGAAACGGCAAAAGTATGTAAAACTTTAAAAGGTACATCGAAAACTTTAGGTATTTCTCATACAAAATTACAAAGAGAGATAATGTGGTCGGGATATAAAGATTGGTCAACATTTTGTGACGCATATAACATAAAAAAATCTAAATATTCAACGGCAAAAGTTAAGGGTGATAAATATGCTTTAAATCATAAGATTAAATCGATTGAACCGTATGGAATTATACCTGTTTATGATTTAACTGTTCCCGGATATAAAAATTTCGCAACAGATACAATATTTTCACATAATACTCCCGAAATTTCTGCAGCTCTTGATATATATGCCGAAGAATCAACAACAAAATCTGAAAAAGGACAAATATTAACCATACATTCAGATTCAAAACGAATTCAACATATACTTGAAGATTTATTTTATAACACATTAGATGTGAATACAAATTTACCAATGTGGACTAGAGGTATGTGTAAATATGGTGATAATTTCGTTTACTTAAAAATTGATAATAAGAAAGGCGTTATAGGATGTCAACAATTACCAAATATTGAAGTAGAAAGGCTCGAAGGTGCAAGACAATCTGTACCAAATCAAAGTGATAGAGTAGGAAGTAGATTTCCAACTAGAGAATTAAGATTTACTTGGAAAAATAAAGACATGGAATTTCAAGCATGGGAAATTGCTCATTTTAGAATTCTTGGAGATGATAGAAAGCTTCCTTATGGTACTTGTTTAAAATCAAACACTTATATAGAAACAGAAAACGGTTATGAAGAAATAAAAGATATAAAAATTGGGGATAATGTTTATAGTTTTGACATCACATCTCAAACTAGGTGTTTATCAAAAGTCATAGATACTGTGAAATCGGGAACTAAATTATGTTATAAACTATCCACAAAGCATAACTATATTGATGTATCCGAAGAACACAGAATACTTTTTTATAATAAAGAACAACAATCTTTTGATTATAAAAACGTATTAGATTTTAAAATTGGCGATTTATTAATTATTAATCCTAAAAACACAAATAACAACGACATATACATAAATAAAACTAAACCAGAAAATTGTAGAAATGGTTATTGGCGTGATATTAACTGTATACCTGATATTGTTACGAAAGAATTTGCGGAATTGTTTGGGTTTTTATTAGGCGATGGTTGGATTAGTAATAACGCTGTGTATATTGCTTTGGGTATTCATAAAACTATAAATGAAAAATATATTAATTATTTAGAAAAATTTTCGAATAAAACAGTAAAACTTCATGGTGGCACCGATAAGACCTCTCAAGGTGTTTGTAATTCTAAAATGTTAAAAACAATATTAGAAAGATTAAAATTTCAAAGTAGTGTATACACTAGAAGAATTCCTAAATGGGTGTTTTCATCTTCACATGAAATTAGAAAATCAGTTTTAAATGGATTAATTGATTCGGATGGTTCACTAAATGTTGATGAATGGGGTTGCGTCAGATATTCTATTGAATTAACAAATGAGGGATTAATTAGAGATGTTAAATTATTGGTTCAATCACTTGGATGGGAGAGTGGTAAAATAACAACTAGAATTCTTAAAAATGGATGTATCGGTGACAGAAAATTTAAAAATCAAAAAAAATCATATTATTTTTATTTTTGTGAGAGCGAAATTCAACAAAAAATGAAATATGATATATCTAATAGAATATCTAATGATTTTATTGTTGAACCAATTATATCTATTGAAAAAATTGGGGAATGTGAAACATATGACATTTATGTTGAAAATGATAATCATAATTTTTATGCTAATGGTGTCGTTGTACATAATTCAATGTTGGACAAAATCAGACGTATATGGAAACAATTACTTTTGGCTGAAGATGCTATGTTAATTTATAGAACGTCACGAGCTCCTGAAAGAAGAGTTTTCAAAGTGTTTGTTGGCAATATGGATGATAAAGATATAGAAGCTTATGTACAAAGAATTGCGAATAAATTTAAAAGAGATCAAGTAGTAGACCAAAAAAATGGTAATGTTGACATGAGATATAATCAAATGGCAGTTGATCAAGATTATTTTATTCCAGTTCGTGACCCATCACAACCAAGCCCAATAGAAACATTGCCGGGAGCACAAAATTTAGGTGAAATTGCTGATATTGAATATATACAAAAAAAGATGCTAGCCGCTCTTCGTATACCAAAAGCATTTTTAGGATTTGAAGATGTTATTGGAAATGGTAAAGGATTGGCATTACTTGATATTCGTTTTGCTAGAACAATTAATAGAATTCAAATGTCATTAATTCAAGAATTAAATAAAATAGCATTAATTCATCTATTCATATTAGGATTAGAAGATGAACTTAACAATTTTACATTATCATTAACAAATCCATCTGGACAATCTGATTTATTGAAAATAGAATCTTGGAAAGAAAAGATTACAATGTATAAAGATGCCACATCAGACCAATCACAGATAGGTATTCTTCCTGTTTCACATACATGGGCTAAAAAGAATATTCTTGGTATGAGTGATAATGAAGTAATACTTGATTTACAGCAACAAAGACTTGAACGAGCCATTGGATTTGAGTTAACAAATACACAATCGATTATAAAACGTTCAGGTGTTTTTGATGATGTAGATAAGAAATACGGTATACCAGAAGAAGAAAGAAAGAATTTAGAAGCATCAATGAGTGGTAATCAACAATCTGGATTATCTGGTGGGTTAGGTGGCGGTGGTACATTAATGCCTGGAATGGGCGAAACTATGCCAATAAGTGCAGTACCACTAGCACCCACAGGGCCAGAACTAGGCGCACCATTAAGTGAGTCTAAAATTAATACGAATAAAGAGAAAATATTATCAATGTTAAATGAAGAAACAAGTTTGCCAGATTTATTTAATGTTGAAAAAGCACAAAAGAATATTTATGAAATAGAAAAAGCAATAAAAGAAACTTTAAATCAATAATATGAACAATTTTGGAACAATTAAAAGTAAGATATTAGAAACAATGATTGAATCTTATGTTAATAATGACAAAAAGACAATCAAAAAACTTCTTAAAGAAATTTCTAAAAATAAAAGCTTTAGAGATTTATATGTTTTTTATGAACATATTGAAAATAAATACATTGAAAATAAAGAAGATGCTAAAACATTTGTTAATCATATTATTCCACTTTTACAAGAACATTATAGTAAAGTAATTCCAGAAATAAAATTGATTAATAAATTAATTGGAAATAAATCAATTGAAAAAAATATTGTTTATGAAAATCTTGATATATTGTCTGAACCTGATAATCTCGAAAATGTTGATAAAAAAATTATTGCTAAATTAAGTATTATTGAACATTTAATTAAACCTAAAGAAATTATTAATGATCAGGATATTCCAATTATTAAAAATGAAACTCTTTTACAAACTGTTTTATCAAATAATTTTAATGCGTTTTATGATAACATATTAAATGAAGATCAAAAATCAGAACTTCGTCAAATACTTTCTTTATCAAATGAAGATATAGAAAATAATTTTACAATATTAAAAGAAGAGATGGTTAGTAAATTGAATAAATTACTAGAAGAAGAAAATGATTTATCAGTTAAAAATAAAATTAATGATGTATTAAAAGAATTGACAACAATGAATATCTCAAAATTTAATTATTATAAATTAACACAATTAAAAAACGGGATTTAATCCCGTTTTTTTTTTGGAATATAAAGATTTTTTTCTTATATTTTATATATTCACCATAAATTATAAAATTATGAGAAAATTTAATGAAAACTGGAAAGACTATAACTCTCGGAAATTATGGAAATGTACGAATTAGATATGGAACCGTAGATTACAAAAAATTAAAAACAATTTATATAAAACTAAATTCTTGGATTCTGCCAGAAAATGATGGATATGAATTTAATGAACTTCTGTCAAAGGTCAAGCGACGAATTAAATCAAGAATATATAATTTAAAAACAGATTACTTTAAAAAAGAATCTATTGTAGACCTAGATGTTAGAACAAATGGAATTAAATTAGGTAAGAAATCCTTTTTAAATTTAGAAATAACATTATATACACAAAAATTATTTGATATTAAGTCTAAAGAAATTAAATCATTTATAAATAATCTTTGTTTAGATATAATTGATATTGATTTATCCGATAAAGTCTTATTTAATTTTTATAAAAATAAAAAATAGTTCAAATATCGATGTATTTATAATAAAAACTATAGATGAAGATATTAGACAATGGAATCACATATATTTATTGTCTTGCAGACCCTAGTGGTGATATAAGATATGCCAGTAAGTCTAATAACCCTGTTCGTTATATTGATCATTTAAAAAAATCAAAATATAAAAAATATTATAAAGATCGCTGGGTAAAATCTTTATTAGAAAATAATCAAAAGCTTGAATTAATAATCTTAGACTCTGTTCCTTATTGCGAATTTGGGTTTTGGGAAAAATTCTATATTCAATTTTTTAAAAAAATCATACATCAATTAATTATGTCTTGCAAAATAAAAGAAAACTACTGACAGATTTAATTGGTCATATTCTAATATTTATAAAGTATGAAAGATGGAATGAAATATAAAGACGATAGACAATTACTCATAGAATATGACGCTGGTCATATTTCACCTGACGAAAATAAAAAAATAATTTCTGAAATAAAGGATATGGATTTTCAACAAGATTTTATCCTTTATGCTGTTTTACAGAAATTTGGGGTACCAAATAAAAATGGTAGAATTTATCCCGAATCTGTCTTAAAACGAGAAATCGAAAAATATCAACTTATTATAAAAAATGGCGGGGCGTTAAATGAACTTAATCATCCCACATCTTCTCTTATTGATTTAGACAGAATTTCTCATTCAATTTTAGATACATGGTGGGAAGGAAATGTCTTATTGGGAAGAGTTAAATTATTTACATCGCCAGGATGGAAAAAATCAGGTATTATTAGTTGTAAGGGTGATCAGGCTGCTATGCTATTAATGAATGGTGCAACATTAGGAATTTCTTCACGTGGCATTGGGTCATTAAAAAATGAAAAAGGTCTAAACATAGTTCAAGATGATTTTGAACTTGTTTCTTTTGATTTAGTTTCATCACCATCAACGCCAGGTGCATATGTATTTAGGGATTTAGACGATATAGTAAAATTTGAAATAAATGATCCTCAAGAAAATACTGTTGTGGAAGATAGAATAAAAAACCTCATGTTTAAAATGGATAATTTTCTATCAAAATAGTGATTTTTTTTTAATTTAATGTATATAAATATAAACTTTTAATAATTACATAATATTTATAAAAACAAAAAGAAATTAAAATGGCTCAAAAATCTATCTTAGAACAAGCATTACTTCAAGTTGAGAAACTTGAAGATGCAGTAAAAGCAAATGCAAAAGGTATACTTGCTTCAACCATGAAACAAGAACTAAATGATTTGCTAAAAGAACAAGAGGATGAAAAAGATCCTGAAGAAGAAGAAAAAGATGTGACGGATGCTCCCGTTGATGATGAAACTTCTGATAATGATGACGCAGGAGAAGAATTACCTGCGGTAGACGATGATAAAAAATCTGAATTGGAAGATACGGAACCAGAGCCGGAACCAGAAATTCCAACTGAAGATGAAGAATCGGATGAAATTCTTGACATGAGTGATGCCTCTGAAGAAGAAGTTTTAAAAATTTTTAAAGCAATGAAACCTGAAGATGGTATTATTGTTAAGAGAGAGGGTGATACTGTATCATTAGAAGATGATGGAAATGAATACATTATTAAACTCGATGATGTTGCTGATGAAGATGAAGATGAATTTCCTGAAAGAGATGAACTTCCTGATGAATTAGCTGAACAAGAAGAACCAGCCGATGAAGAAATTGTCTACGAAATCGAACTAGATGACGAGGACGAAGAAGCTAAAGAATGTGAAACAAAAGAAGAGGTTAGTCTTAGTGATGGAAAACCTTTTGATAAAAAGGCTAAAAAGACTGAAACTAAAGAAAGTGTTACTGTTCATAGAACACATACACAAAAAGATGGTCAGCCATTTGATAAAAGTTCTCCTCAAACAGGTGTTAAAAAACTTGAAGCAAAAGAACAAGAAAAAGCCGAATGTACTGAATGTGGCGATAAATTTATGAAAGAAGTTGAAGCTACTGAAGCCGCAAGAACAAAATGGAACGCACATGGTAATAGAGCTGAAGAACCTAGAACAGGTATAAAAAGCAAACATGTTCATCATGCTGGCTCAAGAACTACTATGGAAGAACAAATTAATGTTCTTAAAAAGCAAAATAATGAGTACAAAAAAGCTTTAGTTCTTTTCAAAGACAAATTAAATGAAGTCGCTGTATTTAATGCGAGTTTAGCTTACGCAACTCGTCTATTTACTGAACATTCAACAACAAAACAAGAAAAATTGGATATTTTAAAAAGATTTGATTCTGTTTCTACTATAACCGAATCTAAAAATCTTTATGCAACAATCAAAGGTGAATTAGAAAATACAAAACCAATTACCGAGACTGCTGCAGAAAAAATAACATCAACACCTAAGTCTTCTGCAACTGAGATGTTATCTGAGTCAAAAGCATATGAAAATCCTCAGTTTAAGAGAATGAAAGAGTTGATAAAAAAAATACAATAATAAAATAAAAAAAAATTAAAACTTATAAATTAATATTATGGGAGCATTATTAGAATCAGGTATGGTTGGTAACATCGGACTAAAACATCTCCGTGTTATCAAAGAAGATACTATAAAAAAATGGGATGACCTTGGTTTTCTAGAAGGACTTGAAGGTCATATGAAAGATAACATTGCTCAGTTATATGAAAACCAAGCTAGTTATCTAATAAACGAGGCTGCTGTATCGGACTCATCGGGTTCATTTGAAACTGTTGTATTCCCGATCATCCGCCGTGTATTCTCTAAACTGTTAGCTAATGATATTGTTAGTGTACAGGCAATGAATTTACCTATCGGTAAATTATTCTTCTTCGTTCCTAAAATTCAGGAAAGAAATAGCGGAGCACATTACGCTCCTTATGGTTGGCCAAATACAGCTAATGCTGCTGGTGATGGATATTCTGACACATTTATTAATCTTTATGACCGTTTCTATGAAAACGATGGAGGTACTGGCAACTCTCCTGATACTGGACTTTTCGATTACTCAAAAGGTAAATATGTCGAATCAGGAGTAACTGGAACAAATATAGTAACATTTAAAAATGGTATTGCTACCTCCGATGGTTTATCAGGTAAAACTGTTAGTGAAGTTGTTGTTGCCTTTACAGGTTTTGCAAAAGACGGACAAGGTAAACTTATCGGTGCATATGGTAATATTATGGATACTGAGGATTTCTTAGCATCCGCTGTGGTTACTTTTCAAAATGTTTCAAGAAATTTCCATATTGTAACACAAAAATATGGTAAAGGTATTGTTGAATATGGTAAAAAATCAAGTAGCTCTAGCCATCCTCTTGGAAATTATCAAGATATTTGTGATGAAACCGGCACAATTTATATTGCTATTGACGTTGATACTTATTCTCCAACAGGTGGATTTACTGGATATACAGTAGCTAGTTCAGGATTAACCGCTAGCGACTTTATGCTTAGATACAGAACATATGATACTCTCGAATTTGAAGAAGAACTTGGTGAAGTATCATTTGATCTTTCATCTGTTACTGTTTCGGTTACAGAAAGAAAACTTAGAGCCGCATGGTCACCTGAACTTGCACAAGACGTTAGCGCATTTCACAATATTGACGCTGAAGCTGAGTTAACTGCTCTTCTTTCAGAACAAATTGCTGCTGAAGTTGACCGTGAAATTCTTCGTGACTTGAGAAAAGGTGCAGCATGGAAAGCCCGTTGGGATTATAATGAATGGAAATATGGAAATGCTGGCTCGGCATTTCTTGGTTATACACAAAAAGACTGGAACCAGACATTAATCACAAAAATTAACCAGCTTTCTGCTCAAATTCATAAAACTACTCTAAGAGGCGGTGCTAACTGGATTGTTGTTTCTTCTGAGATTTCAGCAATATTCGATGACCTTGAGTACTTCCATGTAAGCAACGCAGCACCTGAACAGGATCAATATAACATGGGTATTGAAAGAATTGGTACACTTGGTGGCCGTTATCAGGTATATCGTGACCCATATTTCCCACCCAACAAGCTGTTAATTGGTCATAAAGGGAAATCGTTGCTTGATGCAGGATATGTATACGCGCCATATGTACCTCTACAGTTAACACCAACTATGTATAATCCATTTAACTTTACTCCGGTAAAGGGTATCATGACCAGATACGCGAAGAAGATGGTGAATAACAGATATTTCGGTGTTATTGATGTGAAAGGTATACAAGTATTCGATCTTGATACATTAAGATAGTCTAATATTCTATCAGTTAATAAAAAAGGGGTGGATAATTTCACTCCTTTTTTTATTTTATAAAATTGTTTATAATGATAATTCATGAAACATGCCTTTTTTATACATCATTTACAAATAATAGTTTTCTTAGTATATTTATTAAAAAAAAAGAACCATGTTAATAAGAACTATAAATAGTATATTATCGGAACCTTGGTTTATACCGTTATATGTATTTGTTGCATTTATGTTTGGAATAATATCATGGGAGTTTATTAAACTCGTTATATTTGTTATTAGAAATACTTCTAATGATAAAAAAAACAATTCGAAATAAATATTTCCCATATTTGTTTTTTTTGTTTTTTTCATATATTTGCATAAATGAAAGAAATTGATTATTCTAAATCAACCATAAAACCATTCGAATGAAAAAATTTATTTATTTGGACATTGATGGCGTTTTAAGTCTAGGAAGTGAAATACATCCAAGATTAACTGAATGGGGATATGTATATAGATTTAATGCGAAAGCAGTGAATGTTCTTAATGAAATTCTTGAGAATACAAATGCTGATATTATTATTTCTAGTGATTGGAAATTACATTATTCATTAAAAGATTTACAAAATATTTTTGAATGGCAAGGTGTAATAAAAGTACCCATTGATATTACAAAAACATTACCCTTTGCACAACACCAACTTGTCGAAGAAGAAAGGGCTAAAGAAATACTTAATCATATGGAAACATATAGACCCGGATGTTGGGTTGCTGTAGATGATTTTAATTTACAAACTTGGATATCTACAGATCATTTTGTTCATACACCAAAATTTATGGAAGGCATAAAACAAACTGGAAAGAAAGAAGAAATAATTAAAAAACTTATAAAATAATGGATTGGACTAAATATTTTTTAAGTATTGCAGAACAAGTTAAACTCAAATCTAAAGACCAGTCAACACAGATAGGTGCTGTTATCGTTGGTAAGGATAATGAAATACGTTCTACAGGTTATAATTCTTTTCCTAGGGGTTTGGATGATAATAAATCAGAACGTCAGGAAAGACCCGAAAAGTACTTCTGGTTTGAGCATGCGGAGCGAAATGCAATTTATAATGCGGCTAGAGTTGGAATACCTCTTGATGGATCAACCATTTATTTAACATCAGGTTTACCTTGTGCTGATTGTGCTAGAGCAATTATCAATTCAGGAATAAAAAAAGTTTATTGTAAATCTGTATGTACAACAAAAAATAAAGAAAAATGGATTGAATCACAAGATAAAGCGCTACAAATGCTAAAAGAATGTGATGTTATAATTATTTTTTATGATTAAATACTATTTATGAATATAACATAAATAAAATGAGCCGTTTATCGCTTCTAGAAAGATATAATGAAAAATATAATGAAGAAATTCAGAAGAATAAATTACTTAATGATATTAAGTTAATTAAATTGATTATTAAAGGTAAACGAGATGTAGTAATTGTTAATTTAAATAAAAATCTAGGTCGTATATTAGAAAAACGTAAAATCGGTGTTATTCCAATAAGATTAATATCAAATGATAATATTTTATCTATAATTTATAGAGATAAAGAAAAAGCATATAAGGTATATGAAATAGCTAAAAGTAAAAATGGTTTTCTTAGTAATCGCGATATTGAGAAAAATTATAAAGAATTAACCGAACAAAAAATACATTCTAATTTAAATAAAAGGATAATAGGAATCGCAAAAGATTCTAAAAGAAATGGGGTTAAAGTTTGTTCTGTAAATGGGTCATATGTTAAAGGAAATAATCCAGGTCTTGGTTTTATAGATTTCATTGAAGGTGGTCATCATTATATTGATAGTTATCCTGGTTATAAGAAATTTATTCCAGAAGATGAGATATGGATTGATGATGTATTTCTTCCTAAACGTCAGGATTTTAATAGAATATTGGGTCATAAATGGACAGAAAGAAATTTAATAAAATATAAAAAATGGAATTATGATAAAGCTCATGAATATGCCAATAAAAAAGAAATAGAGATTCGTAAAAATCGTCCAAATAAAAATTTAAACGAAAGTGTACAACATAAAAGAATAAAAAATTTAATGAAAAAAATACAAACTTATCTATTATTCACTTTCTTATTTTAATTTCCATTGAGTTTTACGATGATGTTTCCATGTTCGATACATTCTAACTTGATGTTACCAAAGTTTTCGTGATTTCCGATATCGTCTGAATCCATTTAAATCCCATTTTACGTTTTACAATATGTCCGTAATCTTCAGGATATGTGTCCTGATCTACTGATTGTAAAATGTGGTAAGTGCGACGATTTGTGGTTTCTTTAAGAATTTTTTTTATTTTCATGATTATTAGGTATTAACCTCAATAATCATGTAATAATATTTTTTTTCATTTGGATTAGATTTTTATAAATTCATTTCCCATGTCACATAATAAATTCAAACTTTTTTCAATATTTTCACACATATGTTTAAATCGATTTTCTTCTTCTATTGATAAAATAAACCATTCACCTCTTTGTTTCCCATAACTATAATAATTATGTAAAATTGATTCGATTTTTCTAGCGTGGCGTGTATGATAAGTATCGATTATTTTTAATTCATCTGAATTACCTGTTTGAAGTTGTGATAATCTTTTTTGCGGATTTTTAGCGATACCAATTTTATATTTTCCATCATTTCCACGTATTAAATAAATTGATTTCATATATAAAAATGATTAAATTTATTTATTATGTAAAGATTATTTTTCTGAAACTATTTCAAATTTTATTTCATTTTTATAATAAGTATCTTCACCATTTATTATAGCTCTAATTTCAATCCAATATTCACGTGGAATCATATATGATGTATCTAACATAAATGAGTTTTCATTTGTTTTATCCATTTGAGTCCATTCCCATACATTTACTTGTGTCCTTCCTTCTTTAACATAAACTCTGTAATATACCTCATCTAATAAAATCGTTTTTAACGGATTATCTATTGATCTAAATGTTGCTACAATTTTTCGTGTGGATCCTCTTTTAATTTTTTCATTTGATGATACGCCATGAAATTGTATTGCATATTTATCAATTGCCGTTAAATTTTGTCCAATACTGTAAAAATCCTTATATGGTTTAGGTAAAAATTTTTGAGTGACACAATTTAACTCGATTCCTTTTATTTTAAGATTACACCATTCATCATAAAAAAATTGTTTATCATCGCAAACAGATCCAATCAATGCAAATGATACTTTATATACACCAGTTTTTACGTGAGTAACACTAAGATTGAATTGTATGTATTGATCTTTAAAGTCTTTTATATTCACGATAGGTAATTCATCTAAATTATATGGATTTCCCATATAATTAACATATAAATATAAATTACGATTTCCTATATCAACATAAAATTCATCTCTATTATCATCAATTCTATCATCAAAAATTGATTCCAAATAGGGCTCCCAAAAAGTTTGTGTATATTTTGTAAAGAACGATACTGATTGATATGTTTCAAGTGTTGTAAAATTAGTTTCATACGCGGGCGGAAATGCTAATCCAAGTCCATAATGCTCTGTTGTTCCACTTAAAACTTGATTAATATATTCAGTAATATCTACAGCAATATCTTCATTTCCATTATCAAAATGTATTGTTGATAAAGTTACTGGTGTTCCTGTATAAATACCTTCTTCAGTCCATAAATGTTCTGTTGTTCTATAGTACCAGTTACTTGGTCTAAGATCCCACGTAAGATTACCTGTTGTATAATCATAGACATATTCATAATCAAATCCGACACCCTCATCCCATTCTTCGGGAATTACAAATAAAAGTAAATCAAATGATACTGCTCTTCTTTTTCCCGCTCCTCTATCTTTTCCTAAAAGTGCTTCATCACCAAATATAGTATTTGTTAAGTGTAAAATATGTTTTGTATTATTATCAATTACTAAATCAGCATTAACAGTATCTCCACTTGCTACTTTTTTTCTTAAATTATCTAAATCAAGTTGGAATATAAATTTAGAAAACCCCGGACCATAAAATATATCAGTATTTGGATTTTTTGCGGTATTGGTATTCACGTATTTGATAATCGTGTTATTTTTTTTGAAGTATGAACGATAATATGACATATGTTTTTACAATAAATATTCCATTAATTAATACGAAGTGATCTATTTAATAAATCATCTTCTAATGTTTGCATTAATCTATTATATTCAACATAATTTTGATCGCCATCTTTTGCTGGCGGATCATTTATATTATGTCTATGCCCGTCAAGAAACTTTTTAATTGATACAAGTAATTGATATAAAATATCACCTCTGACCATAGCATATGTATTTGGCTCTATAGATGCCACATAATCTTCTTGTGTTAATTCATATTCATTCAAATCATTAAAATTAATTGATTTAATGTTAACACCTATATTTGGACTTGTACTTGTAATAAATATTTTATCGGCCATTATACTACCAAATGATTGTTCTCCTGAATTTGGTATTTCTTTTGCAGTTATAACTTCTTTTTTACTTGTGATTAATGGGGCATTAGCTGTTTGTCTAGAATAAATTAATCCAAAACCATTTGTTTTATTTCGTAATTGAATTTTATTTATAAAAGTAGTTTTATTGGTTATTTCTGTCGATGATGCACCTCTTAATAATCTAAAAGCAGATGACGGTCTAAAATAAAAAGGATAGATGTCTTCATTTGGATACAAATGATCTAGAACAGTAAGATTATTAGTATCAATTAAATTTAATAATTCTCTTAATTCGATATATGCAGATTCTATTGAACCATTTATTGAAACAATGTAAGTTGGATCTGTAATAGTATTGGTAGTATTAATTAATTGTACTTGTAGTTTATCTGTAGGATCAAAATCACTATTTTCATTAAATGTGTTAGTGTCAAATCTTTTGGCAAATCCTTGTCCTGCTATAACTTTATATACAAATATTCTTAATTCTGTTGGGGTTGATAAATTATTTATTTCATATTCAATAATATATTTTAATCTGCTAGAACTAACTTCTGATGTTTCAATAGTTTGTTTAATTGCTTGATAAGTTGTTGGGAATTTTTTTAAATTTAATCTACCCATTTTTTTGGCAAGTTGTGGGTATTCCAATAATGATTTTTTATTTTTTCCATCTTTACTTAATAAAAATCCGCCTCTTAATTGAACACCATTTTCACTAAAAATAATGTCGGATCCATAATTTCCACGAAGACCAGTATCTCTTTCATCTATAATTGTTCCACGTGATGCAGAATTATTAAATATTCCTTTAGTAGTTCGTATGTCTTTTATTCCCTTTACTATAACACCGCCATATGTAGTACCTTTATGTTGTGTTGCGAATGTTTGATTTTGCATATCATGTGGTGAAGTAAATGGACCACTAACATATTCTACATTTTGAAATTCATTTTCAGTATCATATTCAAGAAGTTTAACTGATTGTTGAATTTGTGGAATAACATTAATATGAAGTGGTAAAAATGGGGCGGCAATAAATGGATCTAATTCGTCCCATTCATCATATTGTACATGATTTTCTAGTTCACTTGTATATACACCATATGGACGAAATCTAATTCTGCCTATACCTTTTGGATCAATATTATTGACACATATACCAACATCAATAATTTTCATTTTTTCAGTCTATTTCCAATTTCAGTATTTATTTTTTCATAATATTCTTGAACAGTATCCAAATGTTTTGTTAGCTTAATTATCAAGTCTTTTGTTTTTTCAAATTCATTATATAATTCATCTCTTGATTCAAATAAATCTTTATTTGATCTATTTTTAACATTTGTAACAATATCAAGTATTTTATCTTTATCCATAATTAAAATTTTTTACCGACTATACTACCTGTAAGTAAAGCAGTACCACCACCGGGTGCTACAGGTATCATTGATGGTTTTATTGTGCCTATAACATAAGAATTATTATCTTCTTCTGTAGATATAGCATCAATAATAGCTTTCATGGCTAAAACAAGCTTATTATCTTCACCATATATTGGCCCCATATCTACACCATATGCTTGTGCTCTGGAAACAGCGTCTATGTGTGCTCTATCAGCACTAAATCCCGGTAATTTATCGGCCATTAGTAATAGTAACGATGGTATTTTTATATTAATTGGCCTATTAAGTGCTGTGGTAATTGTTTGTAAAATAGCTCCAAATATATCTGAACAACTTGTTATTTTTAATTCAAGAACTTTCCTTATTAAATTAATTAAAATTTGAATTATTACTTTTAATTTTTTAAGTTTATTTATAAAAATTCTAAATGCAATTCTTTGGATAAAATGTAAAAGATCACCTTTCACTAATTTCCAAAATTCTTTAATAAACCTCCAGAATATTTTTCTAATGAAATTATTAAAAAGATTATAAAGTATTTTTATTAAATCAGTAACTAATAATGCACCACCCTTAAGTATTTTATATATTACAACAATTGGAAAAAAAATTTTAGGAGATAATAAACTTGCAATTATCGCTCTTGGTATTTTTAAAATATAATTTGTTATTAACGATAATTGAAATCCTTCAAAAGCGATACCACCATTATCGGCATTACCTGATGATTCATATGCTTCTTTAGCTGCTTTATCTAATGTATTTCCAATATTTTCATCTATTGGTTTTTTATCTAAAAAATATGTAAAATCTTCTGAATAATTGGGATTAATTGGTATCTCAAAATTTTCACAATCTTTAAATCTAAGAACTCTTCTATCCCACGCATCTTCATCATCTAAATCGATGCCTTCAGTATCATTAAAATCAAAATAATTTTGTAAATCAGTCTCATCTTCATTTAATTCTGTATCTGTTGTATTTAATAATGGTGATTTACTCGTTGATGGTTTACCACAAATTGAAAATAGTTTTGTAAGAAGTCTATTTAAATTTTTCATACCAATTTTAAATGTTTTTGGTTCTACGCCATCACCACCCAATACCATTTGTATAGCTGTTTTTAAAATATGATCAATATCAGGATATTCAATAGAACTATAATAATCATTTAAAAAAATACCCAATCTAGTTTCATTATTTAATCCTTCAACTAAAAACTTTTGTTGACCCGAATCCCATGATATAAAAAATTGATTTTTAAAATTATATGGATTTGGTGTTGTATCAAATGTATTATATAATTCTCTATTAAACTTTATACCACCATTAATTGTTGATTCGGGACTCTCATACATAAGTTTACCAGTAATAGAATTGGGATTGACTTTCAATAACCCCATAAAGTCAAATTCTTTTGGAGATATTGTAAGTGATGTTGCATTAAGATTTATGGGCGGATCACAAACGCTACCAAAAAGTGTTCTTTTAGTTTCATTATTAATATCTTGTGCAGTTGCTTGTAGTGTTATCTTGGCTGCTTGTTTAGAATATCTAAAAAGTTTAGTATTTTCTGAAATTTTTACTTTAGGATTTCGTTTAATCGTTGTTTCATCATTTAGAAAAGTAACAGCAAGATCAACAATTTCTTCATAAATGTTTTTTCTATTTTGTGTTTTACCTTTTACTTTAGAAGTAAAATCTGTAATACTTTTTTTTATAATACCGTTTGTCGATTCGAGTTTATCGTTATAAACATCGGATATATCACTAATAGTGGCCTTCGGATTTTGATCGATGGCTTTAATTGCTGAAATTATTGATTTAATTTTATTTCTTTGAATATCTGTAGTTGCCATTATGTGTTATATGTTTCAATATTAGTATCATCAAATGATTTATCTTCATTATCTTCAATTAATTTTTCAAGTAATTTTCGATCTTCTTCATTTAGAACCATTTTTGTATTAGAATTTATACCGCCAGTAGTCATATTACCCTGTTTTATCATGGCATTTTGTAATTTTACTAATGATATCTTTTTTTCTGTACATTCATTTAGAATTTTTTGTTGTTCTTTGATTACGGGGCCAATTAAACTCATATCATCAGCCTCTTTCATAAACACAAGCATCTTTTTCATTATAAGAGATGCGTTATTTTTTTGTTCTACAATATCATTATAGATTTCTTGCATTAATGCTAATGCAGAATCGACATCAAGTGTGACTATTTTTCTTTTATTTCTCATTTTTATAGTTATGTTATTATTATAAATACCTTTTTTTCTAGTTTATAAAGTAATCACGAACTTCATTATATAATTTTCTATATTTTTTTAATGAAACTCGTATTTCTTTTGTAGATAAAGAGGTCATTTCTCTAATTGCAAGTAATATTAAATTCTTATTGAACTTATTTCCTTCACCAATTTGAAAAATTTCATTGAAATTTGTGAAAATTTCTATTAATGCATACCCTAATTTTTTTTCATTTTCGGTAAGTTTCTCTGTTATTATAAATTCATTAAGTTTTGTTAGTAATTTATTGATAATTTCTTTATAATCTATTGGTATTGTATCAATAACATATGTTAAATCGGAATTTTCTTCAATTGATGCAGAAATATCTTCATATGATACAGTTCTATTAAAATCTTTAGCGTCTTTTTGAATTGATCCCATTAAGTAATTCTTACAAATTGTACCAAAATAAGAATATGAACGATGATTTTTTGCTTGATCAAATTTATTTATCTTTGTAATAAGAAAAGACATTGTATCTACATGTAAATCATTAAATTCAAAATCTTTTCGATACAATTTATATCGTCGAATTATACTTTCGACCATTATTTCGAGAGGTTCTTTTAAATATTCATTGAATATCTTATTCTTTTCTTCTTCGCTTTCAGTTTCAATATACTTAATTACCGCTTTTTCTTGTTCCTCCCCAAAATATATTTTTTGGGTTCGGGTTCTTGGCATTTAATTTTTAGTAAATTGTATTTCTCTTTTATTTTTAAAAAAATATTCTTTTTTTGCTGTTTCTAACCAAAATTTTACTTCATCTTCAGATAATTTCATATCTGGATCATTTTTATAACTCCAGAATAATGAATTTTCTCTAAAATTAACATGCTGATACCCAATTTTAGGTACAGACATGATATTTACTCCATTATACGTTAATCTTAATAGAAATTCATAAGAAAATGTTAATTTAATATTATCTTTAAATTTACCGTGATTTATAATTGTTTTAGTTCTATATAAACCACCGCTTGTTTGAAAATTTTGAAATTCTAATAGTAACTCATTATCTAAATATCCTTGTTTTTCTGAAAATCCATATGCCCATAGAGATTCATTAGTAAAATTTATAAAATCTCCTTCAACATTTATATCTTTAACTATTGGTAAAAAGACATCCACATCTTTATAGGTATTTATGTATTCATTCATTGATGTTAACCATATTTTTTTATATTCATCATCAATTTCCATGATTGAAAACCATTCTGTATCACATTCGTCAATTCCCATATTGATTTGATATGTAAAATCGGTACATTTTGTGGAATTATAAATTATTTTATATTCTAATTTTTGACCAAAATCTATACCATTAATTTTTTTCTTTAAATCGTTGGGACAGACAATTAATAGTTTGATATCATTATGAAAACTATCGATAGATAATAATGCGTTTTTTAACATCATATCATCTATTTCGTCTAATTTATAAATTGGAAGAATAATTGTTATTTTTTTCATTTATCATTTTCTATTTTAACTTTTTCTATATTATTTTTGATTATTTCAACTCTTTGAGATATAATAGCATTAAAAATTGATAACGTAACTTCAGTATGTAGTGATTTTGTATATAATAAAGTAGTTTGTTTCATTTTTTCTCTAATATTGTCAGTAATATCTATACCTTCTATCCAAGCTAAAACATATGTACCAAGAAGTTCAACAATATTATCAATATCATATGTCCAAAATCCATTTTCACCCATCCAAATAGGCTCTGTTGTTGGTATTTTACCCACAACTGGTACATCACATTTCATTGATTCTAATGGAAATGTTCCGAATGTGGATTCATCATCAATCCATACTGAAACCATACATTCTTTTAATGCATCACTAAATTCTAAATATGACATTTGAACCATATTTTTAAAAGTAATCCATCGTAATTGTGGGTATTTTAAATAAAATTCAGAAATAATTTTTCGGTGTTGTAATATATCTCTACAACTAATTGCGATATACGGTTTTTGTGGTATTTCAGATGGCCTAAAATTATCACCAATATATGGTGGTATAATATAAACTAATGTTTCGGGAAAATATTCTAAAATATATTGTTTTGATTTTTCTGTTGTTGTTATACATCTGTCAAAACCGAAATAACTCCATTTACTCCCGATAGGTAATGTTTCAAATATATATTCTTTTTGTTGTACTAACATAACTTTACCACATTTTATATTTGATAATTGAGGTAAAATATTTGAATAATGTTCAGGAATAATAATAATATCATCAACATTAATAGTTGCCTCATCTTCTTTAATTGCAATGACGGGAAGAATATTATAAGAATCATCTAACCATCCATTAACACCAGTATAATTTTTATCTTCAACAAGAATTTTTGCATTATATCCGTTTTCTTTCAATACTAATGCCATGTCATAAATATGTTTTATGGATGCTCTAGCATTTCCTTTAGTATCATATACTAAAAAATATATAATATTTTCTCTTTTTTCTAGTCTATCTAATATGGTTTCTAGAAGCTCAATAGTAGTTTGTTTTTTATTCATTATCATATTCAATTAATAAATTATATTTTAATAATGTATTTATAGCAATTTTAAAAGATACACTTGATTCTGATTCTGAAAATGAAACCATTTTTTCATCAATTTCTTCATATTCATTCAAGATTCTTTCTATGCATGCTTTAAAAAGCTCGAATTTAAATACATTTAATTCTAAAACGCCTTCACCGTGTTCTCCGGTTTTTAATCCTTGATTTTTTTCAAATTCTTCAGTCCCATAATCTGCACGACAAAGGTTAATAACTTCGTCCACATCGATATAGTAGTATTTTCCCATGAATGCGAGCATATTTCTTTAATATTTGTCAATTTATTTATTTCTATTTGTCCGTTATAATAATCATTATACGGTGTATTAAATTTGATCGCCATTTTATTTTTAGGACATTTATCAATAATCACTTTATTATCAGTAATCCATATATCACATTTTTTCCATTCTTTTTCTATATCTTGAGAATCGATAAATTTAATATTATTCCCTAAAAACCCATTTTTAGATAAAAAAAATAATGTTGATGGTTTGGCTTTGCCAAATTCATCAATACCAATCAAAGTGAAATTAATGTGTTTATTTCCGTAAATTATTTCATTTAAATCTAACATCACATTTTGATAACTAAGTCTAGAATGACCAAACAATTCTAATGCATAGTCTATATAACAAAAATTATTATATTCATCTTTTGATTGAAACTTATAATATTTCAAAAGATTGTCATTAAATATAGGATATGTTATTTTATAATCAAATGTTTTTATATCCTCGTTAAGTACATCAACATCAGTTTCTAAGAAGTATTCTCGATAATGATAATCAAATTTTTCTATAAAATTACGTAATACTCCGTTAATATTAATATATATTTCCATAATTATAAGAAATATAATAGTATTTTTATTATAAGTAAATATTTTTAAATTATTTATCTTAAAAGAAATTAATTATTATATCTTTCTAGTATTTCACTAATAATTGGATTACGTACAATATCATTTTTATTAAATTCAAAAAAGCCAATATCTTTTATACCACGTAATCTTTCTTTAGCATCAAATAATCCTATTTTATTTTTATCTTTAAATAAATCTGATTGCTCAATATCACCAGAAAGAAAAAATTTTGAATTATATCCAATTCTTGTAAGAACAAGTTTCATTTCATCAATACCAACATTTTGAAATTCTTCTCCAATTACTATTGAATTATCAATATTGCGGCCTCTTAAAAATGAAATAGGAATAATTTCAATTAAATTAACTTTTTCCATTAATTCTCTACTTTCTTTACCTATAATTTTATTTAATAAATAATAAGTAGGATTTATATATGGAGCCATTTTTTCTTCAATATCGCCAGGAAGATATCCAATAGATTTACTTGATTCTATTGGTGATCTTATAATAATAAGTTTTTCATACTTATTATCTTCACAATAAAGTAAATCTATTGCTTTTTTTATAGAAATATGTGATTTACCTGTACCGGCCGGACCAAAACATAATGTAATTTGATTTTTTTCTAGAATTTCCCAATATTCTTTTTGTGAAAATGTGAGAAATTTTTCTTTAGGTTTTTTGATGATTTGACGAATTTGATCTTTTACGGTTTTTGGTTTATTATTTATACTTTGCAAATTTTATTGGTTTTTGCGGCAAACTTTATTTTTACATTATAAATATATTAAATTTTACCAGTTGATCCAAAACCATCAATATTTCTTTTTGTTTCCGTTAATTTTTCTGCTTTTATAAAATTTAAATTTCCTTCTCCATAAACAGGACAAACAACTGCTTGAGCAATTCTATCTCCAGCATTTACTATAAAATCTGATGGGCCAAAATTGGCTAAAATTACTTTAATTTCACCGCGATAATGTGAATCAATTGTTCCTGGGGAATTTAATACCATTATACCATTATTTGCAGCTAGTCCACTTCTTGATCTAATTTGTACTTCAAGTCCGTTTGCTACTTCAAAATAAAGTCCTGTTGGTATTATACGAATTTCTCTACTTGGTATCGATAATTCATTTTCTAAATCTGCTCTTATATCAAAACCACTATCACCTTCATGAGCAAAAGCTGGATCTGGATTTTTTGACTTATTTACGAAAGTTAATGTGGTGGCAAGTATTTTTTTGGGAGTGTCAAATTCTAAATCAGAAGATAATCCACTAAGTAATTTATTAATTTCTATTATATAATCACTTGGATTTATATCATTATTTTCGTCATTTAATCTTCTATCTAAATCTTCTAATTGTTTTAAATATTCTTCTAAATCATTTCTTTTTGATGTCATTTTTTTCCTCCATGATAGCTAATTCAAACCCCCATTTTATTATTGAAGTTAATGGGGATGAAAAATATTTAGCCATTTTATCATCTTCATCTTTATCATGATTTAAAATAGCTTGATATTCTTCTTCAGATAATTGTACACCATATTTAGTAGCATAGTATGCCGATCTTTCACCAATTCTAAGTCTTACAATATCATCACAAAAATCATACATTATACCTTGTTTTTTATTATACTCATTTTCTGTTATACAAAACATAAATACTTTACCAATTTGTGATAAAAAGACTACTTTAACTATTGTTGGAATTGGTTGTTTTAAAAATTCAGGTAAAATCTCATTTACTTTAATGGCATATTTACATGCTTTTATTATGTGATTTAATAAACCGCCTGGATAACAACCAACCATGCTTAATCGAGTCGATGCTGGCGAAATATACAAATTATCACCAAGAAAATCTAATAATTCTTTAGTCATAATATTATACTTCTTATTAGTTTCTATGAACTTAGTTTTATTGTGTTCTAATTGTTGTATGGTTAACATGATTTTATATTATTTTATTTTAAAATATTTTTTTCTTTATAATATTCCGGATATGTTTTAGGGCCAATAACACATTCAATAGGCATATGTGTGATACCCAGGAGTTCTGCAGATCTAGTATCTCCTTCAATATATTTATTTGCAATAATTGCGGCCTCTTCAACACTTTCAGCCTCAATAATATATTTTATTTTTTGTAACTTAGTGTTTCTTTCTGTTTCAATTTCGTAATTAATTGTTACTAAATAATACATAATTTTTATTTTTATTATTTTATTATTGATTTTAAAAATTCCGATCTATCTTGACAAACTTTTTTTAATGAATATTTGTCTTTAACTGTTTCGTAAAGTTTATTACCCAAATCTTCAATCATATTTGGATTTTCAACTAATCGTTTCATGTGTTGAAACCATTGTTTATGATTTTTATTTGGATCTACTAATAACGCATTACCTTTAGGATTATATTTTCCATTAAATTCTATAGCTGATATCAAGTCTATTGTATATGGACTCACATCACTGGCAATTAAAGCTTTTTTAAAAAAACCAGATTCTATTGCTTTTAGTTGTGATTTATTAATATTGAAAATAGTTGGAACTAAAGGTGCTAATGATACATCAAAATAATTATAATTTACTGCATATTTATTTATTTCTTTTGTCCATCTTCTTATATATGGCTTGTTTGTGTCATCATATTCAAGTTCTTTATATAATTTAAGGAAGTTAATATAATCATTATCTAAAACACGATAATTATTAGTAAATATATGTTCATATTTATACCATACAGTTTCTTCAGGTCTAACATTACGTGTTTTTCTTTCTTGTGTTGTTTTATTAATTTCTGTAACGGTACCTCTTAAATCAAATCCACACAATACAAATTGTATCTTATCAATAAAAGTATTATACATTTTTGATATTCCTAATGTCATAAGATCAATATCTGATAAATGAGAACTACCGCCTAACCATCCAAATCTAATTTTTTCAGATGGAATTGGTGATGGAATAAATTGTGGTTCAGTTTCATCAATTGCATTAGGAAAAACCACTACATTTTTTAAATTGAATTTTTTAATAATAGTATCTTGGTAGACTGGCGTAGTAACAGTAATATAACTAGCTTCTTTTAATAAATTAATTTTGGTTATAATGGCTCCAGAAATTTTTGCCTGTAAATACATTGGATGTCTTATGTCTGGTTCCCAATAATCATCAAAATCGATAATTACGATTTTTCCTTTTTCTTTTAACCATTTAACTCTGTTTATATTTTTACTAGATGACGCTTTGTTATGTATAAAGGTATGCATAACAATAATATCATAATTGTTAAATATATCATCTTTATCTTCAATGTTTGTTAATAAATCAATATGAAAATCATCACCGTAGTTTTCTTGAAGAAATGTGTATGGCCCAGTAATTCTGAATTTTCCGACGCCATGAGTATCTGGCGGAATTGCTAAAATTCTAATTTTTGACATAAATAATGTTCTTATGTCAAAATATATATAAAAAAATTTAAAAAAACAAATTATTTACCGTTTTTGGTGTTTTTTTACTGCCGTAATTTTTCCTTGAAAGATTGAATCTCCGACTTTTAAAACAAGATTTTCATTAATACTACTTAATTGTTGTGCGGATAATATTTGATTTAATTTTTCATCAAGAACTTTTCGAACAGCATTTTCAATAAGATTTTGTAATTTTGATTCATTTAATGATGTAGAATATCCACTATTTTTTTGATTATATATTATTTTACTTTTTGTTGGAGAGATTAATCCTTCTTTTTCCATTATTTTTTTCGATCTTTCAGTTATACTAATATCTAATGAATCATTTAATGATATTTGAGGAATTGGATGTTCAATCATTGCCTGTTTAATTGCATCTGGTAATTTTGATTGAGTTATTTTATCAATTGTAGCTAGTGAAGTATCAATTTTTGGTATATTTTGATTAATAGTATTATCGATATCAATATTATCGATATCAATATTATCGATATCAATATTATCATTATCAATAATCAATTGTTCATTGATATTTCTTTTTTTGTAATTACCAGTATCAAGTTTGTTAATTATTTTTCTGGAATTAACTAAATTTTCGGCTAATTCTTGTGGAGTTATTTTTTTATTTATAAGTACCATATGTATATTTCTTTATTATAAAATTATAAAAAAATTATTATATAATCAATCTTTTAAATCTTTTTTTCATTTTATTTATTTCTAATAATTGATTAGGTGGTTGTTCAAGTTTTATATTATTTGTTGCTAATAATTTATCTAATTCTGCTTTTGATGTATCAGTAAATCTTTTCCTTGTTCCTTCTCCTGGTCTTAAATTACCTGAAATGGCTTTTTGATAAATTTTAAATTCTTTTTCTTTATTATTATATAAATCTTTTAATGCATGATCATAATCAACTTGTGTAATAAAGTCTTGGCCATTAATTTTTTTTATTTTTGATTTTAAATTATTACTAATTCGATCCAACACTTCTTTATTTGATATGTTTAATGGTTTTTCAATTGGACGCTCATCTGGAGGAATTTCAACATCAACCGGTTCGGTTTCTGGACTTTCTGGCTGTTTAGGTATTGGTGGCGTTTCAATGGTTTCACCTTCTTTATACCAATATGGTGAAAAAATATCAACACTACTTAATGATTTCATAGCATTAGGTGCTTTACCTTTTTGATATCCAGGTAAAATATTAAGATCAAAATTTTTGACATTAAAATTAAGCTTTGCAGATACAATTCTATCAACACGAAACATTTTCCATCCTGGTAACCCCTTTTTTGATACGCCCTTAAATACAAATGCCCAAATAACAAGATTGCCAGTTCGTTTATGTTTACCTAACACAACTGGTTCAATATCTATTCTTTGACCCTCTCTAACTTCATTTGCCGGTCCCCTATAATATATAGACATAGGAATTTTTTCAAGAATAGATTGTCTTATTATTTCTATTTTACTATCTTGTTCTAACAGTAATTCATTCACTATTTCAGTTAATATTATCATTAATATTCAAAATCTGGATATGTGTGTGTTAATTTAAATTTATTTCTACCTGTATTATCAATTCTTGTATTAATATCAGTTAAACCACCAACCGACCCCGTATCATCAATTTGTCCTTTACCTTTTTCATCACCATCTGATATGGCGTTTTTATGTCTTGAACTATATTCATTAAATGGGCGATAATAATTTCTACCTAAATTATCATCTCTAGTATTAATATCAGTTAATCCACCAACTGGACCGGTATCATCAAGTTGTCCTTTACCTTTTTCATCACCATCTGATATAGCATTTTTATGTGTCGAACTATATTGATCAAATGGGTTATAATAATTTCTACCCATATTATCATTTCTTGTATTAATATCGGTTAACCCACCAACTGGACCGGTATCACCAACTTGGCCCTTACCTTTTTCATCACCATCTGATATGGCATTTTTATGCGTCGAACTATATTGATCAGATAAATTATAAAGATTTCTAGCTAGATTATCACTTCTTGTATTAATATCGGTTAATCCACCAACTGGACCGGTATCACCAACTTGTCCCTTACCTTTTTCATCACCATCTGATATGGCATTTTTGTGTGTTGAACTATATTGATCAAATGGACTATAAATGTTCCTAGCCACATTATCATTTCTTGTATTAATATCGGTTAACCCACCAACTGGACCGGTATCACCAAGTTGTCCTTTACCTTTTTCATCACCATCTGATATAGCGTTTTTGTGTATTGAACTATATTGATCAAGTAGTTTATAAAGGTTTCGGCTCATATTATCATTTCTTGTATTAATATCAGTTAAGCCACCAACTGGACCGGTATCACCAACTTGACCCTTACCTTTTTCATCGCCAGTTGAAAGTGCATTTGAGTGTGTTGGCCCGTATGGATTATTTGGATCATAATAATTTCTTCCTAAGTTATCAGTTCTTGTATTAATATCTGTTAAACCACCAACTGGACCGGTATCACCAACTTGACCCTTACCTTTTTCATCGCCGGTTGAAAGTGCATTTTTATGACTTGATGAATATTCATTATCATAATCATAATAATTACGAGATAAATGCTCAGTTCTTTGTTGATTTGCTATTGTTTCTAAAATTGTTGGCATTATAGCATTAATTTTTTAATTCTATTTATTTGTTCAAATAATTTCATTGATTTAGCTGAAAACATTGAAGAATTAGTAAATTTTTCCGAATTAGATTTTGGTTTAACGATATTATTTACTGAAATTCTCGGTGATAAAGTATTTTTTGAGTGTCGCCTAATAAAAGAATTTTTTCTAATACCATTTAGTCCTGCAATATCATTTGCAATTTTTTCTGATTCTTTTCTATCTCGAATTAAATTTCGTTCGTTGGTTAATATCATTATTCCCCAATTTTTCATTAAATCACCACCATAATAATTATATTTATCTAGATCTTTAAATTTATTTATTTTTTTTAAATCATGTAATATTCTTTTTAATTGGCCATACGTTACTTGTCCTTTTTCAAGAAGATTTTTATTTCTTTTTAATCCAGGAATTTCTTTTTGTTTTTTTAAAAAGTCCAAAATATCGGGCCGAATATTAAAAACTCTATCTTTTAATTCACTATTCATCGTCTTCTAAATATTCAGTTATGTCTTGAAGACTTAAATTATTATTTTTTAATGTTTGCTTTATTGATTTCAACTGTCTTCTAATTATTGGATTAATAGTTTTTTTATCAATATTATTATTACTTTTTTTTACAAGTTCACTTCTTTTTGTTTTTTTGGTTAAATATTCATTAATATAATTTAATGGATTTTCAATTAATCTTATTTTTCCATCAGGTAATTGAGGATCATATCCCATTTGTTTTGCTCTTTCTTTTGCCTCATCTTCAGGAACATCTAATTTGTCTTGAAAAGTGTCCACAGCGTCATTATAATTCGTATCTGGATCTGCAATTGTTTCATCAGCACCAAGTGCTTTACTCATATCAGATTCTGCCCAATATTTTAATGTTTTACTGGCATTTGTGGGACCGCCTAAAATACCAAAAGTTCCCATTTGCCCCATTGTTGCAGATACAACTTCGTCAGATGTTTTTTTAGATCTGATAAATCCATTGAGATTACCGGGTTTGTTGCCATATTTTATATTTCCATTAAAGTCAACAATTTCTTCAATTTCATTTTCTGGATTTAATTGTTCTTCAGCCTTTTCGGGCAATTTAGTAAAATCTGTTTTATCAGAAAATTCTTCTGACCATTTTTTCCATTTTTTTCTTTCTTTTTTAGGTAAAGACTTATCATTTGCTTTTGCATAAAAATATCTTTGTTGTTTTTTAGATGCAAATTTTTCTTCAATAACTTGTTTAACGAAATTATCCATTATAATAGTTTTTATATAAATATCCAATTATGTGAAAGATATTATAAGATATTTATTAAATATGAATACACAGGATATTTTAAAACACGGTACAATAAAGTTAGATATTACCTTAGATTTCTCAGAATATTATGATTATGAACTAGTAGATAATATCTTAGGTAAAATTGATATTATATTAGATTATTCTGAATATTATGATTATACTTTAGGTGATAATACTATTGATTATGTACCACAATATACTAATGGTAAATAATAATAAAACTATTTATAATTATGTCAACATTTACCGCAGAACCAATATATGAATTAACAGGAATAACTGATAATATTTGTAATTATAATATCATTCATTTAATTGAGTATAATAATATTATTAATGATACTGAATATATATATTCTGGTTTAACTTTACACCTAATTTATAGCAATTTTTGTTCACATTTTGATACATCAGACCATATGTATTCGAATGTTATTTTAAATAATGATATTTTTATTTATACGGGAATTACTGGTGAAACGCATTATTTTCAAATTGTTGAATATCATGAAGATATAATACCATTTATTGATCCTTTACTTAGTCCATTAACAGAACAAGAAGTAATTGATGGATTTACAAGTAATATTATTCGTTGTGCTGAACAATTAAGTAATTTAACAGAAATTTGTTGTCCGGTGCAAAAAATTTGTAACAAAGTACCAATAGTTCTTATCACTAATGAAGGCGGTGGTTCTGATAACTGTGATGATTTTCTTGCTAGAAATGTATTAAAAGGATGGACTCTTGATTTTATTTTTAATAAAAACGGAGACGAAAATTGGTCTGAAAGCGTATTTTGGTTTAAAGGCGTAAGAGATGAATATGATGTAGAAAATTTTGCAGATAATGGATTGTCTTTTCGATTTACAACAGACGGAAAAATTCAATGGGTAGCATATAGATATTCAGGATATTGTAATTCGGTTTCTGGCTATACAGCTATGTATTATGTTGATTCTGGTAAAACGGAAAATGCCTTATGTACTAATGGTACAATAAATGACTTTAATATAACAATTACATTTGAAAAAAATAATATATATGATAATAATGATGAATGTGATTTATCTAATGAAGGTGGATGGGGTGATTTAATTATATCGGGTACGACAGAAAAATTAAATAGCAAATGGAATAATAATCGATATAAAAGATTAGGTACATTAAAAATATATCATAATGCTAGATTAGTCTATAAAATAAAAAACTGGGAAGATGTTATTTTATCGAATAGAGGATATCAACCATTTACTCATGTTATTGGCGGCGGCGTAAATGGTTCAAATGGACAACACGCAGGAATATTTTGTTATATCATTAAATATGCAGCATATTTTGAAGATGTAATGGATTATGTATACCTTCATAATCGGTATTTAACACGAACAAAAAAACATTATGATATTTCAGAATGTGAAAAAATATGCACCCCAAATCTTAGATTAGATCCCCCAGTAGTATATGGTTTACTATATAATGGTTGTGTTATAGATAATCATAGAAATATCGCAGCACCGGGATTCCATGTACCAACAATTGATGATTTTAATATCTTATTTAATAATCTTATTTCAATGTATGGGAATTCTGGCGGATCGGCAAAAGAAATAGGTTTATTTTATTGGAATGCGCCAAATAGAGATGCAACAAATTTAAGTAAATTTAATGGGAGAGGTGGTGGATTAAGGAATACAGATGGTGACTTTTTAGATTTTCGTAATTTTGGATATTTTTGGACATGTTCTATATCTCGTATAAACAATACTTATTACGTTGTGGTTTTAAATAACTTGGATGAAATTTTTTCATTAACTACTAAAAGAATTAATTTTGGATTATCAATAAGATTAATTAAAGATACAACAACATTATTAAATGGACAAACAGGAATTTATATTGGTAATAATGGCATGAAGTACAAAACAATATGTATTGGAAATCAAGAATGGGTTTCTAGCAATCTAATAGAAACACAATATCGAGATAAATCTTTTATTTTAGAAATACGTGATAATGCAACATGGTCAACAGGATCATGTGGATATTGTGCATATGATAATGATTGGAATAATGCATCAATTTATACCATAACATAAATAATAATGATGATATAAAACTTATAAGATATGGACTTTTATATTAGACAAGGGGCAACTGACCCGATATTAAAAATGAGATTAATTGATGATGGAAAAAATGATAAATCCACATATAATACTTTATTGGAAAATTCAAATATTACATTTGAAATGACTGATATTAAAACCGGATCTCCCATAATTCTTGGTGGAAAATGCTCATTAACATTAAGAATGAAAAAATACAATCAGACAACCGATGAGTACTATATTACATATAGATTTACCGAAGAACAAACATCGCAATCTGGAAAATTTGAAGGTAAATTTATAATTCAATTTAAAGATGGGTCTGGAAATAATACAAGTAAATTAATTGTTCCAATAAGAGAAAAACTATATATACATATTATTTAAATTTCAGTATCGTGATATATGCTAAATCTCTACCATCATTATCAATTATTTCATCTTCTTTATTATTGATAATACCTTTATCTTCTTTTTTCATGACTTTTCGATTGTGATTAACCCAATCTTGGTCAACAAGCGAAAGAGTATCTTCCACATACATGTAATATGGATCTATATTTATTCGATTCCAAAACAATACTTCCATATCAGAAAGAGTTAAAATTTCATCTAATTTATCTTGACCATCAGATTTTAATGGATGTCCGCGATCAAGTTCACATTGTAATGATGTTAAATATTGTCTATTTTCAGGATTTGTAACTAAAATATCATTTCTTATTTCTGGATTAAATACAACAAGTAATGGTTCAATACGTTTATTAAAATTTCCAATGTATTTTTCAACATTATATTCACCAGTCATATCAGGATTATTTAAAATATCAAATTCATTAATCATATAACAATTAATATCAATTTCACCAGTTTTACGGTTTTTTTCTACATCACCACATGATTTTTTATTGCCATTATTTACATAATATATTGTTTCTCCTAATGTTGCTGGATATTGATCTCTCCATATGAGTTCCATATGAGTTTGTCTAGGCATAAGTGAACCTGATTTAGTAACTTTTTTAATATATTTTTTATAATCTTCAATTGTTTGTTTTACACGAGCTTTATTTGCTATTTTTACTAAAGGAATTTTATGATTATATAATTTTTCAATATATGAATAATATAAATTTATAAATGATTGACCATCGCCATTTAATAAAAAATTAAAGCCATCATTCATAAATTCTACAATATATTGTGGTAATTTTTTGGATTTAATAGTGTTGCCAGTTAATTTTATTTTTTCTTTTCCCTTTTTAGTTATTTTTAATATATAATTTTTTCTTGAAATATTAACCATTGATTGCGCAATATAATCAATATCTAGTCCCATTTCATTTCTCAAAAATATATCATTAAACTCTGCGCAATCAGCTTCAACACCATTATATTTTTTATCTTTAATAACTAATTCATTACTACCTTTTCCAATATATTGATGTTCATTAACATCATTGGGAATCGCAAAACAAATACCATCAGTATCCATTGTAATTGGTTCATATCCTTTTTTCATGAACCACATAATTGTCATACGAAGATATTGTCGGCCAGTACATGTAATAGTTTCACCAATATTCATATCTCCCCAATGAAAAACTTTTGGGGCGGAACAAGATCCAAAATATGCATTAATAAAAATTTTAAGTGGAAGTTGTTTTCTATCATAATATTCAGATAATTCAGGATTTATTTTTTCATTTTCTTCTTTAAGTCTTTTATAATTTATACGAAGATTACGAAAATATTTTAACATTGCTTTCTGTGCTCCCATAACATCACAATCAGGAAAAACATTATGTGCCAATTGTATTGATGGATAAAGAGAAGTATAGTCAAATTTTACAATATTTTTAGAGTAACCTACTTTTAATAATCTAGATAATCCGCCTGTAATTGGTCTTCTTTCATCTTTCTCAGGTATTGCTAGATTATATTCATATGACCAAGCTAACATTATTAATTTCCATAATGTTGCCGTTCCCATTGTGGTTATTCTTTCATATGCTGTTGGAACTAATTTTGATAGTAAAAATGTTGATTGACAAAATGAATCATCTACTATCATGGTTTCGTAAAGGTCATCATCAAGATATTGTTCAACAAGTTTTCTACCCGACCAAATTTCATATTTTCCGGGAAATCTTTCTAAAAGATTTTCTGTCCCCGGATCTCCAATTTTACGCCATCCGCCAGATTTTGGATTAACATAATAACTTTCATTTTCTATATATATTTTTGAAATTTTTGAACCGTCAATATATATTCGATTTGGTTTTTCTTTTTCAAGGTATTTTACTATGTATTTCAATCCCCAAGACTTAATATCTGAATTAATTGCTTGTGCTCTGCGAACAGAATGTGATGTATCAATTATATTAAATCCCCAAATTACATATTGATTATATGGTTCAATTTCATTTGCGAGTTTTAATATTCTTTCTTTAACTTTAATTGGCTCAGGATATATAATTTGAGTTATTTCGTATATATTCATTTTTAATATCTCGGCACGTTTTAAAATAAATGGCCAGTCAAATGATGCTGAATTATGCCCACCAATAATTGTAGGTTTGGTTTCTTTAATGATATTAAAAAATTCTTGAATACAACCTTTTTCGCCATCTTTTCCAATGGCATCAATTAATTTCCTTAATCCACGATTATCTTTTACACCAATAAGAATAATTTTATCAACTTCAGGATTTAAACCACTGGTTTCAATATCAAACATAAATCTATGAATATCTGAATAATCTTCAATACCTTTAAACAGACGTTTTTTCTTTTGAATAAGATATTGTTCAGTAATTGATAAAATTTGAAAATATTCCTTGTATTTATCACTCCATGGATCTATACCTCCTTGCTTAAAAAAATTTAACAGATTAGTATATCCTTTCACACTTTTAACAAGATATTTTAAACCTCTTTCTAATCTTTGATTTCCATATGTTTTAAGTGGTTCTATTATAATACCGTGCTCTAATATCTTATCTTTTTGAAGGGTTTTATTTTTTTGATAAAAATTTAATTCAGTTAGATCTCCTACCCATAAAAAGGGAATAATAGTATCCTGTTTTACAATTTTACCTTTAACAGGATCTTGTATTATTTTATAGATTATGTTTCTTCTATAATCATATTCAATATTAACGATAAATTCTTCGGAGTCTGCACCATTAAGAAAAGATTCAATAATCTCTTGAGAAATAAGTTTTTTTTCCATTTTATGACATATTATACTTACAGATGAACCGTAATTAGTTTTCAATACTAAAATATAAATAAAATTTTTGTGATTAAAAATTTTGAAAGCGTTTTTTAGAATATAGAATCAAATTCTTTTGGTGATAATTTTCTCAAATTTTCAATTTTAATGTTAATATGACATTATTAAATAACTTGAATTGGATAAACCATTGGTCTGTATTTCATACTTTCATTTAAAAATTTAGCTTCATTTGCGGTTCTTTCAAGCATTTTATCCGGTCGAAGTCTTTCTAATCTATTTATTAATTCTTCAACCATTTTTATTCTATCATCTTTCGCTTCTGTTAATAAAGTTTGATAATCTAATTTGATTTGACTATCAGGTACTTGTAAATCACCCGAAAATTTACCCCATATTCTTGCTAATGCTTCTTTACAATATGATATAAAATATTTTCTTACCCAATTCTGCGCAGGTCCATTTAATGTCGACCACGTTAATTTTTCGGTATCAATATCTGATGGTAATTTAGCTATATCACTATATTTGCTTTTATCTAAACAAGAATCTACAATTTCAGTATCATAATACCAGTACCATACAGCATAATTGTTCATTCTAATTGATCCGAAATCAAATCTGCCGCCAGGTGTATTATATAAATGTATCCACTTGGTTCCATTTGGACCATGTGTGATTCTATAAGTTAATTCACCACCAATTAATCTATTTTTTAGATTTCTATCTTGCATTCTTAATAAAAGATCATATGCCGGCAACATAAAATAAGATCCTGATACTCCAACTTGTGCAAAACCACCCACGCCACCAAATCCAACTCCACCAAGCCCACCAAATCCACCAAGAAATGGATCTATAATTGAATCGGTTAATTCTGCTCTAGTAAACCATAATAATTCATTTATTTCTCTACCAGCAGGAATTTGATACATTTGTTGCCCCGGAACTAAATAAAACATATCCTTTTTTAATTCTGATGTACCTCCAGCTTGTAATCCCACTATTTTTGAATAAGCGTGTGAATATTGTGTCATATAATCTAGATTCCTAGTTACAAATGCTCTTGCTAAAGATTGTGTTTCTACATTAATATTTGCTAATGATGTCCATTGCGATTCAATTAACCAATCATTAACATATTGTTCATACTCTGATATTGCAAGTTCTAAAAGTGAGTCCATTTGTTCTTCAGTTAATTCAATTCCACGAACTGGAGAGCCTAATAGATGTAAAACTTGTGTAAATAGTTTTTCTCGTTCTTCTCCGCTTATTACTGTTACAGACATATTTGATTTTTATTAATAAATATCGTATATTTTATTATTATGACGATAAATGAAGTTCAAATCATTACAAATAAAAAGATATTAAAAGATATAATAACAAATGTTATTTTGTCATATAATTTTGGTCACAACTCTAAATATCGCGTTGATTATTATGAAAAAAATGGTCACATTGGCATTTTACAACTTATTTTAGACCAATGGATTTGGTCTTGGCTAAACACAATAAATACAAATTATTCATGTATTAACCTATTAATTAATTATTTTAATAATAAATTTCAAGAAAAATTGACATTTGATTTATATAAAACCAATCTAAATAAATTTAAAAAACTATTTGAAAATTATTTTATTAATTCTCGCGACAAAATTCTTAATCCTAATTCATTCATTTTTAATGAATTGTTTTATATAACTCAGTTTACATGGAATTATGGTGTAATATCAATGTTATCCACAATATTTACTTTACATGCCAATCAAAAAAATAAATCAACTAGATATCAATTCAATTTATATAGAGGCAATATTTTAGATATGGATAAGGGGATTGATTTTATTGTATTATCAGATAAAATTTATGGCGTTCAACATAAATCACATAAATTGAGCAAACCAAAAATAGATGGAGATTATTTTTGGTTTAATTTGTATTATAGCGAACATTATAGAAATAACGTTAAATATATATCAATTGATGATGGCGAATATATTTACTTTTTTCGATGTTCACCTATTTCAAATGATCCTGAATGTCGTCAAATTAATAATAAATTTAGAATTCATAAAAAATTTAAAATAAAAATAATGAAAATAGAGAATATTGAAATAACAAACGCATTAATAGAGATTAATAAAATTTGTTATAATAAACGAATTCCATTCCATTTTCTAATTAAAGAAGGTGTCACCACAAATTACATTGGATTTGAAGATGATGATGGGGAAAAAATTGTTAGATGTACTTTAATAGAATATGATGATCCGAATTTATTGAATATTTTAACTGAATTTTTATCTGAACTTAAATCAATTGATTAATTAGTTCTTTTGCAAAAGTTTCAGAATATTCACCATCACCCATGACTTGATCAATATTATTTTTCTTCCTATTAAGAATATTATAAACTATTTGTTCAATTGTATTTTCAAATAATGGATAATAAACAATAACATTTTTTATCTGTCCATGTCTATATGCACGATCTTCAGCTTGGGTATGGTGTGATGGTACAAAAGATAAATCATTCATAATAACAATTTCGGCAGCGGTTAAATTTAAACCTAATCCGCCGGCTACAATATTTGCAAACATTATTTTTATTTTAGGATCGTTCTGAAATTTAATTTCAGCTTGATTTTTTTTCTCTGAGTTCATTCTACCATCAAAAATTACAGATTTTTTTGGATATTTTTCATATAACGTATCTAATGGCATTGTAAAATTACTGAAAACAATAACTTTTTTGTCCATTTCTAATGCTTTATCTATTAATTCACAAGTATATGGTATTTTTTCATATGCGATTACTTGTCTCACCTTCATAAGTCTATTAATAGTTATAGTAATACTTTCATGATCTTTCTGTTCTTTGGTAATTTTCATAAATTCATCTAGTTCTTCATTGTAATATGTGCTTTGAAGTTCTAATTGAATTGTTGATACGATTTTTTCTGGTAAATCAAGTATATCTGTTTTTAATCTTCGTAATAATATATCTTTTGTCCTCTCTCTTAACTCATCAAGATTAGATGCTCCACTAGTATTCCATATAGTTCTATTACCAATTTTCATTCTATATCCCCTACAGTATCTCTTTACATAATGTTGCCAATTCAGAGCCACAGGTGAATCAACAATTTTTAATAGATTATAATAATTAATTGGATGATTTGTTATTGGTGTACCAGTTAATAACCAAACTTTGGGTATGGTTTTAAGAATATCATTCATGAGTTTTGTTCTATTTGCAGAAATATTACTAAGATAATGAGACTCATCAATTATTGCTAAGTCAAAATTTTCATTTTTAATTAAATTATCATTTAAACTTTCATTTTTTTTATCAATAACATGATAATTTTTTAATATATCATAATTAATAATATAATAATCAAATGTAGAACCCCATTTTCTTCCTTCAACTATTAATACTCTTTTGTTAGTATAAATTTCTATTTCTCTTTTCCAATTTCTTTTAAGTGATGCGGGGCACACAATAAGAATTTTCTTTGCACCACTTTCTAACGATGCAATAATTGATGAACCTGTTTTCATTAATCCCATATCATCAGCTAAAATAAATCTGTCATTTGCTAAAAGTTTTTCTATAGCAACTTTTTGATGTGGAAATGGTGGCCGAACATTATATTTGGAATAATCAATAATATAATCCAATTTCTTTTCTGGCCTTAAAATTGCCCCTTTAGGTAACCAAAATGCATGAAGCCTCTCGGAATCAAAAAATTTACCCCAAATATGGTATGCTTTATCAGTTTCACATAAAAGTTTTTCACACCATATTTTTTCAACTGGTTTTGGTAATAATTTTTCTTCTTGAAGTCTTTCACCAAATGAAATAACAATGTTTATATATTTTCTAGCAACTTTTGGTATTGTCTGATAATATTTTAAAACGTATTCTGATTGTGTTCGAGTTAATTTAAAATTTTTTGTTGTTAAAAGCTTCATTTTCCATTCTATCAACTGATTATTGGCACCGGTATATCCTGATAGAATGTTTCTTGCTTCAATTTCGAGTATTGCCATGTTTATTAATATTTTATAATATACATAAATAGAAAAGAAATATAAAGTATTTATTATATAATAATGAAATATTATAATGGCGGAAAATCGACTTCCTATAACAAGATTATCAAAATTCTTTTCTGAAGATGACTATAATTTACATATACAAATGGGTATGGAATATTTACATGGTGATCTGAATATGAAAATAGTTCTTTATCAAGTTGATAGGGTTATAACAGATACTGATGATATATATGGTGAAATTGGAAGAGATGAAATTAAATTTAAACCGCCAATTGAAATTAATGCTCTTGTACATGTTGTTCTAGCTGAAAATAAATCATATAAAACTGGCTTATTAAGATACCTTGAACCAGGAAATATGATTGTTTCTGTTTACACAAAAACATTAGAAGATCTGGGAGTAGATATAAAATTTGGTGATTATATTGGATATGCTGATAGTGAAAAAAGAATTAGATATTATAATGTTATTAATGATGGTAAAGTTAATGCCGATAATAAACATCATCATTTTGGATACAAACCATCATATAGAACAATAATATGTTCACCAGTACAAGAAAACGAATTTAAAGGAATATAATATGTCATTACCTAAAAAAAATAATATAAATGTTTATAGACAAGTTGGTACTGAACCATCGTCTAAAGAAGGATTAGAAAGACGACAGGAATTACTTGATAAAATAATAAAATCTGATACGTATTTACCAGATGATATTTTACATGATGATTTGGATAAAGGAATGTTAGAATTTGTTAATACTTATTTAAATGTAGTATCAGATGGTAATAAAATTCCAGTAATTCCTAAGATATTAACAATACAACGATGGTCAGAAATTTCTAATACATGGACATTTTCAGATGAAGATGGCAATATGAAAGTTCCCTTTATTGGTGTTGTAAGAAAACCAGATGTTCAACCTGGTACCCACCCTATGATACAAAAAACTATTCCTGATAGGCGAAATTTTCATTATGCTGCTGTTAAAACTTGGGATGGTCATATGAATGGTGCTGATGTATATAAAATACCACAACCAGTTCCCATTGATATCGGATATGAAGTTATATTTGTTTGTCAAAAATTTAGAGATCTTAATAAGTTTAATAAAATTGTTTTACAAAAATTTGCTTCTAGACAATCTTATACTGTTGTAAAAGGACACTATATTCCAATTATTTTAAATAATATTAGTGATAATTCACCTATTGATAATTTAGAAAATCGTAGATTTTATTTACAAACATATGATTTCACATTATTAGGATTCTTAATTGATTCTGAAGAATTTGAAGTAAAACCAGCAATAGCTAGAATGATATTAATGCACGAATTTATGGGACAAAAAAATGTTGCCAAAAAAATAGCTGGTAAATCAATTGATATTACAACAGCTACATTTGTTGGTAATGGCGTACAAACAACATTTAATGTTGGAGAAAGTATTAGTTATTTATTTTTCGTTGCTATTAATGGTCTTGTAGAACAAAAAGATATTGGATATTATTGGATAAATGGTACATCTAGAATTACGTTTGTAACACCACCCGCACCAGGGAGTAATATAACAGTTTTATATTTTGCAGGAAAAGGTGGCGTTTTTCAGGATTCTTATGGACGAATACTTCATATTAAAAATGAATATTTTGTTTATGATGGCTCATCATTAACTTTTACAGTAGAACATGATATTGTAGATATTATATATGTTGAAACAAATGGGCTTGTGGAAGAAGAAAATAATGGATTTACTTGGAGTGGTAAAGATGTGACATATAAATATGAACCAGTAGTGGGTTCTAATATTGGTATTGTTTATTTAATTTAATTTACGTATCTTCACCATAGATATCTTTTTTCTTTGATTTAATATTATCATCTTTTTTCCCTTTATTAATCTCATCAATCCATTTTTCTATTACGCGATACATTCTCATTCCGGTTTTATCGCAATAGGTTTTTAAAATTTCATGATGTTTTTGACTGATTTTAATATTTTTACAATCCCTCGTCATTTCATAAGATAAATATAGATAAAAAAAGATAAATTATTATCTTTTAATTTTTTATAATGGAAATCTTTGATGAAAATAAAGATATTTATTGATAATAACAATAATAAATAAAATTAACTAAATAATAATCAATGGCAACATCAAATAGAGTTTTTGTTTCTCCGGGTGTATACACATCTGAGAAAGATTTAACATTCGTAGCGCAAAGTGTTGGCGTAACAACATTAGGTATGGTAGGTGAAACATTAAAGGGTCCTGCATTTGAACCTGTTCTGATAACAAATTTTAATGAGTTTCGTACATATTTTGGATCAACATCACCGAAAAAAGATGGTAATGGAAATCCATCATATGAACTTCCTTATTTTGCCAAATCATACTTACAAGAATCTAATCAATTATTTGTGACAAGAATACTTGGTTTAACAGGATATAGACCTGATAAAACTTATGGTATTGTAACATTAGGTGCACCTGTTTTTGATTCAACATCAGTTCCTGATGAAGATAATAATTCTTTTATACCCACATTAACTGGTATGACACAAAGTAGTTTTTATTCTGAATTATCAGGTAAAACTGCAGTAGATGGTTTTTCAGTTACTAATTATATAATCAAAAAATCATATGCTAATGGTGAATGGTTTACCATAGGATTTGTTCCATCATCTGCCACATCAGAATTAACTGCATCTTTAAAAATTACCGGTCCAATTGGAGATGTTACTAACTTTGCTTGGTATAATAATTTTTATAATGAAAATGACAATGAAATTTATTCATATTTGTTCGTATATTCCGAATCTTCAGGAGAATTTAACGTAACTAGATTTACATATGATGTTGCAGAAAAAACATATGATAAAATTGCAGTTGCTGCTCTTAGATCACGAGGTTCATACGTTCATTCGAAATTAAATTTACAAATAACTACCCAAACTGGAGTAACATTAAATAGTGAAACAATTTTAACAAATCCTTTTGGCGAATTTACAATTACTGTTACAACAGATGGTGAAAGCGGGCAAACACATTCATTTATATGTTCTTTAAATGATTCTTCAACTAAATATATTTCTAAGGTATTAGGAACCGGGGTATTTGATAAAAATGAAGAACAATATCCACTTTATGTCTTTGAATCATATCCAAATTTGGTTCGATCATTAAAAGATCGTGGATTAATAAGAGGATTAAGTCTTACACCAGTTGTACATAATGTTAATAAAGACTTTTTAACTGAATGGAAAACATCAGCATCTCCATATGTGGTCTCTGAAGTACGTGGCGGAATTGTTGCTGACTTATTCAGAGTTATATCTATTTCTGATGGTGATGCATCGAACACACAAATTAAAATAAGTATAGTAAATATCGATCTTGAAACAGCTGAATTTGATATCTTAGTACGTGATTTTTATGATACTGATGATAATATTGTTGCACTTGAAAGATTCTCAAGATGTTCAATGAATCCAGATTTACCTGGCTACGTTGCATTAAGAATTGGTACTACAGATGGACAATATAAACTTAGATCAAAATATATTATGCTTGAAATGTCTAATGATCATCCTGTTGATGCAATTCCTGCAGGATTTAGAGGATTTACAGCTGGTTCACTTAATGGTGGAGCAGTATTAGGCGGAATTAAATATAAGACAAAATATTATAATGCTGGAGATATAGTTAGATATAATTGGGATGGAACACCTGTTGATTTTTCTGGAGATAAACTTAGAAAAGTTATGTTAGGATTATCAAATCAAACAGGATATGATTTAAGTTTATTCAAATATAAAGGAGATCCTGAACAACTAGCATCTTTAACAACAACACCAGGATTTCATCTATCATCTCAAGCATCTACTATAACTGGCTCAACAATTACTGGATTTGAATTTGATTGTACACCATATGATTTAGAAGGACAAACTGGCGGTGATAACAATAAATTAAAAGATAAAATCTATCGTAAATTCACACTTGCTCTAGCGGGTGGGTTTGATGGATGGGATATTTACCGAAATGTTAGAACATTTGGTGATGAATATAAATTTGGTAAAATTACATATGATGATAATAATTTTAGTAATGGCGGATGTTTTAATGACACAGTTGGTAATTCAGATTATTACGCATATTTAACAGGTATACAAACATTCGCTAATGCTGAAGCTGTTGACATTAATATTTTTGCAACACCCGGAATAAATTTTTATGATCATTCATCATTAACCGAAGAATCTATTGATATGGTTGAAAAAGATCGAGCAGATTCACTGTATATAATATCAGCACCGGGTTATGCAACTACAGTAGATGATATTATTGGACTTCTCGATACCGTAAATCTTGATTCAAACTATTCAGCCACATATTGGCCCTGGATACAAATTAGAGATAATGAAAATTCAACACAACTTTATATTCCGCCAACTGGAGAAGTTTTAAGAAATATTGCTTTAACAGATAATGTTTCATATCCCTGGTTTGCTGTAGCTGGATATTCTAGAGGTATTGTTAATGCAATTAAGGCATATAAGAAACTTACACTTGATGAAAGAGATGATTTATATAGAGAAAGGATTAATCCAATTGCGACGTTTGCTGATACTGGTCCAATTATTTGGGGTAATAAAACACTCCAACTAAAAGAAAGTGCCCTTGATAGAATCAATGTAAGAAGATTATTATTAAGAGCAAGAAAACTTATTGCCGCAGTGGCTGTGAGATTGCTTTTTGAACAGAATGATGAACAAGTACGAGCAGAATTTACAAGACTTGTTAATCCAATACTTGAAAATATTAAAAAAGAAAGAGGACTTTATGACTTCCGTCTTGTTGTATCAAATGATCCAGAAGATATAGATCAAAATACTCTTAGAGGTAAAATTTATATTAAACCAACAAGATCATTAGAATTTATTGATATCGAATTTATAATTACACCAACTGGCGCATCATTTGAGAATATTTAATACTTAGTGAAAATAAAAAAAGGTAGGGATTCCTACCTTTTTTTTGTCCAGTATTCAAAACATAATATAGATTTATAGTAAATTATTTGCTTATATAGAAAAATATACTATCTTTGCATTATGAAATTAAGTAAATACACAAAATAATTAGGAGTTACATATAGGACTGCATGGAATATGTTCAATAGTGGTACTATAATTGTTCCAGATGATACACCGCAAAAAAAAGAAGTTGTAGCTGTATATGCGAGAGTATCGTCATCTGAAAATAGGTCGAATTTAATCTCACAGTCGAAAAGAGTTCAGGAGTTTTGTTCTGCTAATGGGTGGATTGTGTCAAAAGTAGTGGAAGAATGTGGTAGCGGGCTTAATGACGAAAGAAAGAAGATGATTCAACTTTTGTCAGACGAAAATATAGCTAAGATACTCGTTGAGCATAAGGATAGGATTACCCGCTTTGGGAGTTAATGCCCTGAATAACAGTCGTGGAGACATAGTAAAACCACTTATGGTAAATGTCTGTGAAGCGATGAGAATGGATTAGAAAAACATTTTTCTATATAACTATTTTTTATTCTAGTATCTTTTATTCTAGTATTTTTTATTCTATTATCTTTTATTATAGTATCTTTTATTCTAGTATTTTTTATTCTAGTATTTTTTATTCTATTATCTTTTGTTCTAGTATCTTTTATTCTAGTATTTTTTATTCTATTATCTTTTATTCTAGTATCTTTTATTCTAGTATTTTGCTTTATTTATAATATTTCTGGTCCAATATTTCTGGTCCAATATTTCTGGTCCAATATTTCTGGTCCAATATTTCTGGTCCAATATTTCTGGTCCAATATTTCTGGTCCAATATTTCTGGGCCGGTACTGTGTACCAAAATATAATAAAAAAATGAAAAAGTCAATATAATATAATATTTTTTTTTAACAACTAGTATTTATTGAAATATTAATTATTGGGTCAATATTTACTGGTAATTTTTCACGAAAATTTAAAAAAAAATATTTTTTTAATTTTGATATATTTATAAGAAAGTAATAAATGAATTAAATATAAATATGACATGGCAGATTTATTAATGAAAATGCCCGTACCTTACGAGCCAAAACGAAAAAATAGATTTCTTTTAAGATTTCCATCAACATTAGGTATAAATGAATGGTATGTTTATTCAGCATCGAGGCCAATTGCTAAAATTGGTTCTACTGAAATTCCATTTTTAAATACATCAACATATGTTGCTGGTCGATTTGTTTGGGAAGAATTAAGAGTTCAATTTAAAGATCCTATCGGCCCATCAGCATCACAAGCACTTATGGAATGGATGCGTTTACATGCCGAATCTGTTACAGGAAGAATGGGATATGCCGCTGGATATAAAAAAGATGTTGAACTTGAAATGTTAGATCCGACTGGCGTTGTGGTTGAAAAATGGCTTTTACAAGGTACATTTATGACAGGGCTTAATTTTGGAGACTTAGATTATTCAAGAGATGATTTAGCGACAATTGATGTAACATTACGAATGGATCGTTGTATTCAGCTATATTAATATTTATTAAATATTAAGGATTTATAAAAAAATATTTTAAAATAATTTTGTCATCCTAAAATAAAAAGACATGTTAGAAGAATTTAAAATTAATTCAACAATTGCATATGATGTAGTTGAGTTACCCACTAGAGGCATTATGTATCCTAATAAAAAAAGTTCTCTTAGAGTTGCATATTTAACGGCAGCTGATGAAAACATTTTAGCATCGCCAAATATAACAACAAATGGTAAAATTATTGAAGAAATTTTAAAAAGAAAAATTCTAGATAAAGATTTAAAAGTTGAAGATATATTAGAAGAAGATAAACAAGCGATATTAATTTTTTTAAGGAATACCGCTTTTGGTTCTGAATATAATTTAACATTAACTGATCCTAGAACAAATGAAAAATTTAATGCTGTGGTTGATTTATCTCGTCTTAAAATAAAAGATTTTAAATTAGTCGCTGATAATAATGGTGAGTATCCATATTTTTTAAAGAAAAGTCAAATTAATATAACATTTAATTTTTTAACTCAAAAACAAGAAGAGGAACTTCTTAAAATTAGAGATAGTTGGAATGGAATTGGAACAGCGCCTATTGTTACAAAAAGACTTGAAATGTTAATTAAATCAATTAATGGTAATAGAGATCCAATGGAAATATACAATTTTGTGGAACATGAAATGCCAATCGTAGATTCACAAAATTTTCGAAAATATGTTATAGAAAATAAACCTGGAATTGATTTAACACAAAAAATAATGACCCCATCAGGAGAAGAAATCCAAGTTGAAATTGGATTTGGGGTTGAATTTTTTCGTCCTTTCTACGGAGTATAAAGAAGGTCAATTAAAAGAGATTTTGTTTTTAATTAATCGCGGATTTTCATATGGCGATATTTTGTCTATGCCTATTTATATAAGAAAATATTATATTACATATATATTGGAACAAGAAAATAATAAAAAATAATAATATATCTATTTATATAATATGGCATTATTTAGTGAAGCGGCAATGGCGATTATAAGATCTAGAGAAGGTAAAAAAATAGATTTTATACTTCAACGCCTTTCAGATTTGGGATTTAATAATACTGGCGGAAATGACTATGATGATGCGTTTGCGCAGGCTAGTAAAGATTATGACTTATTAAAGGCCGCGGAACAAGAAAGAACATATTATAGTGATGTTGTGAGAGGTAGTCGGATGGGTGGTCAAACATTTTTAGGCCGAGTTATGGAAGCTCAATACGATTTTAGAACCGCAAAATTAGATGAGTTTGGTACTCTTGAAAAAACTAGAGAAGGAATCGAATCTTTATTTCATGTATTTAAACAACCATTACAAACATTAAATACAATTAAAGGACTAGTTCAAAATGAAGTTATTTTATATTTAACCAACATAAATAAACTTTATAATGAAATAAATGTAAAATCAGCAATGACAGGAGAATTGGCTGAAGCATTTAGAACAGAAATAATGAATGCTTCGCCATGGGCTATAAAACTTGGTATAGGATTTAACGAATTAGCTGAAAGTGTTGGTAATTTAGTATCAAACTCAGGAAAATTTAAATTAATTAATGATGATACATTAAAAGAGATGGCGCTTGCCAGTAAATTTATTGGAGGCATGGAAAGACTTAGCGATATGGGTAGAAATTTTGAATTTATAGGTCTAGGTCTTCGAGATATGTCAACTTATGTTCAGAATTCACAAATTAGATCACAATCGATAGGATTAAATGCTAGGGAAACACTTAAAATAGTAGATGAAAATTTAAGAAATATAAATGCGTATGGTTTTAGAAATGGTATTTTATCATTAGAAAGAATGGCCCAAAAGTCCATAGAATTTAGAACTAATATGTCTGAAGTATTTAAACTCGCTGAACAAGTATGGGAACCAGATAAAGCATTAGAATTAGTTGCAAATTTACAAGTAATTGGAGGAGCTGTTGGAGCATTAAATGATCCATTAAAATTAATGTATATGGCAACTAACGATCTTGAAGGATTACAAGATGCCTTAATTGAATCTACAAAAGCTTTTGCAACATTTAATAATGAACAGGGAAGATTTGAAATAACCGGTGTTAATCTTAGAAGAGCTAAAGAAGCTGCTAGAATATTAGGTATGGAATATAATGAATTAGCTAGAAGTGCTATAGCATCTATGGAAAGGCAACAGGCAGCAATGGATATGGCAGGAAAAGGATTGAATATAAATGAAAAAGATAGAGAATTTATAATCAATCTAGCTCGAATGGAAGGTGGCCAAATGATTATTGATATTCCGGTAGATTTGAGACAACAATTACAAATGTTACCAACAGAAACATCTATTGCTTTATCAGATTTAAGTGAACAAAATATTGAAACCCTTATTAAACAGAGGCAATTACTTGAAGAGATGAGACCTGAAGATGTTGCTAGACGACAAGTTATGGCACTTGAAAATGTTGAAAGAGACGTTTCATTTATTCGAGGAGCGTTAAGGGTATCAATAGGAAAAAATGCATCAGATTTAATTGAAAAAGCGTTAGGGTTAGATAGTGAATTTATAGGTAATCTATCTGATGCTATTGCTGATTTAGGCTCTGCTGGTATTGATAAAATGGATAAATTTATGCAAAATGCTATAAGAGATTGGGATGGGCTTATAAATATTAAAAATAGTTTTGGTGGTTCTTTTGTTAATAATATTCGAGATTTAACAAACGATATTATAAATTCTAATAAAACAAAACAAGCTGCAAATATAGAAACAGAAGCAAGAAATTTAGAAGTTGCAGCAAGAAGAAATGAATCTTTAAATTCACCACAAACATTACCAGAACAAAGGATAATTGTTACACATAATGTTAACATAAATCCTATGGATTCTACTACAGATAAAATTGCACAAATATTCATGGCAGATAAAAGATTTGCTGAGGAATGGGCAAATAGTTTTTTAAATCCAAATTCAAATTAATATAGATTTTTAAGTGGCTTGTATTTATTATTAAAACAATATAATGCCAAGTTATGTAGATTTTAATGCAAGTAAACGTTTTAGAGATTTTGTTATATCAAAAACTTTAACAGTTCCAAATGGACCTCAAACATTTAATGCGTCTAATTATAGTGTTCATAATTTAAATGTATTTCCAAATATAGATCCTGGAACTGTTGAAGACACCAGAGAATTTGAATTAACACAATCACAAAATGTAAATACTTTTAAACCAACAGAGTATTTTATAAATGAAAATTTAAATGTATTCACAAGAAGAGCAAATTTAAATCTTTATCCGTATTTTGTGGGTAGAATTCATAATTTAATTGGTATAATGAGTTCTAAAGAATATGATGACGAATCTGAATTAATGAAGTTTGCTGCGTGGAATATAAATACTAATCCACAGGGACCTTTTTTTGCTAGAGTAACACAAAATTTAATTTCGTCTACTGTAGGTAGATTGAGATTAGTAGATGCATTGGGTGGAAATACAACAACGGCAATTAATATATTAACAGGTAGAGAACCATTAATAGAAACTAATACCAAAATTACTGTTGCATCTACATTACCCGGTAAAGGCATTGATTTTTTACAAACAATTACCGGAGTAGAATTTCCATGGGTAGAAATACCGGGCGATTATTTATCAAACCCACGTAATCCTATAATTACTAAACAATCTGAAGAAAAAACTATAAGTGAATTTAAAAAGACTGTTCAGGATACTACTGGTGCATTAGGCTCATTAATAGGAATTAGAAGACGATCAAGAACGCAAAAACCATCTGATTTGTTTATTGAATATATGGGACAAAGACAAAGATCATTTTTGTTTGACAACTTGTCATATTCAAAATATGCTCCGAATTATACAACAACAGCAAGATCACAAAATACATCAAAAATATTTAATTTTATTGATCAAACAGCACAGAGTGTTAAGAATATATTAGGTATTGAAGCTCCAAATAGTGTTGCTTATATTGGTGATGATAGAGGCGAGGATGTTTATTATGCAATGAATGATTTTAATGACAGGCCAGTACGAAGCAATTATTATTTAGTTCAAATGTTTGATCCAATACAAGCAACTTTATTTCAAAGACAAAAAAATATAATTGATGGTGGTGGAGTTGCTGGTAAATTAACATGGATAAGCACAAAGTCTAAAAATCCATTACCGGGATCACAAACATTGGTTGGATTGGAATCAGATAAAGGAAGATATACTACAAGTTATAAACGAACACAAAGTCAAGGACAATATATAGAATCAGTATCAACAAATTATAATTTTGAAGATAAATCAATTTTAGGAAAAACTCAGGAAATTCTTGAATCAATGCCAGATGATGGCGGTGCTGCTCGTTCACATGTTGCTAATGTTATAGATCAGACTAGTAGAATTTTTCGAGAAGGTGATGTTATATTATCTAGAGGTTCATCTATTAAATATTTTGATAAATATACTAAACAAGAAAATGGTATAGAATATTGTAGAGTATGGACAAAAGATAGATCTTATATAAATTATTCTGATACTATGAAAAAATCAGGTAATTATCGTAAATTTGAAAGTAGTGTTTTAACAAAACCATGGAATTTAAACATATATCCAAATTCAAATGCAAGGGGAGAATTTGGAACAAGCTCATCAAATATGTCTTCAAGCGGTCAAGGATGGTTTGCTAAAAAATATATGTTTTCAATTGAAAATTTAGCGTGGAAAACATCTAATATACCTGGTTTTACATATACGGATTTACCTGTTTGTGAAAGAGGACCAAACGGTGGTAGAATAATGTGGTTTCCTCCATATGATTTAAAAATATCTGAACAAAATAATGCTTCATGGAAAGACAATGATTTTTTAGGTAGACCTGAGCCCGTATTTACATATACTAACACTACTAGGACAGGACAAGTATCATTTAAAGTTATTGTTGATCATCCAAGTATTTTAAATCTTCTTGTTCGAAAACATTTTGAAGGTATATCTGATCAAGAAGCCGATAATTACATTAATGCATTTTTTGCTGGTTGTGAAGATATTGACTTTTATAGTTTGGTAAGAAAATATGTAACGTTATCACCCGATGAGGTTAAGGCTGTTATGGCTTATTTAAATGGTAATGGAGAACCTCAACCTATAGCTCAGAATAAATTATATTTAGTGGAATCAGTTAAAAGTACACCAAAGCCAAAAAATAAGGTAGAAGATCCGGCATTTATGGCTAATTTATATTTTAAAAATGACACACCTGAAATTGAATTTGGTAATCCATTAATTACTAATCAACCATATGGTAAACAATATGAAACACATATTAATTCTAAAGAAGAACAAATAAATGAATTATCTTATGGAATAGAGACATTATTAAAAAATTCAACAACATGGGACGATTCACATATAAATGATTATCTGCTTTTAAGTGGTGTTAATTCAATTAAAAAACCAAGTAATGATGATTTTGATATACTTAAAATATCAACGTCGACGCAGCTTAGAAATGGTTTTGACGCATTAGAATCTGAATATCAAAAATATTTAAAGGGTATTTCAAAATTAAAAGATAATTTAGATAAGGGAAAAGTAAAAAATATTATTATTCGTATGGGATCAAGTACGAGCTCGCCAGATTCGGCTAATAATAATTTAAAATTATCTTATCGTAGAACCTACAGTGTTTTAATTGATTTAATTTTTAGATTATGTAAAAATTATAATCAAGATCCTGAAGCAATTATTCCTAATTATTTTAGTGGAGATCTTAGTCAATATAATGATGTTGTTAATACATTTCTTAAATGGAAAGTACCTATTACAAATTCAGATGAGAGTGCAGATGAACCACCTATCATAATTCCATTGAGAAATTTAGGATATCCGCAAGATGGAAATTTATCCATATCTGTGAAAAATGTTGGTGAGACTTTTGAGCCTAAGAAAAGTATTGATATAACAAATATGTCGTGCTCAGATAAGGTAGCGTATCAAACGAGATTATCTAGGAATGGAAGAATAGTAAATATTTTTAATGGTGTAGCACCTACAACATTTTATTGTAGAAAAACACAAATAGGTGTAAAATATGAATTAACCGATGCTGAAACAGATACGGAAGATGTAGTGAAAGATGAAGAATCGTCACCAAATGTACGAAATTTAGTTGAAATTAACGATGATTCACCAACAGTAAATAAAATTACTCCATCAATTGATAAGATGAAAGAAATTATAATGAAAACATTAACAGAATGTTATTATTTTAGACAACTTGAAGAAGATTCACCATTACAATTTTCATCTTTAAAAGAAAAATTAAAATATTTTCATCCATCATTTCATTCAATGACACCTGAAGGATTAAATGCGAGACTAACATTTTTGAATCAATGTGTTAGACCGGGTGATACATTACCAATTAAAGGATCATCTGATAGAAGTGATATGAATGCTAGGAATACAACATTTGGGCCACCGCCAATATGTGTATTAAGAATAGGCGATTTTTATCATTCGAAAGTTATTATTAGAAATGTTAATATAACATATGATAATAGTATCTGGGATTTGAATCCTGAAGGAATTGGAGTTCAACCTATGATTGCTGACGTACAGTTGGATATTACTTTTATCGGCGGTCAAGGGTTAGAAAGACCTGTTGAAAGATTACAAAATGCTCTTTCATCTAATTTTTATGCAAATACTGAAGTATATGATCCAAGATCAACATCAACAGAAGATAGAAGTAAATTTTATGAAAAAACATTTTCAAAAGAATTTTTAGAAAACTTAAGTAATAGAACAAAAAATTCGGTTAAGCCGAATTATTCTGATAGTGTAACAGCTGATAATAAATATGAAGAAGAAATATATGGCGGACAACTTGAAATGACTGGAGATACATATATGATTCAATATCATCCAATAATAGATAAACTTTATTCTGATACTGCAAATTATTTTGAAAGTTTAATATCTGCATATAATTCAACTATAATGTTATATGGTCATAAATTGTCAAGTATAATTTTACATCCTGATTATAGATCAATAAATGAATACATAGTTCAAACGCCATCAGGAATAGATACTATAGAATTATTAGGTAATTACGAGAAAAATATTGAAATTGGCCCAATATCACAACAATTTAAAGATGTAATTTCGAATAAAATAATGTCTGAAAATATTACAACTTTAATGAAATTAAATAAAGATATGCCGACAAATGTTGCGGTTAATTGTGAGGAGATTTTGAAACCTAATATTAAAAAAATGATTGAAGAAAAAATTAATAATATTACAACTGAGACAGCATATATGAATAATATTGAACAGAAAAGAAATAAAGTCATTGAGGATTTTGATAAATTAAATTATGTAATGCAATATGGTCATGATGGAAAAATAATATCAAAAACTCAAGAGTATATTGGATGTAATTTATCTGGTTATTCTAAAGATAAATTATTTGTATATGGAGATTTAATATCTTTTATTAAAACAAATCAGCCAAAATTTTATAATGATTTAGATAATACATATAATTTCTTTTCGTCTACAATGTCAACTGATGATTTATCACAGTTTTTATCTGTTCTTTTAAGAACTGATAAAGAAAAAATATTGAATTTGTTTAGAAATTCAAAAAAAGATATTTTTAGTGATAAAGTGATAAAAAATATGGACAAACGATTAGATGCGTTTTTAGCGTCATCACCGTCAAATAAAAATTTTAGTATAAACCACTATCCATCAAAATCAAATAATAATAGTATTCAATTTCAAGTAAATGAATATACTATTACAGATTCTGATGAAATTCAAGATTTAATAAAGACAAAAAGAACAAGTATGTATAATCCAATAATGACATTAAATTTTGCTAGGTAATGAATAATCAATATTTTGACAGATATCAATTTTTTGAAAGTGAAGGAACGTTTAGGATTGTTCCTGGTATTGAAATTCCAATTAAATCTACTGATAAGTATATTCAATTTAGACGTAATAAAGATAGATTGGATAAGTTATCACAAGAATATTATAATTCACCATTGTTTGGCTGGTTAATATTACAAGCGAATCCAGCGATTGGTGGTATCGAATTTATGATGCCAGACCATTATTTACTTAGAATACCGTTTCCTCTTATTTCATCTTTACAAGATTATAAAAAAAGTATAGAATTGTATAAATTATATTATGGGGAATAGTGATATAAAATCAACAAACGAGTTATTAATTAAAGTTGATCATAATAATCTTATTTATATTGATCCAAATACTGTTATAGATAATGGTGTGCTTAAACCACGAATGGTTGAGCTAGAGAATCTTGTCATGTATGTTAATTTAGAAGCGGATTTAATTCCCCGAACAACACTTATAGCAAATGATCTTAAAAGTACTATTAGATCAATAGCTAGTGGCACCATTAATTTTATGAAAAATGCTGACGGTAGCGATTATGACACAAGATGGACAGAATCATTTATTAGTAATAATCAACGAACAACGACATTGACTAATATTGGAGGGCCAGAAGCCACTTATGGTCGTATTAATACATATTTTCCGGAAGTTAAAGAAGGTAAAGGTATTGATCCAACAGCACAAACTTTTGGAATTGATAATATATCAATAAAAGTTATGGGTGCCAATTTTATACCAAGAGTTGATATTAGATTTATTGATGTTAGAGGAAAAACATTATTTGAAACACCACAAGATTCTCCATATGCCGCATTTTTTCATATACCTTGGCCAATATTTTATTTAACAGTAAAAGGATATTATGGTAAAGCAATTAAATATAGATTACATTTGATTAAATTTAATTCTAGGTATGATTCTATAAATGGTAATTTTGAAATTGATTGTAATTTTGTGGGATCTACATATGCATATTTAGCAGATATTGGATTACAAACAATATTAAATGCCCCTTATTTTTATTTTTCTGAAACAAGTGAAGATATAAAATATAATGAACTTACTGGATTATATGAGAAAGAAATAAAAAGAACAACAAAAGGATATCGAGTATTAAAATCGGTATATCAAGAATATATTAGTAAAGGTTATCTACCAAAAGATTTTCCAATAAAAACACTTAGAGAAATTATTGTTTTGGCTGGACGACTTAATAAGATAATGGAAAAAAAGTTATTTGACGAATTTGTTGATTATAGAACATTAGCGGCAGTAAAAGAATATGAAAATGATATTATAGAATTTATAAAGAAAATTAATGCATGGGATATTAGTAATTTATCACAAACGTCTTTTATGAATGTGATTCCCGCAACGAGATTAGATCCTATTTTAAATGAAGAAGAATTAATACGATGGAAATATTTCTTGGCAAGTTCATCGAATCAAAAAGATCAATTAGATTCTCTTGGGAAAATTTTGAAGGAATATACAAAAAGGTTAGAAAATAATTTTGCATTTGGTATTGATGCCTCGTCTAATAATAAAGAAAATAAAAAATATAAAACTCAAACAATATCTTGTGCAAGTGTAAAAAATGTAAAAGATTTTTATATAGAACAAGATGGGAAAATAGGTGTTAATACACACTTTATAATAGATGAAATAAATAAAATGTTGGTAAATTTCATTGAACAAAGAAACAAATTAGAAACTGATATTGAAACATTGATGAATGAAATTATTAAAGGATCTAAGGACACAGGACTTGGATTTAAACCAACAATTAGAAACGTTATTGCAATTGTTCTTGCAAATGCTGAAACATATATTAGATTAATGAAAGATGTTCATGAAAGAGCATTTGAAAATGCAAGACAAAGAAAAAAGATATTGGATGAACAATCAATTATAACTGATGGTGGTGATACCATTTATCCATGGCCTGAAATAAAGTTAGGAACACATGGCGACAGAGAAAATGTTGTCATTTATCCGGGAAGTAAACAAATGGAAATGAAATTAAAATCATGGGATAGTAATTTATGGCCAGAAGTAGAATTTGTTGAAAATTTTTATATGGTATCAACAAAAATAAAAGACAATCTTGCGGGTAAAGAAGGTACTCCAGATAATGTTCATTTTGTTTATGGTTCAGAAGATATTGATATAATTGTTAAAGATACAAGTGTATTTAGTAATGTTTTAAATACAATACCATATACTGATAAGTCAATTAGTAATATATTATATGAAATGTATGAGAGGGCAAAGGTAACGACAATGTTAAGCCCATTTAGTACAGATGCAATACATGAATTAGCCGATGTTGAATATTCTAATTTAGAAAATCAAATTATGTGGGATGTTGATGTTATTAATACATTAAAAAAACAAGTTTCTAATTATGATGATTTGATTAAACAAATGTCTACTATAACAAATAAATATCAATATTATTTAGATCAATTACCGTCAACAGGCTACATACAAAATGGTCTTACAAATGATTTTAGTATGGAATCTTTTAGGACTGATTTAAATACAAAAAGTAGTAATGGCGATTATACAAAAGTAAATAACTTTTTAAAAAATTATAAAGCCGAACAATATAGAAATAAATTATATCCATTTAATTCGCCAATATATAAAAGTTATAATAAGAATGATTTGAATTTAAATGGTATGATACAAGTTAATACTCCATTTGCATTTATTTCATCTCCAATAGATTCGGCAATGTGGATTAAAGATGGATTTACATCAAATATGTTTATGAATACAATTGATATTGATGGACATAAAAAACATATATTAAATACACCATATTTTCATTGGCAATTATATAATGATTTTATTAAATTAGAATCTACAGGAAAATATGCTGGATCAGCTTATTTACTTTTAAATTCATTACCATATAAAGATCTTGACGATACTATCGTGTATAAAAGTGAAACTTGGCAATCAAATCCCGGTACACCAACAGTCATGTCGACAATGTTTAGAGAACTAGGCTCGACACATTTTATTCCATATTATTTAATATTAAAATGGGGTTCAATTTATCATCGATATAAAAAATATATAAATGATGGCGTTGATATTATTAATGGTATAATAAATAGAATTGAATCAAATTTATTTTTTGATAATAAACAAGGAGTTACATTTACTGGATTATATGGTGGTAAATCTATAAGTGAATCTACTACATCTGATATAGGGTTTCATCCATATTATGAAACTATTTTTCATCAAATAGTAAATGGATATGGTTTTTACAATATTGATTTACCAGATAATAGTTATTCTAATGCGGTATCAAACGGTACGATTAGATCTTGTAGTGGAGTTGCTGTTGGAGCAAATACATGGTCAACGGTTATAGATGAATCTAAATTTGATAGTAATGATCAAAGATATGTTTTGTTACCGACTAATGGAATGAATCCTGTGGATGCAACTGATTTTATATTAGCAGAACAGGAAAATTTTAGAGTTATATGGGGTGTGGGAACAGATTTTGTTATTGGTGATACAAATATTGATTATACTCGTTATTCATTTCCCAATTATAAAGAATATATTAGAACAATAAAAAATGAATTTTCTATTTCGTCAAATTATAAAAAAATTATTGATTTAATTGCAACATTTAAACCAGATATATTAGATGTATTTGAATCTGCATTTTTAAATTTTTGTAGTGAGAAATTAAATGAAAATATTTCATATACACCATACAAAGTTTCATATACAAGATTTCAAGATTTATTAAATGCTATAGTATCAGTAAAAAAAGAGAATACAGATGAAACAAATAATGTAGAATTACTTAAAAGTTTAAAAATTAAACAATTAAATAAATTGTCAGATATTACAGCTCAACTTCAGATGAAAGATAATCTAATTAAGCTTTCAATTTCAAATCCGAGAGAACATGATGATTATTTATTTGGAGGATTTACTGGTGTTAATGTTAAACATTTTTCATTGAATTCATATAATATAGGGCAAATTCTAACAAATCTTGGTAATATTGAACTTTATTTAGGTGAAGATATGGATGGATATTATCAAGATTTTTTTAGAGTTAATAATATTGAATTAAATGAAGAAAATATTAAACAGTTTAGACCATTAATATATATGTATGCGGGATTAAGAGCTGAAGGAGAAAATCCATCACATGATGAATTTATTAATTATGTTAATAATAATATAATAAATCCACCATCAACACTAGGAGTAAAACCGCCAGCACAAAGATTAAATAATTATTTAACATATCTTATACATAAAATTCAACATAATCTTAATGGTGATGTAATAGAAGAACGAAGTTCATCAATATTAAGAGGACACAATGATGAACAAACATTAAAATTAGAAACATATAATTATTTCAAATCTTTTAATGATAAATGGATAGCAGGTAATTCTATTGGACAACGATTATTAATAGAAGAGTTTCTTTTTTTGGATAGGGCTAATAAAGATATTGGACAAAAAGTTTTTATTGATTTATCTAAATTTATAAGACTAGGATTAAGTGAGAATGCTGGCATTAATTTATATAGCGCAATTAGTTTATTAATTCAAGATACTGGGTTTGATATTAGAGCATTACCTGCATATGTTAATTTTTATGGAACTAGTGCTACTAGTGCTCTACGAATTACACCATCTAGAGATATTGCTAGAAGTATGTTTGGTTCATTTTTAGATGTGGATTATCAAGAAGCTACACCAAAAATAATATTACAATATATTGGGCCAACATCTAAACATCCTGAAATGTCAGATATTATAAATAAAAATAAAAATTATTTGTTTAATAATGATGGGTTTGATATTGGTGATACTAATAATAACCCCATTATTGTTTCTGACGATATTTTTGCATCTACAGATTTTACAAAATCAAATAAAGTAGTTGCTTTTGAAGTAAGTTTTGGTGATCAAAATCAATCAATTTTTAAAGGATTAGAATTAGATCAATCTACAATAAGAAATACTTCAGAATCATTCTATGTGTATGAGCAATTAGGACGCAGTGAAGGTGGAACAAGTACTGCTCAAGTAGACATTGGATTGTGGAATATATATAGGCAAGCATCATATCAATGTACTGTAACATCTATGGGAAATGTTATGATACAGCCAACTATGTATTTTTATTTAAAAAATGTTCCGATGTTTAGAGGTTCATATTGGATTACTGAAGTAACTCATAATATTAGGTCAACAGGCATCGAAACAATGTTTAAAGGTACAAGAATACCTCAATTGGCATTACCTAAACCAGAAGATTCATTTATGGCTAGTTATAGACCATTATTTGATAAAGTGATAAAAGAAGCAGTAAGAATAGTAAAAGAGGGTCATAATCTTACTGAAACAACTAAAACGCAACAAACAATAACAAATAATGGTGTTAATACGTATGATTTACATGGTAAACTTCTTCCTGGTGAAACTATGGTTGAAAAACATGGAGGATATGAGCCATATGGAATACCATTTAATGGTGCGGGCAACCAACCTGAAATTACGAAAATAGAGTATAATAAAAAAACTTGGTTAAGGGCAAGAGTTGTTGAAATGGATTCGCCTAAATATAAAATTCCTCCAGATCGTAGTATGAGTATTGCATCTGGAACTAGATTATCTGGAAACGTAAAATGGTCTGATATATATGATTCATTAAAATCTAATTATATATATGAAACTAAATTTGATTTAAATAAAATACCTCGTAGTAAAGATGGTTTTATTATATTAACAGATTCTGCGGGTTATATAAATACAGAATTTTTAAATCCTAAAAATAATAAGTATTTTAGAATGGTAAATTTTTTAAATGGTCCATCAAAAACATATGTTGGACCAGTTAATGTTGGTCCGAGTATTGAAGGATATGGTATTGCTTTATCAAAATCTTTAATGAAAAAATTAGATTTATTTAATGATGATATTGTATATTTTAATTTAACTAAATAATATGATATTTATATAAAAATGTAAAGATGGATAATATAAGTAAAACATTAGAAGACTTTTTAAAAAAGAGTACCGTAGAAGACTTTTTAAAAAAGAGTACCGTTATTAAGAAAATTTCAGATGATGGTATGGAAGAAACTATATGTGACCTTGAAACAGGTGAATGTCATATCCTGAGGTTAATGGATGGATTGATTGAAAGAGTTAATAAAAAATATATAACCGAAGACGGTAGATTATTATTACAAGATTAATAAATTTTTAATTATGAAAATGAAAAATATTAATGAAGAAGTAAAACGTTTTTGGGCAATAAACAGATATGCCGAAAAATATATAATTGAACAAGAAGCTCCGATTCCACCGCTACCCGGAGGAGATATTTCTAACTTATCTCCAGAAGGTGGATCTATGAATATGCCCAAAATGACGGGAGATACTGAAACTCCTCCTGAAGTTGCAACTGGTTCTGCGGCCGAATTAGATGATACTACTGAAGAAATAGATATCACAGATTTAGTTAATATGACTAAAAGTATTAAAAAACAACTTGATACTCAACCAAAAGCAGAAGTGGACGTAATTGAAAAAATGGATAATGTTTTTAATAAGTTAGGAGAATTAGAAACAAAATTAGGGGAAATGGATAATGTTATAGCAAAAATAGATCAATTAAGTAGTGAAATTGAAAAAACTAGGCCAAAAACGCCAGTAGAAAAACTAGAATTGAGGTCATTAGATTCGTATCCATTTAGTCAAAATCCAAGTGAATTTTTTAATAATAAACAGGAAGAAATGAGAGCTTCTGGTAAAAATGAATATATATTAACTAAAAATGATATTGAAAATTATGGTAAGTATGAAATTATGAAATCTTTTAATCCAAAAGCCTTTGAGAATGATTATAACTTTTAATTGTGATAAATAATTTTGAAAAATTATAAAAAAAGGAGAGCCTGGTTTGGTAATCAGGCTTTTTTTATGTATATTTTGATTGTTAATTAACATTTTTATTAAAATTTTACAATTATGGGTATATTTGAATCAGTACAAGAACAGTACGAAAGAAACAAAAAAGCCGCAAGCGGCAACAAATTTGCATCACAAGATGAGCGCATGAAGAAGTATTTTACAACAGTTTTACCAAAAGGTGTTACAGATCAAACAAGAAGAATTCGTATTTTACCGACTAAAGATGGTTCGTCACCTTTTGTTGAGGTTTATTTCCATGAAATACAAGTAGATGGAAAATGGATGAAACTTTATGATCCAAAACAGGAGGGTAAAAGATCACCATTAAATGAAGTTTATCAAAGTTTATTGGATACAGGTATTGAGTCCGATAAAGAATTAGCAAAAAATTATCGTGCTCGTAAGTATTATATTGTAAAAGTTATAGATAGAGAACATGAGGATGATGGTCCTAAATTCTGGAGATTTAAACATAATTCAAAAAGTGATGGAGTATTAGACAAAATATTTCCCATATTTAAAAGTAGAGGAGATATTACTGATATCATTAATGGTAGAGATTTAACACTTTCGTTAAGTATTATTAAATCGGGTAGTGGTAAAGAGTATACAACGATTAGTTCAATTATTCCTGAAGATCCGAGTCCTTTATCTACTAATGAAGAACGACTAAAAAGTTGGATCGATGATTCGTTAGTATGGTCCGATGTTTATTCAAAAAAGTCAGATGATTATTTAGATATTGTTGCTAATGGAGAAACACCGAAATGGGATCAAAATACTAATAAATGGATATCAAGTTCGCAAATAGAAGCCATGGATGATGTTGCGCAACAATCTGAATATATATCAGAAGACCCACAAGAAGAAGAAGATTCTGATGAGGATCTTCCATTCTAAGATAAAATAAGCCCGTGTCCAAAAGACACGGGCATTTTAAAAATTTTATTATGATAGGTATATCAATTTGTAGATGCATCAAGAAAAGTGATAGGTACTATTGATCTCGATCCTGCCTCTTTTGTGATGTTTTTCAAGAATTTGGAACTTGTTTAATTTTGTGGAATAAAAGATAAAATATATAAAATGGCAATAAAGAAAAATGATTTTTCGGCAGTTTTAAAAAAATATTCATCAACTGCATCATATAAACCTCAAAGATTTTTTGATTTGGGTGATGCATTTTTAGATGCTACGGGACTTCCAGGACCCGCTATGGGACATATAAATATGTTTCTTGGACATTCAGATACAGGAAAAACAACAGCATTAATTAAAACAGCAATAGATTGTTTAAGAAAAGATATTTTACCGGTTTTTATAGTTACAGAACAAAAATGGGATTTTTCTCATGCAAAATTAATGGGATTAGAATATGAGGAAGAAATAGATTCAACAACCGGAAATATAAGTTATTATGGTAATTTTATTTTTAATAATGATTTTAAATGGATTGAACAAGTTACTGATTTTATTAATGAATTATTAGATATACAAATAAAGGGAGAAATAAATAAAGATATATGTTTTTTCTGGGATTCTGTTGGATCAATACCTTGTAAAATGACATATGATGGTAAGGGTGGGAAGCAACATAATGCCGCGGTCTTAGCCGATAAAATAGGAATGGGATTAAATCAAAGAATTACAGGATCTAGAAGATCAGAAGAAAAGTATACTAATACATTGATTATATGTAATCAACCTTGGGTAGAATTACCAGAAAATATATATGGACAGCCAAAAATTAAGGCTAAAGGTGGTGAAGCCATTTGGTTAAATTCAACCTTGGTTTACTTATTTGGTAATGAAAAAAATGCCGGAATTTATAAAGTTCCAATAACTAAGAATGGAAGAACTATAAAAATAGCGACAATTACAAAAGTTAGTGTGCTTAAAAATCATATAAATGGATTAGGATACGCAGATGGTAAAATTATGATTACTGCACATGATTTTATGAAATGTAGAACAGATGCTGATAAAAAATCTTCATTAGATGAATATAAGAAAAAATATGCTCAATATATTAGTGCTGGATTAGGTGTGTCTGTAGATGAAATAGCCGATGCCGAAATTGGCAAAGAAATCCTAGAAGAATTGTAATAATAAAAATTGGGATATAATGACAACTTTGGTTGTTGATGGTGATAATTTGCTCACTATTGGGTTTTATGGTGTAAAAAATTATTTTTATAAAGGTGAGCATATTGGTGGTATATACCATTTTTTAAATGCACTTCGAATATTGTTTGAAAATTATCATCTTGATAAAATTTGTGTATTTTGGGATGGTGAAGACGGATCATTATTAAGAAAAAAAATATATAGTCGTTATAAAGAAAATAGAAAATCGAGATTAAAGACCGAATCAGAAATTAGTTCATATAATTACCAAAGAAATAGAATAAAACAATATCTTGAAGAAGTATATGTCAGGCAAGGAGAATATATGTATTGTGAAACTGATGATTGTATAGCATATTATGTACAAAATTCTCCAAATGAAAAAAAGATTATATTTTCATCAGATGGTGATTTAACGCAACTTGTTTCTAAAGATACACATTTATATAATCCTTCACACAAAAAACTTTATAAGCCAAAAGATGTTTTTTTGTATAATTATGAAGAATTTCTTATTGAAAATATCAAATTAGTTAAAATGTTGTGTGGTGATCATTCAGATGATATAGCAGGAATACGAAATTTAGGTGTTAAAAAACTTAAGGTTCTTTTTCCTGAAATATTAACACAACCACTTACTCTTGATTACATTAAACATAAAGCCAATTTTCTTTTTGAACAAGATAAAGATAATAAACTTATACAAAACTTATTAACAGGAGTAACAAGGTACGGTGTTTTTGGTGAAGAATTTTATGAAATTAATAATAAAATAGTAAATCTAGAAAATCCAATTTTAACTGAAGAGGCTAAGGAAGATATAATTAAATTGATAAATGAAACATTAGATCCTGAAGGAAGATCATATAAAAATACCATGAAAATGATGATAGATGATGGTATATTTAATGTACTTCCGAAATCAGATGATGCTTGGATAAAATTTTTAAATCCATTTCTTAGATTAACTCGAAAAGAAAAAAATAGACGATATATAAACTTTAAAAAATAATAATTATGCAAAATCAAGAAATCACTAAATTCGAATTTATATTAACGTTAGAAAAAAATATTGTTATACAAAGATTTTTTAACGTAATGAATTATAATCCAGAGTCGAAAAATTCTTTAGATTTATATTATTGTGTAACAAATATATGTGATGAAATTTCAAAAGAATTAAAGACAAAGACAATTGAATATATGTGTGAAAATGAGGACTATTACTTTGATTTATTTGACGAAAATGAATCAATTGAAATTAAAGAAGAGTATTTTTTATTACAAATAAAACATAATGAAGAAGTATTTATTTCTAGAATATTTCCAGCACACATATTTCATCCAAAAGTGAGATATGCGGTAGACATTAGACCTAAAGTAAGAAAAATTTTAGCAGAATTGAGTGATGTACTTTCTGCTAAAAATTTAACCAAAACATATCTAGAATATGAACTAGGATAAATTAAAATTGAAGGAATAGGTAGGTATGAGTGATAAAAATTTTGGCCAATTAGGTATTTCATTTCAACAAGGATTACTAAAAACCATTATAGAAGATAAAAAATTTGCAATAACAATTATTGATGTCATAGATAGTAAATATTTTGATGGTCCATATTTTAGGTATCTCATGACAAATATTAAGGAATTATATGATTTATATAAAGTAATTCCAAATTATGATACATTACAGCAAAAAATACTTGTAGAAAATACTGATAGTGTTAATCTTAAAGTTCATCTGGATACATTAAAATCTATTAAAGAGTATTATTTAGAAGATGATAAATATATTAAAGATACATCACTTAAGTTTTGTAGACAACAGGTTGTTAAAAAGGCTCTAAAAGAATCAGAAGAAATTATTCGTAATGGTGCATTTGAAGAATATGATAGGATTGAAAATATCATAACTAAGGCATTACAAACCGGAATATCAACAGAAGATATAGAAGACATTACTGATAATATTTTAGAATCTTTACAAAAAGAGGCTAGAATACCATATCCAACAGGAATTGATGGTCTTGATGCTCTTCTTAAAGGTGGTATTAGTAAAGGTGAATTAGGTATAGTATTGGCACCAACAGGCATTGGAAAAGAGTTACCAATATCTGAGCCGGTACTTACTCCAAAAGGATGGGTAAAAAATGGTGAGCTAAAAATAGGTGATGAAATTATTGGTTCTGATGGAAAAAAACAATATGTTCTTGGTGTTTATCCACAAGGAGTTAAACCAATATATAAAGTTGAATTCACTGATAAAACATTTGTTAATTGCGGGTTAGATCATCTTTGGGTTGTTAGCACATTGAATAGGAGAGTAAATAATACTAATGATAAAAATCCAAATTATAGTTATAAAATAGTTAGCACATCTGATATGATGTCAGATATTAAGAAGGGCAGCCGATATAATTATAAATTACCTATTGTTAAGCCAATACAATTTGAAAATCATATGGTGCTAATTGATCCTTATCTTCTTGGTATAATATTGAGTAATAAGTGTTTATCATATAGTTCAGACATAAATGTATCGATAAAAGATGATGAAATATTTGAAAATATAAAACATTTAGACGAACAAATATCTTTTAATCAACATTATAAAAGTGATGTTCAAATAACACATAAATTATCGTTAAAATCCATAATAGAAAAATTAAAAATATATAATTTATTAGATAAAATATCGAATAATAAATTTATACCAAAAGAATATATATACAATTCAATTGATGTTAGATTATCAGTATTGCAAGGATTAATGGATATTGATGGTCATATAAATAAAAATGGAACTCTTCAAATTTCCACAATATCAAAAGATTTATCTGAAAATATTCGTGAAATAGTTTTATCATTAGGAGGAATAATAAAAATAAATACTAAAACTCAGAAAAACAGAAAATTATCATATATTTTAACATTTTCATTTGATAATAATATAATACCATTTAGATTATTAAATAAAATTAATAGTTATCGAACAAAGGCTAGATATTTTAAGCAAAAATATGTTAAATCAATAAAATACTCACATGATGAAGAGGCACTATGTATAAAAGTTTCAAATGAAGACCAGCTTTATGTTACTAGAGATTATGTTTTAACTCATAATACAACAATACTAACAAAATTTGCTAATTCGGCATATAATTATGGTGCTACAGTTTTACATGTAGTGTTTGAAGACAATATAAAAGAAATTCGCAAAAAACATTATACGATATGGACGGAAATTTCAAGTGATGATCAATTGTCTAAACAAGATGATGTTATATCATTAGTAGAAAAAATTACAAAAGATCGTAAAAATCGTCTTTTAATATTAAAATTACCACCTTTTGGAGTTTCAATTTCAGATATAAGAAATAGGTTAAGAAAACTAGAATCACAAAATGTAAAAATTGATATGTTGGTATTAGATTACGTTGATTGTATTTCTATGGAAAGAACAATTGAAGGTGAAGAATGGAAAGGTGAGGGCACAATTATGAGAAGTCTGGAAGGTATGGGTGATGAATTTAATATAGCAGTATGGACAGCTACTCAAGGTAATCGTGAGAGTATAAATTCTGATATAGTAACAACGGATCAAATGGGTGGATCAATTAAAAAGGCACAAGTGGGGCATGTTGTTATTTCAATTGCAAAAAGTTTATCTCAAAAAGAAAATAATTTGGCAAATATTACATTACTTAAGAGCCGTATTGGAAAAGATGGAGTAGTATTTCAGAATTGTATATTTGATAATGAATATCTTAAATTTGATACAGAATCACAAAATACGTTATTAGGGCATGAAGAAGAAAGATCTTTATATAGAAAACAACATGCAGCTGATGTTTATAGAGAAAGATTAGAAAGAGAAAGTAAGATAAGAAATGAAATTAAATCTAAAAAAGAAGAACATAAAGACACACAATTAGAAATAGAAGCTGCTATATGCAAGACAATAACAGAAAAAGAAGAAACATTAAATCAACTTCAAAATTTAGAGCAAACTAATCAAAGCATTTCAAATATTAATTTAGAAACTATAGATATAAAAAACGATAATATCATTTTAACATCTAAAAACGCAACTAGCATTAATAGGGCTTCAGAAGTATATAAAATGAGAAAACAAAAAGTTCAAGCATCTAAAAATGCATAATATTATTAAAACAAATAATATATGGAAACAGAAAATTACACAAAATATACTAAAGAAGATGTATATAAATCAACATTAACTTATTTTAATAATGATAAATTAGCAACTGATGTATGGATTAAAAAATATTGTTTAAAGGATAATCAAGATTATTATGAATTAACGCCAGATGATATGCATCGTAGAATAGCTAAAGAACTAGCTAGAATTGAATCAAATTATCCAAATCCTTTAACGGAAGAAGAAATATATGAAACATTAAAAGGATTTAATAGGATTGTACCACAAGGATCTCCAATGTCAGGCATTGGTAATGAATTTCAAGTTGTATCACTCAGTAATTGCTTTGTAATCGGAAATGAAGGCGACTCTGACAGTTATGGCGGAATTTTAAAACTTGATCAAGAAATTGCCCAACTGGAAAAACGTAGGGGTGGAGTGGGTGTTGATTTATCATTTATTCGCCCAGCAGGTAGCCCTGTAAAAAATAGTGCAATAACATCAACGGGAGTTGTTCCATTTATGGAAAGATTTTCGTCAACTACGAAAGAAGTTGCTCAAGATGGAAGACGAGGAGCATTAATGGAAAGTATATCAATACGACATCCAGATTCTGAAAGTTTTATTGATGCGAAATTATCACAAGGAAAAGTAACAGGTGCAAATATTTCTGTTAAACTCCATGACGATTTTATGGAATCGGCAATGAATGGAAAAATGTACAAACAACAATTTCCAATAAAAGGTGAAGCAAAATATACAAAAGAAGTTGATGCACAAAAACTTTGGAAAAAAATTATTCACAACGCATGGAAGTCAGCAGAACCAGGAATATTGTTTTGGGATCATATAATTCGTGAAAGTGTACCTGATTGTTATGATGATTTGGGTTTCGAGACAATATCAACCAACCCGTGCGGTGAAATCCCTCTTTGTGCCGATGATAGCTGTAGATTGCTTGCACTTAATCTATATGGATATGTAGTAAATCCGTTTTATAAAAACAATTCATTTGTCGAAGACGCATATTTTGATTGGGATTTATTTAAAAGTGATGTTATGAAAGCTCAAAGATATATGGATGATATCATAGATCTTGAGCTTGAAAAAATTGATGCAATATTGGAAAAAATAGATTCTGACCCTGAAGATGATTTTCTTAAAATATGTGAGCGTCGCCTATGGGAAAGAATTAAAGAAAAAACACGAATGGGACGAAGAACGGGACTGGGTGTTACTGGTGAAGGTGATATGTTGGCTGCGTTAAACTTAATTTATGGTACTGAAGAAGCAACAAAGTTTAGTGAAATGGTTCATGAAACACTAAAAATGTGTGCCTATGAATCTTCAACGATAATGGCAAAAGAACGCGGTTCTTTCCCAATATATGATTGGAAACGTGAAGAAAATAATCCATTCATTTTAAGAATTAAAGAAAAGAACTCGACTTTATACGAAGCAATGAAAAGAAATGGCCGTAGAAATATTGCTCTTCTTACCATTGCGCCAACGGGCAGTGTTTCTATTATGACTCAGACAACATCAGGTATTGAGCCAGCATTTGAAGTTTTCTACAAACGTAGGCGTAAAATTAATCCACAAGAAAAGGATGTTCGTATTGATTTCGTTGACGATGAGGGTCTGGCATGGACTGAATATCTAGTTTTTCATCACAAGTTTGAAAATTGGCTCGAAATAAATGGATATGATATAGAACATATCAAAACGATGTCAGATGAAGAATTAAATAAAATTATTATGACATCACCATATTATAAAGCAACCGCTAATGATGTGGATTGGGTTAAGAAAGTTGAAATGCAGGGTCGCATACAGAAACATGTTGATCATTCGATTTCGGTGACCGTTAATCTTCCAACTGATATTACAGAAGAATTGGTTGCAAAAGTTTATGAAACAGCGTGGGAAAGTGGATGCAAAGGATGTACAGTATATCGAGACGGTTCACGAAGCGGTGTTTTAATAACAGCAGAAAAGAAAGATAATACGCAAGGTGAAATACATGTGCCAAAACGACCTAAAAGATTGAAAGCTGATGTGCATCGTTTTCAGAATAATCTTGAAAAGTGGATTGCCGTTGTGGGTTTACGAGACAATAGACCTTATGAAATTTTTACAGGTAAACTTGAAAATGGGCTTGCATATTTACCAAGTTCAATTAAAGAATGTGATGTCGTTAAAAACACTTTTGAAATAGAAGAATATGATAGTAATAATAAACTTATAAAAGTCCGAAAAAAACGATATGATATTGAATATGTGGATAGTAATGGTGATAGACAAGTTCATACTGGTTTAAATCAGGCATTTAATCCTGAATTTTGGAATTATGCTAAACTTGTGTCGGGTGTTTTAAGACAACGCATGCCGTTGACTTATGTGTATCATTTAGTTAATTCATTAAGTTTTAGAGAAGATCATATAAATACATGGAAAAATGGTGTTGCTCGTGTTATTAAAAAATACATTAAGGACGGTGAAAAAGGTAAAGGTACATGTCCTGAATGTGGTGGTGAACATTTAGAATTTAAAGAGGGGTGCTTAACTTGCATGTCTTGTGGTAATTCTAAATGCGGTTAAATGTTGATAAATATTTTGTTTTTTAATTTTTTTTTAGTATATTATATTAATTAAATTATAATAAAATGGCAATTCATATTTTAATTTTTTTATTACTATACTGTATTGGCGTATATATTTATACAATTATAGTTAAAAATAGTGCAATATATAAATTTAGTCCATTTACAAATGTAAAAGAAATAGCTAAAGATGGGGCTATTAGATTGGCTATTGGATTAATTATAGTGGTGGTAATATATTTTATAATTACAGGCATAATAACATTAATCTAAAACATTTGTTTAAAAACATTCCTCTTGTTCATTTTGCTGAACATACCTTCTTCGCTCCTCCCTTTCCTCCTCGTATCGTTCTAATTCCTCCCATTCTTGTCTTCTACGCTCTTCCCGATCGGCTTGGCGATAACCGTCAAGATATGCTTGGTCAACATCTTCATCAGAATACCAGTCGCGAGAATAATCGCGTCTTCTTCCACGTTTCCTGTCGTTATAACCGTCATTCCACGCTTCTTCTTCTTGCCAAGTAAAATATTTCATGATTTCTAAGTGTGAACTACCTATTTATAATTTGTCAATTTTTACAGTGCAAATATACATATAATTATTTACAAAAACAAGAACATTTTTGTAAAACGAAATATTTTTTGTAGATTTTTATGAACGGTTTTACGGCACTTCATTTATAAAATTGAATCACAATAAGTAATTATTGCGATTTTTTTATTCTATAATATTTATACAATATATCTATTATATAAGAAATGAGTATAACATATGGTATAGATTATCCATTTAGGGATAGTGCAATTGGAAATTATTTAAGAATGACTGCAACACCCGAAAGAGAAGTAAGAGCTGATCTTATACATTTATTATTATGTAGAAAGGGTAGTAGATATTTTTTACCAGATTTTGGAACTAGATTATATGAATATATTTTTGAAATGAATGATGCAGTTTCACATAATCATATAGAAGATGAAATACGAGAAGGCGTAAGAAAATATATTCCAAATTTGGATATAAATTCTATAGAAATAATGTCGGCAGAAAACGATCCTGAAACTCCTCCAACACCTAGTGAAGAAGAAGATTCAAGATTATTTAGAATTGGTGATGGAACAACAAAACCATATACAGCACGAGTTAAATTAAGCTATACAGTTAATAATGGAACATTTTCAACTTCAGATTTTGTAATTATAAACATATAATGGAAAAAAATAAAATATATGTCAAAAAAAATTTCATATGCAGTAAGAGATTTTGCTAGTTTAAGAGAAGAACTGGTAAAATTAACTAAACAATATTATCCAGATTTAATATCTAATTTTAATGACGCATCAATTTATTCGGTTTTACTGGATATAAATGCTGCTATTGCCGATAATTTACATTTTCATATTGATAGAGTATGGCAAGAAACAATGTTAGATTTTGCTCAACAGAGACAGTCTTTATTTCATATTGCAAAAACATATGGACTTAGATTACCAGGATATAGGCCATCTGTTGCTTTATGCGATTTTAGTATAAATGTTCCTGTCAGGGGAGATAAAGATGATGAGAGATATGAAGGTATATTAAGAGCGGGTTCTCAAGTATCGGGCGGCGGACAAATTTTTGAAACTGTAGAAGATATTGATTTTTCTAGTCCATTTAATAGTAGAGGAGATTCAAATAGATTAAAAATACCAAATTTTGATGCAAATAATAAATTAATATCATATACTATAACGAAAAGAGAACCCGTAGTTAGTGGAGTATCAAGAATATATAGAAAAGTTATTAATGAATTAGATCAAAAACCGTTTTTGAAAATTTATTTACCTGAAAGAAATGTCTTAGGAGTAACGTCAGTTATACATAAAGAAGGAACTAGTTATGGTTCAAATCCAACATCTGATGAATTTAGATCTACGATTAATAAATGGTATGAAGTAAAAACATTAATGGATGATAAAGTTTTTATTGAGGATCCAACAGCCGCATCAGATAGTCATAATTTTAAAGCAGGAAATTGGGTGAGTGTAACTAAAAAATTTGTAACTGAATATACACCAGAAGGCTATTTTTCATTAACATTTGGTTCAGGTAATATAAATCTGATGGAAAATATTGATAATTACATGAATGGTAATATGCAAGTTAATTTGACATCGTATTTGAATAATATAGCTTTAGGTGAAATTCTTAAAACAAATACCACATTATTTATTAAATATCGTATTGGTGGCGGCAAAGATTCAAATATTGGTATAAATGTTATATCAACAATGGATGCTTACGAATATGTTGTAAATGGACCCAATTCAAGTATAAATTCTCAAGTATCACAATCAATACGAGTAACAAATGTAACTCCAGCTGTTGGCGGTGCAGATATACCTACGATTGAAGAAATTAGAAATATGATAGCATATAATTTTTCGGCCCAAAACAGAGCTGTAACACTTAATGATTATAAATCTATAATTGAAACTATGCCGGCAGCATATGGCGCGCCAGCGAAAGTTAATGTAATGGAAGAAGATAATAAAGTTAAAATTAAACTTTTATCTTATGATGAAAATGGTGCATTAATAGATACTGTTTCGAATACATTAAAAAATAATGTTTTGAATTATCTTTCCAATTATAGAATGTTAAATGATTATATAGATATTCAAAGTGGGGAAGTTATCGATTTAGGTTTGGAAGTTGATTTAGTAATTAATAAGAACGATAATCAAGTTGATGTAGTTAGATCTGTTATTCAAAAAATTATAGATTTTTTCGCTATTAGTAAAAGAAAAATGGGAGAACCATTATTGGTTGGTGATTTGAGTAGAGAGATAGGTAATGTTATTGGTGTTATTAATGTAGTCGATATTCGAGTTTTTAATAAAATAGGCGGTAGTTACTCATCTTCGGAAGTCGCACAGTCATATGTGGATGATTTTACAAAAGAAATCAGACAATCTGATAATACAATTTATATGAAGTCAAATCAGATTTTTCAAATAAGATTTCCAAATTCGGATATAAAAATTCGCACAAAAAATCTTACTTCAGCTACATATTAACATTCTTTTTACTTATCTTAATAAGTATATAGATATAAAACCGTAAATGGGGTTATGAGAGATAAATTAAGCTTAGATAATGCAGAAGCATAGGATTTATACAAATATTGGGCGAGATCAAAAAATTAATGTTGAAATACAACAGAGCTGGGATTTAATGGAAATCCTTTCATTAAAATTTACTCAAAAGGATATATTTTCATCTGGAAGGTGTTCTGAATATGGCGTGGTGGTTGGGCGTATATCTGCTAATGAAGGATATGGTATTCCCAATGCTCGTGTTTCAATTTTTATTCCCGAAGATGATCTTGATGAAGATGATCCGGTCATTCATGCATTATATCCATATAAAACTGTTACAGATAGAAATGAAGATAACTATAGATATAACCTTTTACCTAGTAGACAACAGCATGGTGGACATAATCCAACAGGAACATTTTTTGACCAGAAAGATATTTTAACAAGAGAGGAAGTTCTTGAAGTTTTTGAAAAATATTATACATATACTGTTAAAACTAACAATGCTGGCGATTTTATGATATGGGGTGTACCAATTGGTCAACAAACCATACATATCGATATTGATTTGTCTGATATAGGATGTTATTCGTTAAGACCAAACGATTTTCTTAATAAAGGATATGGTGTTGATCAATTTGAATCATTTTTTAAATTTAAGTCAAGTAGTGACATTGATTCATTGCCACAAATAGTATCATTTGATAAAACAATAGAAGTATTTCCATTTTGGGGAAACGAAGAACTTTGTGAAATTGGAATTACAAGAACAGATTTTGATTTATCTGAAAGAAATATTAAAATTGAACCGGTTGCTATTATTCTATTATCTTCTATAACAGATGATAATAGTCATTCTATTAAAAAGAATGGCGTAATTAGAAGAAATAGTGGATATAAATGTAATTTACAAACATCTGAAGGGAAAATTGAATGTGTTCGATTTACAGGAAAATCAGTTTTAGGTTCTGATGGCGTTACAGAATACCCCGAATTAGAATATTATAATCCAAATGAAACTATTAATGAAGATGGAGTGGCGATGATTGCTTTTCCTATGAATATAGATTATATTTTTACAAATGAACTAGGAGAACAAGAAGTAACTAATGAACATAATAAAGGAATACCAACTAGTGCAATTGCTAGATTTAGGTTTAGTTTAGAGTTCCAGTCAAATAAAATTGCCACCGCAAAATATCTTGTACCTAATCTTAGAGAATTTAATCCGAATATATATGGATCATATGGTGGTGCATCAGATCAACCATTACGTTACGGACTTGAATATAGTGAAGGAATGCTCACTACATATCAATTTTCGGATGTTTTTGAAGATTATATTAGAATAACGCCACCTAGTGATCAAGTTGAATTTAGTTCATTATATTATGGCGAAGACGCAAAAGAATATAAAAAGAATTTAATATTAAATGGCGTATCACCTCAAGATTATTTTTATAGATTCGTTTATGGTAAAGTTTATACTGTATCGTCATTTCAAGGAACCCATGTTGAATCACCATCTAGTAAATTAATAGGTGTTATTGGAAATATACTTACTGGAGGACCGTTGGGTGGGGCAATTGCAAGAAAATTGTCCCAAGTTAGAGATTCATTTTTAGGTATTAAAGAAATTAGACCAAATATTGAATCAGATTGTGCATCAAGTACTAATTATTTTCCAACGAATTTTGCTTTTAAAAATAGAGTTAAATTTAATATTATATTATCACATGTGTTATTATTTCTTCAATATATTTTTACTGTTGTATTAATAAGAGGTGTTGAAATAATTGGCCATATAATATTTGAAATTGGACGTGATTTACAAGGTATTAAAATATTACGAAGAATTGGACAAAAATTTGAAGATTTTACATATAGATTGCAAGAGAGATTTGTTAAAGAACTTCCATTAACAATATATCCTGATTGTGATGAATGTACATCAGATGATGAATCATATACAACTGCAGGAATAAATATTGATGACTATTGTAGATGTTGTGAAATTGCGTTACATATTGGTGTAATAGATCCATATGGTATTGGACCCATGTATGTACGTCTTTGGATTGACGATAGTGAATCTGGCGGTGGCGGTCTTTTTTCTGGTAATTATACATATTCAACGGCACCGGGATCATCATTATTAAATTTTATGTATCCTGGTGAATCAGCAAGAGAAAGTGATGATAATTGTGAAGATGTGCCACCAATTTCGTATAATACACTTGATACCTTACATCTACCTACTAATATATTACCTAATGGTACGCCAAGATTTGTTGCTGAGGTATTTTTTTCTGGTACTACGCAAGGTTTTGATTCTTTCACACAATTTATACAAGATGTGCCGGATTATAGTTTTTATTTTCAACGCAATGGCACAAGATATGAAATGTTTATCAGTTTTAATTTATGGTTAGAATTAACTGGCGTAAATTTAAGAGTTCCTGAAGAATTATCATTAATATATGATGAAGCAAATCCAAATAAAATGGTTGTTATGAGGTTATATGATACATATATTAATGACGAATCGGATTCAACAAGTGAACTTCCTGTAATTGAAACAGGATGTGAAAAATATGATAAATTATATAATGAGAGTATAACAAGATCTTATATTTGGTCAAGAACACCATCATTTGATTATAATAGAAGAACACCACTTGATCCGCAGATAGGTGAATATATAGATGATCCAAATTTTGCTGAACTCGAAATAAATGAAAGAAGAGCAACACATCCATATTTAATGTGTTCAACTATTGGTAGCGGATCAACTAAGAGAATGCCACGTGAAGTGGATTTTTACCGCAGGGGATTATTTAGACGTGGAATTGGTTTAAAACGTTATGATAGGAAAACAAAATCGGGATTATCTGAATTTCGTGATGGGTTATTTACAATTATACCAGTTATAAATGGTAAATCATATAGTTTAAAAGCATTACAAGAATGGTATAGAAGAAAACGAATTGGAATTTCATTTTGCGGTGGCATTGTAAATTATTCATTTATTGATAACTGGTTGCACGGTATATTATATTTCTTTAAATTTGATAAAAGAATTAGATGGGATACAGAAGATAATTATGATTTAAATCAAAGAGGATCTAAATTTCCAAAAGAACTTATATTTTTTAATATTTTAGATAAGAATTTTTATTATAGATGTACACCTGTTCATTATTTGAACTATCAATATACAGGTCAATCTTATAATGGTAATATTGAAATTCTTCATCCAACAACATTTTATGATTTAGGTATAAGAGATGAATTCTTAGGTGATATATGTACTGATTTAAGAACAGACCCATCATGTTCAGTTGTAAGAGATATTACTAATACATCTTATCAAGATCCTGCCAATATTGTAGAATATGCAATAAATTATCGACTTGACACAACAAACTCCAAATTTCAAGTTGATGATTTCTTTAGCAAATCTCTTCTTGGAACAAACACAAAAGTATTTGATGGGGATATAACTCAATTAATATCAATTAATTGTGAAGTTGGTATTGAAGCATTTGACATAGATGGTCCTCATTATTATATGTATAATGGTGAATTAATGGATCCTGAAGATGAATATTTTGATGATTATTTTAAATTTGCGAATTTATATGGTCCAACGCCGATTGATTTAAAACTAGATAATAATGGAGCATATATGAGATTATGCTTAAATTATAGATTAGGTGATTATACGCAAGAAGTTCCTTTTTATTTATGGGAGAAAGAAGGATTTGGATTTGGTAGATTTGGATCGCGTTCAGATGATCAAGGATGGGATAAAACCAAAATTGTATCAATGCCGCTACAAAGAATATTTTCTGTTAGTGGAGTAACTGAGACAAAAATATTTGATCCTGTCTATAATAGAATGGGTAGAACAAATTATTTGATGGCGGATGGTGAAGAAGAATATATTTTAAAGCCAATGACAATGAGTCATCGTACTTTTAGTTTTAACGGAGATACAGAAGATTCACTTGAAAGATTTGATGTTATTACAATTGAACCATATGCACCAGATGATTATCCAAATGCCACAAGATTTGTTGAAGGTGATTTATGGTTACAGGTAATTCCGGATTCACGTGGAACTGACGATGAGAGAGTATATTTTAAAGATCCGTGGATGGGATATATATTTGTTGTTGTTAATAAGGTCTGGGTACGACAACCAGATTTATATGTAAGTTCTACAATGCCAGAAGATGAACGATTGGCTCTTGATTATAATGTTAGAGAAGCATTTGTTCCACAGACATTGAATAATTATTGGGGCGAATTAGGAAATGCTAAACAAGTTTTATCTACACCATTTTTATTTTATTTTGGATTAAAGCCGGGAAGAACGTCATTGGATTTATTAATAAAATATTATGGACCGAAAGATATATTTAATCTTGGTGAAGATGAAGAATGCGCGGTTTCAGATATAAGAATACCATCAGTAACAGTATTTCCAACGGTTACGCCAACAATTCTAGTTACGCCAACAGTAACAGCACCAGGACCGGTTACACCAACGCCAGAGAATCTTTATTTTTATCGATTACGTAAATGTATTGAAGGTTTTTCGCAGACATCTCGAAATTATTATGGTAAAAGTGCAACAGGTAGGCATTTATATCGAGGAGATGGTGTTTGGGCCGGTGAAGAATGTGATATTAATGTTGCATATGAAGTTTTAGATGAAACTTTAAATGAAAGTGAATTAATTAACGCTGGATGTACAAATGTTGGTAGTGTTATATATTCTATATATGGCGGTTGTCGAGATTGTGATGGCCTTCCAATAGAGCCACCATTACCATTACCAGTATGGACTAGAGTTTATCTTGTTAGAAATGATAGTGATTTAGCTAATCCCGCAACTAGTACATGTGGTAAACATGTTAATATGGCTGAACGTCGTGAAGTTGGATATATAGAAACAGATGAAGTGATTCCATTTCCTGAACAAAATGGCTTGGGTCAATATATCGTATATAAAGATCAAAGTTGGCAACAACATTTTACGCCAGCCGGACTTCAATGGGGAATTCAATTTGATAATTCATCACCAATAGTTTCTCATACAGTATATATAGGAATGTATCAACCAGGACAAATAACTGACTGGTCTACATGTGTTACTGTCGATGATGGGTATATATTACAATCACAAACATATACTAACAGTTCAAGTTCATGGGGTGGTGTAGATATTACTATTTATTTTAATTCTGATCATCCAAGAATTTCATTCTTATATAATAATATAACATCACAAAATACCATTAACTATATGCTTAAAGCCGGTTATGAGGAAAATTTACAAAGCAATTATAGTTTGGATCGTTTGGTAATATTAGGTAATCAGTTTATATGGCAAGGAGCGGGTGACTCATCAGTAATAACACATGGAGTTTTTGTAGGACATGAAAATAATGCAATTATTAAATATAACTATTTACATCATGTTCCAATGGGCATTATTAGAAAATCTTTTACTAATATGCTCGATACAGAAGGTGTAATTAGTTATAATATATTGAATAGTTTTACTGTCGGTGGTAATGTAAAAGGTGTAAGCGGTACTCGTTGGTATAATAATACATTTTATCAGGATAGACTTGCTGGAACTGGGGCTGGCCGAACATGGAGACCGGTTCTTTATATTTACGATAATAGAGATCGCGAAAGCCAAGGAATAATATCAGTAGCTCGCCGCACAAAAGTGAAAAATAATATATTTTATAATAGATATAGAGAAGTTCCTATGATAGGTTTTGATCAAGCTGACAATTTAACAGATTTTGAATGTGATTATAACATATATTGGTGCGAAGATGGTGATCACACACCAATATTTAGGGTGGGTTCTACAACATATACATGGGATCGATGGAGGAATGAACTTGGATATGATCAAAATTCTGTAGTTATGAATCCAACATTTAATCATATGAATAATATGACAGGATTTGTTCCGGGTTCAAAAGCAATAATTCAAAGAGGCGTTAATTTAGGAGCAGAATTTAGAGAAGGATTACAAACCACGGCAACTTGGGTTGTTGGAAGCAGGCCTGCCTTAAGAAATCAAAGTGGCACTTGGCAAATAGGAGCAAGAATATTTGAATAATATATAAAAGATATTTTATAAGTGAAAAAGAAACAAATTATATTACCAAAGCTGAGATATGAAGGAGCGCCTGAACTTGATAGTCAAATACGTATTGGATTTGATGAAGATAAATCTTTACTAAGAATCGATGATCGTAATATTGTTATAGATTTAACAGAACAGTTTGCTACCGAAAGATCTGAATCATTAAGATATAAATTATATGGAAAATTAAAAATGGTTTTCAGAAATATATATGCCGGAGCATCGCCATATAGATATTTGAGAAATAGATTAGCATTGGTTAGTGATGGTTCAGATTACAATTTTTGTGGATTTTTACCTTATAATGAGTTTGCTTTTATAAGAGATGATATATTTTATGAGACAACTGAAGAACAATCGGTTAATGAGTTAAGTGGATTTACAAATTTTAATTTTGTTATTAGTGGTTCGACAGAACATCAAACAATTACTGCGCTTATCGCTCCACAATTTAATTGGAATATTTATCTTTCATATATTTCTGGTCGTGATCTTAATTTTCCGATGAAATATACATTAAGTGGAGATACTGTACCTGTTTTATCTTTTTTAAGTCGTGATGGGATTCCTTTTAGAGTAACAGAAGATGAATATAAGTATATTCTTACAAGTCCAGTAAAACATGGAATGAATCAAGGTGAATATATTTGTATAAATAATAATTATTATTATATTAATTCTGTAGGTAATGAGATTTATAGATCTGAAGAATATGTTGTTAATATTTTAAAGTCACAAGTAAATAATACTATAGATACATTAGTTACAGGTAAAAGATGTACGGATATAAAAGATATTGAAAACACAACTTCAGAATATTATGTACATAAACACAAAATAGTAACATCAGTTAATGATTATATTCTTGATAAAGTTGGATTTGAGTCTCCAATATGGGAAGATGAACAAAAAATATTATATGAAAACGCAGCTGGAGAAAATGATGTTCTTGTTGTAAGAAATAGAATGGAATCGGTTTTATTTGATTTTAAAGAACCATTTATATTAAGCGGAATAACTAATAACTTAGGATATACACCAACAGAATTATATATTTCTATTATTTTTAGGAATGGTAATGGATATTTTAATTATCCACCGAAAGTTGGATATTCTTTCCATATGCATAATACTTGGATTGATGAACATTTTGATGATAGTAATAATGTATTCGAAACGGGATTAACATATACAACATTTAATAGAGATGGAATTTCTTTCAATAGTGGAAATATAATACCAGAAGGTACAGAATTATATGGTGCATTTGTTGAATATAATCATAAAGAACTTAAAGAAAGAATAATTTCTGAAGCTTTTCATAAAATTGTTGCTAATATTGAAGTATTTAACCATGCACAAACTTCAAGTGAATTTTATGAAGGATCATCGCCAACAAATCCATTTGGTATTTTTTATCAACCACATTATAGATTTAAAATACGAGAATTGTCACCATATATAGAAACAACAGATATTAATACTCCAGTTGAAAATTTACCTGAAAATGCTGAATATTTTTCAAAAGAAAAAATATGGAGATGGAGAGATTTATATGATCATGGATATATTGATCCTGATGGTTATGGAACAGATTATCCATATTTAAATAACACGCATTATATACATAAAAATATTAATTTTTATTTAAGAAATGAAAAAACATATATTAATAAAAAAGATGAAATTGTTAATTTCTATAAAGCTAAAGAATTAGACGCGTGCGATACTCATACATTATCATATATGAAAGGGGCATTACCGCCACCACCTATTGAACCACCTGATGTAACTTTTCCGCCAGATATCACTTTTCCACCAGATATTACTACGCCTGTTGTTACTCCAACGCCAATTGTTATTGAGGATGCAGACATTTACTTATCACCAGATGGTGATGATAATAATGGAGATGGCTCTATAGAGAGACCATGGTTTACATTAAATCGTGCATGGCAAAGTGTCAGGGCAGGTAATTTAATATACATGAGAGGTGGGACATATCAATATAGAGAAAGACAATGGTTAGATGGAAAAAGTGGTTCAGACGGTAATAGAATAAGAATTTACGCATATCCTGGAGAAATACCTGTTATAACAAGAGGACCTAATCATATAAATCCAAATAGTTGGCCGTTTACTGCGGTTTTTTTGAGTGGTAATTATATTGATGTTAAAGGTTTAGAAATATCATATTATACACAGTTATCATCAGAGGTATGGGAAGCGTTTAGAGCATATTATTGTAATCATTGTACTTTTGAGTTATTAAATATTCACCATAATGGGGGTGGTATGAAAATAACTAATTGTGATGATTGCCTTGTTTTGAATTCTGATTTTCATCACAATGCAGATCCATTAACATCAAACGATCCATATGGAAATGCTGATGGATTTAGTATTAATGGAGATTCTACTACCAGACATAATACTGTAAGAGGTTGTAGATTTTGGAAGAATAGTGATGATGGAATAGATCTTTGGGAAGAAGAGGGGTCTGTTACTGTTGAAAATTGTTGGTCATTTTGGAATGGATATAAGCCAGATAATTTTGAACCCGCAGGAGATGGTAATGGATTTAAACTAGGAAGAACGATGCAATCAACTACGGATGTTCGTAGATATTTTTATAATAATATAGCATTTGAAAATAGAAGATGGGGATTTATAGATGATGGAATACGTTGTAATGCGGTTCTATATAATAATTGCTCATATAAAAATGGTGGAAATGATCCAACATGGGAGGGTGGATTTCATTTTAATATGGATCCAAATATGAGATATTATATAAAAAATAATATAGCATTTGATAATTCTTCAACTAATGCTGAACTTGGTAATACAACAAATGTTGATCATAATACTTGGGATTCACCAGTAATAGTTGGAAATCTAGAATTTATTAGCGTTAATTCAGCTGGAATTGATGGGGCAAGAGATAGTAATGGTAATCTTCCTGTATTAAATTTCTTAAAGTTGCGTCCAACAAGTAATTTAATTGGTGCGGGAATACGAACGGGATTACCAACAGATGCTCTTGGTGTACCATGGAATGATCCACCATCAATGGGACCGTATGAATATGTTGAAATACTAAGCCCAAGTCCTTCACCAACGCCATCGAGAACGCCGTCTCCAAGAGCATCTACAGCAGAATATTATTATGTCGATCCTAATGGAAATGATGTTACAGGAACAGGAACAATTAATAATCCGTGGAGAACATTACATTATGCCACTACTCAAGTAACACAAGGTGGTACAACAATTTATTTGAATCCGGGGAATTACATAGAAACTGGACAAATGTTATTGACACATAGTGTAAGTATTATGGGTGCGGGTAAAAATTTAGTTACATTAAAATTAACATATGATTCTGATTATCCATGTATTAAATTAGAATCTAGCGACCCATGTAGATCAGTATATGGGAATCAATCAATATCAGGTATACGATTTGATGGAGATAGAACTGGATTAATTGCTATTGGAGTTAGTTTTAGATGTAATGTTCATATATATGATTGTGAATTTATTAACTTTAATCAAGGCGCTGCATATTTTAGTGGTCAGTTAAGTGATTCATTTACATTAGATAATCCTTATGTTGTTAGTCAAGAAAGTGTTCATTCATTAATGCCAGATAATAATGGATGGTGTACAGGTAATAAATTTTATAATAATCTTGTACTTAATTGTTCAGCGTCATATCCTGGAGGATCATATGGATCTGTTTATTGGGGAACTCAAGATGGATTTGAAATATATAATAATAATATTGATTGTAAGGAACGTCATGGTGTTGGATTAAAATATTGGGATCTTGGATATAATAAAAATTCAAAAATTCATCATAATGATATTGAAACAGATACGTATCCTTTTGATTGTGCTATAGAATCTTGGTTTAGTTTAGGTGGTGATGAAATTTATAATAATAGAATAAAGGGTGATATTGATATTAATAATGCTGTTGATTATTATTCAGTAGGATATTCGATAAGAATATATAATAATAATATAGGTAGGAATACAACTCCAATGACATTGGAGAGAGGTATTTTATTAGAAGGAACTTGTGAATATCTTCAAATATATAAAAATAATATACATCATGTAGCAAAAGCCATATATTTTTTACGAAACAATACTGGTGGAATAGATAGATTATATAATATTAATATTAACACTAATTTAATGAGTAATTTAGGCCAATCTGGCACTGATTTACAAACATGGGGTATTGAATGTTCTGATATAATGTCTAATGAAGGAACATTGGAAAATGTAAAAATACAAAATAATATTATTCATAGTTTAGGAACAACCATACCAAATACAAATTTACGATCAGCATATGGAATTGTTATTCCAAAAGTCAATCGTATGATTCACTTTTATATAGATAATAATATTATTCTTAATTTTTATCGTGGAGCAATTCTTGGCGAAGATAGTCGACAATTAGCTGATGTAATTTTTATCAGAAATAATATAATGTTTGGTAATGGTAATAATAATGATCCAGTTTTTAATATAAATTTTGTAAATTCATTATCAAACTATACATATGCTAGAACAATTAAGAGTAATCCATTATTTGCTTCAATGGGAACTGATTATCATTTGTTAGCAGGATCACCGGCTATATATCAGGGAGTGTATGTTGGATTATTAAATGATTATGATGGTAGAGCATGGAGAAACCCCCCAAGTATTGGTATATATGAATATACTACTGTTGCTAGCCCAACTCCAACACCAAGTAGAAGTTTATCTAGAACGCCAACAATATCACTTTCTATTTCGACATATCCACGTCCTCCTGAAGAAACCGTTGTTCCTAATGCATATTATGTTGCAACAAATGGTAATGATTCGAATCCCGGTACTTTTAGTCAACCATGGGCAACATGGCAACATGCTTTAGATGTTGCGACTGCTGGCGATACAGTATATATAATGGGTGGTGTTTATTATCCTGCTAATAGATTAATAAGTGGTGCATATAATGGTGCGGTGAGATTAAATAGAAGCGGAACAGCATCGAATTATATAAAAATATGGGCATATCCGGGTCAAACGCCAATACTTGATGGTAGAGATGTTGTTGGAAATGCAAGGCATTATGGATTGAATTTTGAAGATTGTTCATATTATCATTTAAAAGGATTAACAATACGAAACTTTACAGAATATGGCAAAGTAAGAAATTGCCCTATTGCTGTTGGTGTTAGATTGTTTAGATCAAGTCATTTTATAATAGAACGAATGGTTGTTCATGATTGTGGGGATGGTTTTTCTTCTAGTGGACTTAGTGATTATAATCATTATATTGATTGCGACGCATATAATTGTTATGATTATACTGATGCTGGAGGATATGCAAATGGATTCACATTAACATCTTATCAAGCAGGTGCGCCTTGTCATTTAACATTAACTAGATGTCGAGCATGGGGAAATAGTGATGATGGATTTGATTTCTTTGCATCAGATGGCTCTTATAGAGGAGGATATATCACACTTGATACTTGTTGGGCATTTAAAAATGGATGGGGCCCTGGCGGTAATGGAAATGGATCAGGAATTAAACTTGGAAAAGTGTTTGGTAGAGAATCTGGTATCCAAAGAACTGTCATAAATTGTTTATGTTTTGAAAATAGATTAATTGGATTTGATGAATCTATGGATGACGGTGCATTTGTTGATGTAAATATGTATAACAATACATCATACGGAAATGGTTCACAAGGATTTTTATTTAATTTTACTTATAGAAGTGGAACAGTAACATTCCGCAATAATGTTTCTTATAATAATGCTAGACCAGATGCGTTTCGTTCAAGCGGCATAGTTCACGATCATAATTCATGGGATATTCCACTTAGTTTATCGAATTCAGATTTCAAATCTCTTTCTTCAGTTGGTATGGATGCACCTAGGGTAAATGGGGCATTACCGGTTCTAGATTTTTTAAAACCCTCATCATCATCAAAACTTTTACGTGCAGGTGTAAATGTTGGTTTAACGTATGATGGAGCAGGAAATAGATGGAATACGCCACCAGCAATTGGAGCATATGAATTTGTTACTGTTGCTCCGGAACCGCCAAGTCGAACACCAACCCCATCACGAACTCCTAGTTCTAGTAGAAGAGAACAATCACCAGAAAATGCTTATTATGTTTCAGCGGATGGTGATGATATTAGTGGAAATGGTACAATTAATTCTCCATGGAGAACATTAAGTAAAATAAATTCAATGAATATTCCTGCAGGATCAACTGTTTATTTTAGAAGAGGTGACACATTTAGAGGACATTTATATATCAAAAATAGTGGAAATGCCGGGCCAACAACAGGAATATATTGTATAGGTGATAGTTTAACATCTGGTGGATTTCCAAGTCAATTACAAACTGAATTAACATCAATTTATCGTGTATATGATAAGGGAGTTAATGATAATACAACTAGTCAAATGGTATCAAGATTTAGTGCTGATGTTATTAATAATAGTGATCATCATTACGTAATAATATTTGGCGGTATAAGTGATATATCAGCAGGAACGAGCGTATCAACAATACAAAATAATTTACAAACAATGTATAATAATGCTCGCAATAGTGGAGCAAAGGTAATAGCTGTTACATTGACGCCATTCGGTAGTGCAAGTTGGTGGACATTAGCACGTCAAACAAATCTTGAAAATGTAAATAACTGGATTAAAAATAATGCGATAAATGTTGATTATGTAGTAGATGGATATACTATAATGAAAAATCCAACAAGTCCATATAGTATGCGTGCTGAAGACACAACTGACGGGTTACGTTTTACTGATTCTGGACGACAACGATTGACTAATGGTATTTTAGCAGCAGTTGATTTCTGGCCATTCAATCCAAAACCAATAACTTTTGATGCATATGGTACAGGAAATAAGCCAAGAATATGGGGGTCTAAAGATTATAGTTCTACAAGTCAATGGACTGTGTATAGCGGAAATATTTGGCGAACAACTACTCAAGTTACAACATATAGTGATGTTGCAAATTTAATTTTTAATAATGAAGCAAGTTGTGGTATTAAAAGAACCACATTAAGTGGATGCGTAGGACAGGGTCAATGGTATATAAGTCCAATAGATAGATTTGTTTATTTATATTCAACATCAAATCCGGGATCGTATTATTCACATATTGAAATAGGTGGAGCATATATTTGTGCTGATGGATATTCAACTGAAGAAGTTATACGAGTTTCAAATTCTGATTTTATTATTCTCCGTAATTTAGATGTGAGATATAGCGGTAATAACGGAATTATATTCATTAATGGATGTAGTCATGGAATTGTTGAATATTGTGATATTTCTTGGATTGGGGGTATGTGGGTGCCAAGTGATCCATCGTATAGAATGGGTAATGGTGTTCAAATGTGGCAACGAGTAAATGATCTTAAAATAAGATATAATAATATACATGATTGTTATGATGCTGGTATTTCGCCACAAGGCGGTGTAAACTTTACCCAGAGCAATGTGAAAATGTCATATAATAGAATATGGAATTGTTATTATGAATATGAAACATGGGCAGAAGATTCAAGTGTAACAATGAAAAATGTGAATTTTTATAATAATACTTGTGTTAACGCGACTTCATGGAGTGTAAATCAAAGACCGGATTCATCTAATGCTCGTCATGTTATGATATGGGTAGATCGCGGAAATATCATTAACTGTGAAATAAAAAATAATATTTTTAAAACATGTTCAAATCCAGCAATAAGATATGGCAATCCATCACATATGACACCTAAGTTTACATTTGATAATAATTTATATAATGTAGCTATTCTAGCATATACAGATGATGGAACATATACTACTTTTGCACAATGGAGAGCAAAATATCCAACACAAGATATAAATTCAATAAGTGCAGATCCTCTTTTTGTTTCTGGTAATGATTTTCATTTACAATCTGGTTCACCAGCAATTAACGCTGGAGCATATCTTGGATTCAGTAATGATATTGAAGGTAGAAGTATTTTTGGGGCACCAGATATAGGAGCATATGAAACATTAGCACCAGGTGTATCGCCACCGAGTACACCATCAAATTCACGAACACCATCGGCATCACAGCCAGCACCGTCGAAAAGTAGAACACCAATAATGTCATTATCTAGGACACCATCAATATCGTTATCTAGAACACCAACACAAAGTCCTCCAACTATTGTTGGTGGTTCAATTATTGCGAATCACACAATTTCGCGATATATTGTGTTAAATACCCTTAGTGATGTGTCTATATCTAATGCAAAATCTAAATTACTAATCGCATATGAACATACATCTCATGGTGAACAAATTATTCAAGGTATGACTGGACTTATGAATAGTGTGATGGGTGGCTCGCCTAAATTTGATTTTATAAATTCTGATATACATAGTGCAAATAGATTATCTATTCATGATCATGGAATTTATGGTGGAGGCGGAGCAGATTTAGGTGGTGGTGGCGATTATACTGCGTTTTATAATCAAACGCGGGCATATCTTAATTCTCATCCTAATTGCAATGTTGTAATGTGGTCATGGTGTGGGCAATTAAGTTATTTATCATCTTCTGTTGTTATGTCAAATTATTTAAGTTTAATGGCTAGTCTTGAAAATGAATATGCTAGTCGTCCTGTTAAATTTGTATATATGACAGGACATCTTGATGGTACTGGTTCATCAGGTAATTTACATCAAAGAAATGAACAAATTAGAGCACATTGTGCAACAAACAATCGGATTTTATTTGATTTCGCTGATATTGAAAGGTATGATCCTAATGGCGTTGATTATTTAAATCTTGGTGCAGATGATGGGTGTAATTACGATGGTGGAAACTGGGCCATAAATTGGCAGAATTCACATACAGTAAATGTGGATTGGTATAATTGTGCTTCATCACATTCACAGCCACTTAATGCTAATATGAAAGCATATGCGGCTTGGTGGATGTTTACTAAAATTGCAGAAAGATTATAATTATAAGAAACGGATAAATTATAATGAGAGTTCGTCAACAAACAACAAATACTAATAGTACCATTCTTATAAATCAAGAAACAAAATTTGGATTAGATGTAGGATGGGAAGAATCTATGCAACAATTTGAGATCGAAACTCTCAAGTCAATAATAAATCCTGCCGTAAATTTTGAAACTGTTAGATATAGTCATAATAATTGTGTTATTACTACAAATGGTGAAGAAATTATACAATGTGATGTTTGGTTTTATTTTTACTTTTTTGATGGAAATTATTTACCACAATATTCTCTAGATTATGAATATGTAGGATTGTCACCAGAAGCAAATTCAAAACTTTTGAGAAGTGAAAATACAAGTTTTTTTAGATTAGAATTTTATAAAGTTCCTGATGGGGAAAAACCAAGTAGTATTAATAGAAAATTAGTTTTTACAAAACATTTACCAATACCTTTTGGTGAAAAAATTTTTTATACACCAATAGGTGAATATGTATATGTACCGGTTTTCATGGGTTCAAATTATAGAAACAAAGAAAACATGTATATATATTGGTTTCAGGATGATACTGTTCTTGATGGTACATCTATTTCAGGAAACACATTTTACATGACTGCTAGGTTTTTTAATGCATTAGACGGCAGTACAATGAGTTTTTTGAATTCCAATAAATCTTATGTACAGTCATTTAATGAAGAAAATGACATGTATCATAAAGTAGTAATAGATAAAACTAATTATACATATACTATTTATGAAGATAATAGTAATACTAGAATTGGATGTAGTGATTCTCCTGTTAGATTTTATGCATCAAATGTTGCGGAAAGTACACTTTATCGACCATCATTCCCGTCACGTTCAGTAACACCATCAACATCACATACACCACAGAGAACACCATCAATAACACCATCACCATCAAGAACAAGAACACCATCATTATCTGTATCATCATCTATTTCACAAACACCATCAGTATCGAGAACAACAACGCCAAGTACTGGTATATCACCATCGACATCAAGGCGTCCACCAACACCTTCGGTATCTCCAACAGTAACACCAACAATAACACATACACCATCAAGATCATCAACACGAACACCAACGAGAACACAAACACCAACGAGAACAAAGACGCCAACTACAACACCATCTATGTCTCCAACTCAAACGGCTACTCCATCAATATCGATTTCGAGTTCTAATACACCATCACCATCATTTACTCCAATTAGAACAAGATCGGTATCACCTACTAGTACACCAAGTTTATCTGTTTCTAGTACTCAGACACCATCTTCATCAATATCAAGCACGCCTAGTGTATCAATATCAAATACACCTAGTTTGTCGATATCAAATACACCTAGTTTATCTGTATCTAATACTTCAACGCCTAGTGAATCTGTATCAAACACACCTAGTTTATCAATATCTAATACACCCAGTTTATCTGTATCTAATACTCAAACGCCAAGTGAATCAATATCGAACACACCAAGTTTATCTGTATCCAATACTCAGACACCTAGTTTATCAATTTCTAATACACCAAGTTTATCAATATCTAGTACTATGACACCATCGATATCGATGTCTGAGACACCTGGGTTATCATTGACACCAACACCAACTATAACACCATCGTTATCTGTATCTAGTTCGATAACACCAAGCATATCAATATCAAATACGCCTAGCTTATCTGTATCTAACACACCAAGTTTATCCGTATCTAACACTCAAACACCATCAGTATCTATATCTAATACACCAAGTTTGTCTGTATCCAATACTCAAACGCCAAGTTTATCCGTATCTAACACTCAAACACCATCAGTATCTATATCTAATACACCAAGTTTATCTGTATCTAATACACCAAGTTTATCTGTATCAAATACGCCAAGTTTATCTGTATCTAATACTCAGACGCCTAGTTTGTCAATATCAAATACGCCAAGTTTATCTATATCAAATACTCCAAGTTTATCTGTATCTAATACACCAAGTTTATCTGTATCAAATACGCCTAGTTTATCAATATCTAATACGCCTAGTTTATCTGTATCCAATACTCAAACGCCCAGTATATCAATATCAAACACACCTAGTTTATCAATATCTAATACACCAAGTGAATCAATATCTAATACACCTAGTTTATCTATATCCATTACTCAGACACCTAGTTTATCAGTATCAAATACACCTAGTTTATCTGTATCCAATACTCAGACACCTAGTTTATCTGTATCAAATACACCTAGTTTATCGATATCAAATACGCCTAGTTTGTCGATATCAAATACACCTAGTTTGTCAATTTCAAGAACACCATCGATAACGCCATCGATACCCACTAATCCATATTTAGGTGGATTAATAGCTTGTTGGAATTGTGAAGAAGCAAGTGGAACACTTTATGATTCTACAGCTTATCATAATGATTTAGATGCTTCAATAAATGTTACTTATCAGGCGTCTGGAATAGTTGATAATTATTCCATTGGTTTCCTTAGTAATAATTCTGTTATTGGAAATGCCGGAACTATAGGTGATAGCCTTGACTTACAAGAGTTTTCAATATCTCTTTGGTTAAGAGTTGTGACTGGTTCAACAGGTATAAGATTACTATATGGTCGTATAAAAGAAGATATGTCTGGTGGTTTTTATATGTTTTTAGTTCTTAATAATGAACTTGAAGGTAGTATATATTTTAGTATAATAAATGATGGAGTATTAGATCAAAAAGCCATAAATATTGTAATGGATCAATTATGGCATCATATAGTCATTACTTTTAATAATAATTATGAATTAAAATTTTATGGCGATGGATATTATATTGACACTCTAAGTTTTAGTAATGCGCCATCATATACCGGATCATATACAACATATACAATGATTGGAAATGATTTGGACTTAATTCATAGCTTATATGGATATGTAGATGCGTTTGCGATATTTTCTAGAGAATTAAATCAAACCGATATAACTTATTTATATAATAATGGAAATGGCATTACATGTATGCCAGCATCACCAACGCCAACACCATCAACAAGCCCAACTGTAACACCATCAATAACGCCAACAACAACACCAACAACAACACCATCAATATCTATATCTAGAACACCAAGTTTATCAGTATCAAATACGCCCAGTTTATCTGTATCTAATACTAGAACGCCAAGTTTATCTGTATCAAATACGCCTAGTTTATCAGTTTCTAACACACCAAGTTTATCTGTATCAAATACGCCCAGTTTATCTGTATCTAATACTATAACACCATCATTATCAGTATCAAATACGCCCAGTTTATCTGTATCTAATACTAGAACGCCAAGTTTATCTGTATCAAATACGCCTAGTTTATCTATATCAAATACTCCAAGCTTATCTGTATCTAATACTATAACACCATCATTATCAGTATCAAATACTCCAAGTTTATCTGTATCTAATACTATAACACCATCATTATCAGTATCAAATACGCCTAGTTTATCAGTTTCTAACACGCCAAGCTTATCTGTATCAAACACTCCAAGTTTATCAGTTTCTAACACGCCAAGTTTATCTGTATCAAATACACCAAGTTTATCTGTATCAAATACGCTCAGTTTATCTGTATCTAATACTATAACACCATCATTATCAGTATCAAATACGCCTAGTTTATCTATATCAAATACTCCAAGCTTATCTGTATCAAACACTCCAAGTTTATCAGTTTCTAACACGCCAAGTTTATCTGTATCAAATACGCCCAGTTTATCTGTATCTAATACTAGAACGCCAAGTTTATCTGTATCAAATACGCCCAGTTTATCTGTATCTAATACTATAACACCATCATTATCAGTATCAAATACGCCTAGTTTATCTATATCAAATACTCCAAGCTTATCTGTATCTAATACACCAAGTTTATCTGTATCAAATACGCCCAGTTTATCTGTATCTAATACTATAACACCATCATTATCAGTATCCAGTACACCAAGTATATCAATATCGAGAACGTCATCTATAACACCATCACCAATTCACAATCCATTTACTAGTGGATTAGTTGCATGTTGGGATTTTGAAGAGGCTAGTGGCACATTTTATGAT
>Ga0116185_1000110_pt1 | contig 103539 bp, 81 predicted proteins | sample AD_JPNNA7_MetaG_FD_89754 | JGI IMG/M metagenome (GOLD analysis project Ga0116185, IMG submission 89754) | Active sludge microbial communities of municipal wastewater-treating anaerobic digesters from Japan - AD_JPNNA7_MetaG | ecosystem: Engineered > Bioreactor > Anaerobic > Digestate | place...
CGCTGGGGCTTCTCGGTGCAGAAGTACGGCGCCCAGACCGAGACCGAATGCAGCGCCTCCGGCTATCCCGATTGGTGTCGCGCCGACGCTGGCAACGGCGTCCTCGTGGGCGGGGCCGACGTCACGGGCAACGATCCGGCGGACACCTCCGTCGCCATCGGCCCCGATTTCGTCGCCGACTGGATCGACCACCTCGTGGCCCGGAACGGCACCGCGGCCCAGGGCGGGATCCGGTTCTACGCCTTGGACAACGAGCCCATGCTCTGGAACAGCACCCACCGCGACGTCCACCCGGCGCCAGCCACCTATGACGAGGTCTGGCAGCGCACCGTGGATTACGCCGCGGCGGTCAAGGCGGCGGACCCGTCCGCCGCGGTGCTGGGGCCGGTGGTCTGGGGCTGGTGCGCGTATTTCACGTCGGCCGCCGACGGCTGCCCCGACGGGCCCGATCGCCAAGCCCACGGCGGACTGCCGTTCCTCGAATGGTACCTCCAGCAGGTGACGGCGTACGAACAGGCGCATGGGATCCGGCTCGTGGACTACCTGGACATCCACTACTACCCGCAGGGCGGAATTTACACGGCGAACGAAGCGATCGCGGCGCAGCGGCTCCGCTCCGTCAAAAGCCTGTACGACCCGACATACGTCGACGAGTCGTGGATCGGCCAGGCGGTCCGCCTCATCCCGCGGATGAAGGAGTGGATCGCCGCGCGCGCGCCGGCGGTGAAACTGGCCATCACCGAGTATTCGTGGGGAACGAACGATGACTCACCCAGCAACGCCCTGGCCCAGGCGGAGGTGCTGTCCGTTTTCGCCCGCGAGGGCGTGGACCTGGCCACGCGCTGGGTGGCGCCCGACGCCGGCAGCCTCGTGGAGGACGCTTTCCGCCTCTACCTGGATTACGACGGCGCCGGCGCGCAGGTGACGGGCGAATCCGCCCGCGCCCTGAGCGCCGACGTGGACCAGGTGGGCGCCTACGCGCAGGTGCGCGGCGACGGTCGGCTCTACGTGCTCCTCTTCAACAAGGACACGTTGCCGCACACCGCGGTGGTCAGCGTGGCCGGCGGCGATTCGTACGCGGTCGCACTGTACCGCTTCGACGCCACGCACCGGTTGGGACCGGCCGGGACTGCGACGACACCGGGCGGGGCGCTGACGCTGGAGCTGCCGGCGCGCTCGGCGACGCTGGCGGTGCTGGACCCGTCGGCGCCGCCTTACAACGGCTACGGCGACCTGGACCTTGACGGCGAAGTCGCGGCCTTCGACGCGCAGATCATGGCGGACTACCTGGCCGGATCCCTGCTGGCTGGAGATGTGCCGTTCGCCGCATCACCGGACATGGCCGATCTCGACGGCGACAGCCGGATCACCGTGACCGACTTGGTCATCCTGAGAGCATACCTGGACGGATGGATCCCGATGCTGCCACTCAGCCGGTGACATCGATTCGCGCGTTCACAGGTTTCACATTCACAGGTTTGAAAACGGTTGATGGTCGATGGTTGATGGTTGAGCTGAGGTGGGATGTTCCGTGGGACAGCCCAATGGATGGTCCGTGGGTTGGCCCCAATTTCTGGACACTCGATGGGTTGGGCCGTCCGTTTCCTCTGACCAATCTCAATCTCCCCGAACGCCTCCCGCACTCCGTTTACCGCAATCTGTTTACTGCTTACTGTTTACTGTTCATTGTCGTTCCACTTCCGCCCACCCACGGTGCCCAGCGGGATCAGCATGGGCACGAACCAGATTAGGTGCCACCATGACAGGCCCAAATCACCCTTGGATCCGAACGCCCAGAATGCCCAAGCAACAGAAACGAAAAACACGGCATAAGGCGCCAGCATCAGCTTCCAGTAGGGCGTTGCGGGATGCCGCCAGGGGGCGCCGAAGACGATCACCAGCACGGCGACGCCCGTCAGTGCCAGCCCCATGATGCTTTCCAGCCATTGCCCCTGAAACATGAAGACCACCGCCAGCAGGGCCAGCCAGATGAAACCGCCCAACCAGCCGCCCGTCCAGCCGATTTTCTCACCCCTGCGTTCCGCCATAACGATGACTCCTTGCCGGAGATGTCATGTACTAACGCGGCAATTGTTTTGGATTGAGCGATTGGATATCCGGTACCGCCGCTCGGACATCGGAATTCGGACATCGGAAATTGGAAATCGTAAGTAGGATCCACGCATCCACTTGATATCCCATCCACCATCAACTATCAACCCTCGACCCTCGACCCAACGATAAGAGAAAACCGCGGTTAAAGGAATATGCTTAAATCCACAGCTGGTGACAGGGTGACGATGGCCAGCGTCCAGAGCAGCGCGCTGGCGAACGCGGTGGGCAGCGCCGAACCGGTGGACCGCTCCGACGCGGCGCCAATCAGGGCCAGTCCCGCCAGCATGGGCGCCAGCGGGAACAGGTCCATGGCGAAAAAGTAATTCCCCAGCAACACGCCGGAGCCGAGAATCAGCGCGGCGAACCAGCCGAACAGCAAACCCGCCGCCAGCCACATCCCGCCGGTCCGATGGGCGCGACCGGAACGGCGGCCCAGCCACGCGGCGAGCGACGGTCCCGCCAGCTTCTGGATGAAGAGGGCGAACCACAGGGTGATGGCGAACAGGGGCGCGAAAAACAGCGGAAGGGAAAGCCAGCGCTCCGGGCCCGGCAGCAGTCCAATCCAGTGGCGTCCCAGCAGCAGGAGGCAACCGATGCACAGCACCGCGGCCAGCACCACGGCGTGCAGCCACACCGTCCAGCCGCCGCCGAGGGCCTCACGGAACAACCGTCCCAGTGGGAGACCGGCGGAGCGGGCGGGCCGCCGCAGGACCAGCGCCAAGCTCAAGGCGCAACAGCCCAGGATGGCGGTGGCCAGGGCGCTGAAGGCCAGTCCGGTGAGCGCCAGCGGCAGGAAGAGCAGCGCCGCCGGCCAGCCCAGCAGGCTGATCGCCGTGCGGCTGACGATGGTCCGGACAGGGATGGATTGGGCCCGCGCGCCGGCGGCCGGGGGCTTCGACCCGGACAAGGGCAGCGCCGACACGGTGTACATGAGGGCGGCCAATCCAAAGAGTCCGAGCGCCAGCCAGCCCAGTCGCGGACCCAGCACGAAGTCCGCGTCGGTAGACAGGCCGAACGATTCGAGAATCCAGTTCCGGCTCCGGCGGAGCACGCCGCCGTGGTACGGAATCATCAGGTGGTCCACGCCCGGCAGCAGCATCACCTCCCGGGCTGTGCCGTCGGCGATCGAGCCGTACCGGCGGTCGTATTCGGCCGGACCTTCGGTCAGCAGATGGTCCAAGGACGCGCGGATGCGCTCCGGCCGGAACGCCTCGTCAAGGGTGCCGATGAGTAGCAGCACATTGCGCGGGCTTTGCGGACCGCCCACGCCGGACAGGGCGAAAGTGCCGAGGCCCACCCAGGCCCGGACGGCGTCGCGCTCTGCGGCGAAACGGAAGGTGGGCGGTCCGCCCATGGAGAATCCCACCAGCGCGAGGCGGTCCATGTCAGACTCCGGTGCGCGCCGCGGCAGGTCGGCGGCCACGGCGGCCAGATCCCGGGCCAGCCCGTCGCGTTGGCCGAGGCGGCCGCCACTGGCGCCGTGGCCTCGCCAGTCGAGGGCTGCCACGGTGCATCCGCCGGCGGCCAGCTCCAGCGCCAGCGATGCCATCATCTCCTTGTTGACCACCACGCCGTGGCCGATGATGACCACCGGCGAGGATGTGGCGCCGGCCGCCGGACGGTACAAGTCATAGGCGACGGAGACGCCGTCGGCGGTCCGGGTACGGTGGCCCGTCCGCTGGACGCCGCCGGGGTAGGCTGACAGCATCACGATGGCGGACGCGAGCGCCCCCGCGGCGATGATGGTGAGAACCCAGCGCGTGCGGTTCATTCGGCGGCCTCCGGTGTCAACCGACGGTGACCAGCAGGATGCCCGTCAGCGCCACCAGCGAAGCGATCGCCTTGCGGCGGGTGAATGGCTCCCGCAGGAACATCGCGGCCAGGATGAGCACGTAGATGGTGCTGGACTGGTTGAGGATCGCCGCCACGCCCACTTCGACGTACTTCATGCCGGCGATCCAGAAGATCAGTGACAGGTAGGAGCCGAGGATGGCGCCGGGGAGCATGAACCGCCAGTCGCGGTTGGGGCGGATCACGGCGAGGTGCTCCCGCCGCTTCGGCGAAACCAACGCGATGGGCAGCAGCGCCGCCAGGCAGCCGATCTGGCGCACCGTCGTGGCCCAGATCACCGGCGTGTGTTCCAGCACCGGCTTGGCGATGACGATCCCCAGCGCCAGAGTGAACATCGCCAGCACGCCCCAAACCACACCGAGGATGATCTGGCGCCGGGAGGCGCCGGGCGCCGGCGTGTGGCCGGCGGCGGCGATCATGCCCGACAGGACCAGCGCCATGCCCACGAGCTGGGGTGCGCTGAGGCGCTCGTCGAGCAGCAACCAGGCCAGGCCCACGGTGAAGGGAGAGTAGAGACAGTCCACGATGGCCGAAATTCCCGCACCCACCATGTTCAGGCTCATGTGAAACAGCGTGTCGGAGATCCCGATGGCGATGATGCCGCTCAGGATGAGGATGAGATAGTCGGACATCGACACGTCGGCGCGGAGCAGCGGCTCTCCCATGAACAGCAGGGTGGCCAGCAGCAGCGTGCTGGACACCGACACGCGATAGAAGTTCAGCGCGAACGGCGAGACCGTCTCGCCGGAACGCTTCAGCAGGATCACGGCGCAGGCCCAGATGATGGCGCAGGTGAGGGCGAACAGCTCGCCCATGATGTCGTCTCCCCAAACCGGATGATGGCCCGGCCGCGAATTCGGCCGCGGCCGGTCAAACAGTCTAACAGACTCCGGGTGGCGGGTCTATGAAGTGATGAAGAAGATTCACAATACACATGCCGTGTGGTCGAAGGTGCGGTAGCCGGATTGTCTCAGGAATGCGGCGGCGATGCCCGCCGGTTCAGTTCCATCTCGACGCTGGCGCACATGTTCAGCGGATAGCCGCCCGCGGCCTGAGACCGCGCGTCGATGTCCGCCTCGCTCCAACCGAACCGGTGGGCGGCGGCGTGCCGGCGAAAGAATTCCTTGGCACTGCGCCGGGAAAGATAACCGAGACGAATTTCCGTCACCGGAGTGAACATGGATCGCAGCCGAGTTAGGTCGGACGATGGCAGAAACGATTCCACAATGAGGATGAACCGGTTGTGGCGTCCCCAGGCCAGCAGCCGCAGGAATTCGATCTTCGGCGCGGACAAACCGGACATGTTGTCCAGAACGAACACGGCCGGCGGGTCGGCCGATTGCACGAGCTGCCGGAGCAGCGCGCGCCCGGCCTTGTAGCTGACCGGGCCGTCCGGCCGCGGATCGAGTGCGGCCAAGATCTGGCGGCAGAGGAGGGCCGGAGTATGCTGTCCGTCGAGAAAAACAAACGGATGGCGTCCGGCCAGCCGGGTGGCGATCTGCCGCGCCAGACTCGTCCGGCCGATTCCAAACCGCCCGCTGAGGATCGCATTGACTCCGCCGGTGATCGCCTGTTCGATGTGACGGATTTCCCGATCGCGGCCCACAAAGCATTTGAATTCCATGGCGGCGGCGACCCATCCAGCAGGATACCAGCCCGATGGCAGCGTTCCGCCGCTCCGGGTGACCGGGCGTCGGATTACCGCACGAACGCCTGGCGGCCGGCGTAAACGGCGGCGGCGCCCAGTTCTTCCTCGATCCGGAGCAACTGGTTGTATTTTTCCACCCGCTCGCCGCGGCAGGGCGCGCCGGTTTTTAGATGCCCGGTACCCATGGCAACGGTGAAATCGGCGATGAAGCTGTCCACCGTTTCGCCGCTGCGGTGGGAGACCATGGCGCCCCAGCCGGCCTGGCGGGCGGTTTGGATAGCGTTGATGGTCTCGGTCAGCGTGCCGATCTGGTTCAGCTTGATCAGGACGGCGTTGGCCACCTCTTCCCGGATGCCCCGGTTGATGCGTGACACGTTGGTGACGAACAGATCGTCGCCGACGAGTTCGACGGTATTCCCGAGTTTCTCATTGAGTAACTTCCAGCCCGCCCAGTCGTCTTCGGCCAAACCATCCTCCAGCACCACGATCGGGTATTTGGCCACCCAGTTCGCCCATACAGCGACCATTTCCTCCGCGGAGGCCTTCCGCTTCTCCGTGCGCAGGTGATACGCGCCGTCTTCGTAAAATCCGCTGGCAGCGGGATCCAGCGCGATCATGATCTGTTGGCCCGGTTGGTAGCCGGCCTTGGCGACGGCCTTCAGGATCAACTCCACAGCGTCGGCGTTCTGCTTCAGGGCGGGGGCGAAACCGCCCTCATCGCCGACGGCGGTGGAGTGTCCGGCTTCCTTGAGCACGCGTTTCAACGCGTGGTAAATCTCGCTGCCCCAGCGCAGCGCTTCCCGAAAACTGGGTGCGCCCACCGGCGCAATCATGAATTCCTGGAAATCGGCACCCTGCCAGTTGGCGTGAACACCGCCGTTGAGGATGTTGAACATGGGGACCGGCAACAGCCGGGCCGATGCACCACCCAGGTATCGGTAGAGCGGCAGCCCGCAGGCGGCCGCGGCAGCGCGCGCCACGGCGAGGCTGACTCCCAGGATGGCGTTGGCACCCAGTCGCTGCTTGTTCGGCGTGCCGTCGAGGTCGATCATCCGTCGGTCGATGTCGGCTTGATCCAACGCATCATGGCCTTCCAGGGCTGCGGCGATCGTCGTGTTGACGTTGGCCACGGCCTGCAACGTCCCTTTGCCGCCGAAGCGAGTTTTGTCGTCGTCCCGCAGCTCCACGGCCTCATGGACGCCTGTCGATGCGCCGGAAGGAACGGCGGCCCGGCCGCATGCGCCGCCGGCCAGCCCGACGGTGACTTCGACGGTGGGATTGCCGCGGGAATCCAGAATCTCGCGGCCTTGGACGGATCGAATTGCGGTGTGCATCGGCGGCCTCCTGGAAAACCGGATTCAAGGCATCGGATTTCAAACAAACACCCACCGGACAGGTGGGTGAAGAATCGGTCCGATGACCCCACCATCAAGCTGGTAGGAGTTATCAGCCCGAAGGCAATTTTAGGGAACTCCATCCCTGTATGCGTGAATTATCATTCCAGGGGGGCTGAAAGATCAATACAATTTTATCCGTCAGATGTATATTGCTCCGGTTCGGGCAAGTAGCGTTCTGAGCATGATCGTTGACGGCAGCTGAATCTCGACAACGCAGGAGCAAGAGATGGTTGACGACACGCTGGGACTGACCGAGAACCATCTGCGGGGGCTTGCGGTGACCTTGGGCAAACTGGCCCAGTATCTGTGTGAATTTTCGGATTGGGCGGATGGCCGGGCATACGAAGCGCCAATGTACCGGGAGATCAATCCGCTCACGGAGGAGCAGAAACAGGCGATCCGGAGCGAAGTTCGGGAACTATACCGGATCGTGTCCGACATGGAGGAGCGGTTGAACCTGAAGCCGATGCATCAAAGCGTGCCCCAAATCATCTGGGCGACATGCGCCGTAGCGCGACAATGGATCATCGAACTGGAAAGCCGCTACATGAAGCGGTACGGGCCGGTGGATCCGACTGCGGCCGCGTATCTCGATCCACTGGTGAAGGAGATCGAATCACGCATTCGCCGGATCTCCGGTGTCGTCACCGGACGGAATCCTGAATGACCGGGCCAGATGGATGCGGCTGGATGCCATCAGGTTGTGGAATTGCCGGATGACCGGACTCATCGCGCCGGTCAAACTCGCCTTGATTTCGAGCGGCAACAATGGTAGCTTCTCCGTCTGATTTGGGGATGGAGTCCCCCGCATAACCGCCCTCCCGGGCTGATGACTCCTGCCGCGCCATACGTATCGAGCGGCGGGACGAAGCATGACAGAATCACGCGCCAGCCAATCCGACGGTTCCCGGCTCGACACCTTCCAGCGCCTGGCCATGGAGGCCGGCTGCGAACCGATGGCCGCCGACGCCCGCTCCCTGGCCGGGCGCGTCCGGGCCGGCCGGTTCTACGTGGTCTGTGTGGGACAGTACAAGCGGGGCAAGTCCACGCTGCTCAACGCGCTGATGGGGGAACGGGTGCTGCCGGTCGGCGTCGTCCCCCTGACGGTGGTGGTCACCATCCTCCGGTACGGGACGCCGCGCACCGCCCGCGTCCAGTTCGCCGACGGCTCGTGGGCCGACATCGAACCCGACGCGATTGCCGAATACGTCACCGAGGAGAAAAACCCGGAAAACAGCAAGGGCGTGGCGGTGGTCGAAGTGCTCACGCCGAATTCGTTGCTCGAGAGCGGCCTGTGCCTGGTGGACACGCCGGGGATCGGCTCGGTGTTCATCGACAACACCGAGGCCACCCGGGCGTTCGTCCCCCACATCGACGCCGCGCTCGTCGTGCTGGGGACGGATCCGCCGATTTCAGCCGAGGAGCTGGTTCTGGTCGAGGAGATCGCCCGGCAGTGCCCCGAGCTGATTTTCGTCCTGGGCAAAGCCGACAAGCAGACCGATGCGGACCGGGCGACGGCGGCGGCGTTCACCAGTCGCATCCTTCGCGAGCGGCTGGGACGGGGCATTCCGTCGCTCATCGAGGTGAGCGCGGCGGAACGGCTCGCCGGCGCCGGCGAGCTCCGGGGCTGGCCCGATCTGGTGGCGGCGCTGCACCGGCTGGCGCTGCATTCCAAGGGGGAACTGGTCCGGCAGGCGGAGGCACGCGGTTTCGCCATGCTGGCGCACCGGCTGCGGCATGTGTTGCAGGAACAGCGGGACGCGCTGCTTCGTCCCGTCGAGGCATCGCAACTGCGGGTGGAGCAGTTGCAGGCACTGGTGGCCGAGGCCGCGGTGTCGCTGAACGACCTGGGATATCTGTTCACCGCCGAACAGGATCGCCTCAGTCGATTGTTCGCCGAGCAGAAGGACGCGTTTCTACGGCGGGCCCAGCCGGAGAGTCGACAGGAACTCGGCGCCGCCCTGCGCGCGGAAGACCGTCAACACGGTCCCGTGTCGCGCGACCAGGCGGTCCAATGCGTGCACACCATCACCCGGCGCTGGCTCGATCAGTGGCTGGCCGAAGCTCAGCCCGCCGCTGAGTCGTTGTACGTGGAGGCCATGGCGCGATTTGTCAGTCTGGCGAACGACTTTCTCGGCAAACTGGCGACGACTGGCGATCCCGCGCTCGCCGCGCTGCCGCAGGTCGTGGGGCCGGAGATCGGTTTCCGGGTGAGCAGCGGCCTGTATTACACGTCGCTCATGAACTACACCCAGCAGACCGTCATGGACTGGCTGCTGAATCTGATCCGGACGCGGCATCGCAAATTCCTCGCGCTGGAGCGGCGGATGGGGGAATACCAGGACCTGATGCTCCTGGCCAACGCAAACCGCATCGCCAAAGATTTCGAGGAGCGGGTCATGGAAAGCCGCCGAAAACTGCAGGCGGAAATTCACGCGATCTTGAGCGAGACAGTCACCACGGCCGAGCGCGCTTGGGAGCGGGCCCGGACGATCCAGGCCCAGGGCACCCAGTCCATCGAGACGGAGATCCAGCGCCTTGATGCGCTGCAGTCGCGTCTGGAGCAACTCGGCGGATCGCAAACCGAAACCGCATGAACATGAACCGGACCGCGCGGTGACGCAATCGGTCGCGCCCCGTCAAGCGTGCGGCCGCCGGCGGCAAGTGCCATTGGAATATTGATGGAGGTATGAATCTCGTGGCGGGCTTGGCGTTCGCCGGTCGTCATTGGAACATACCGCAGCCGAAAACGCGCCTGGAGTACGTAACGCGCAGTGCCCGCAGATCACCATGGGCGGTCACGACTCAGGACGCAGGGACTTGCCGCCTGACCGGCTATTCCGGTAGACTGTCGGGGTACACCATCCGCTGGAGGGTAACATGCAGCTCGATCTCACCGGGCAGTCCGCGCTGGTGACCGGCGCTTCGCGGGGCATCGGCAAGGCCATCGCCCGGGCGCTGGCCACGGCCGGCGCGCGCGTCGCCGTCCACTACCACCGCAACCACGCCGCCGCCAAGGCGGTGGCCGCCGCGCTCCCCGGCGGCCCGCACCTCGTGCTGGGGGGCGACGTCGCCGACCCGGCGGTGCCGCCGGCCCTAGTGGAGGCGGCCGTGCAGGGGCTGGGCGGGCTGCAGGTGCTGGTCAACAACGCCGGCGTGTTCCAGGAACACCCGCCGCTTGACTCAAACTACGATTCCTGGCGGGACGCCTGGCAGCACACCCTGGGGGCCAACCTTTTCGGACCGGCCAACCTCTGCCACGCCGCGGCTCGGCACATGGCCGCACACGGCGGCGGGCGCATCATCAACGTATCGTCGCGCGGCGCCTTCCGCGGGGAGCCGGACGCGCCCGCCTACGGCGCCAGCAAGGCGGGGCTCAACGCCATGAGCCAGTCGTTGGCCAAGGCGTTGGCGCCCCACGGCATCTTCGTGTACGCGGTGGCGCCCGGATGGGTAGAGACAGACATGGGCGCCGACTACCTGGCCGGTCCGGACGGCGATGCGATTCGCGGCCAGAGTCCGCTTAACCGCGTGGCCCGGCCCGAGGAGGTGGCCCGGACCGTGCTCTTCCTGGCCACACCCGGCGCTGAGTTCCTTACCGGCGGCATCATCGACATCAACGGCGCGTCCTACCTGCGCACCTGACGGCCGCCCGCTTCCGGCTGACCGCGGCGTTCGGGCGACCGGTCACTTGAGCGGGGGATAGAGTGCGTTCCACCACTCCGGTTCGTCCTTGAGCCAGCGGGCGTACCACGCCATGATCGATTCCGACCAGCGCCGGCGTTTGTCGTGCTCCATGATCCAGTGGTCCTGCCCCTCCACCTGGAGATACTCCACCGGCGCCCCGAGCAGCTTCAGGGCGACGAAGAAGGCGTCGCTCTCGCCCACTGGGACGTTGGTGTCCGATGCGCCGTGGGTGAGGAGCAGCGGAGTCTTCACCTTGTCGGCATGGTAGAGGGGGCTCTGCTCCACATAGATGTCCTTCCGGTTCCAGGGGAAGGAATCGGCGGTGGCCAGGGCGCTGTAGGAGTAGCCCCAATAGCCCTCGCCCCAGTACGAGGCGAGCTGCGAGATGCCGGCGTGGGAGACCGCCGCCGCGTACTGGTCCGTCAGGGTGAGCAGACGCATGGTCATGAATCCGCCGTATGAGGCGCCGATGCAGCCCACCCGCTTGGGATCGGCGAACGGATGCGCCGCGAGAAAGCGGCGGGTGCCCTCGATGATTTCCTGCGCCGAAGTCAGGCCCCAGTCGTTCACGTGCCGGGCGGAGAACTCCTGGCCGTAGCCGGTGGCGCCCGACGGTTGCGGGACGTACACCAGGTAGCCGAGGCTGGCCCACCACTCCTTCGGGTAGCGGGTGCCGAACGCCCGGTTGATTGGGCTGGTCCCGCCGTAGTAGTTCACGATCACCGGATATTGTTTCGCCGGATCGAAGTCGGGGGGAAAGACGATGTAGCCGTCGATGGTCCGGTCCGGAGCCATTTCAAAGGACCAGTCTTCCACCCGGCCGGTTCTGACAAGGGCCAGCTCCTCCTGAGCCGGGCAATGCAGAGTCCGGGCGGCGGCCTGCTTCAGGTCCAGGGCGACGAGGGTCTGCGGCTGCCACGGCGATGTCCCCGTGGCCACGCCGGCGAGTGCCCGGTCAGCCAGGACGAAGCGCTCGGCCACGTCCACCGGCAGGGCAATGGGTGTGAAGCCCGGCAGCTTCTCATCGTAGCGGTACAACCGTACCCGGGTGCCGTCCTCGGCGCTCAGGTAGATGCGGCCGTCGGCGCGGCTCCAAGCGGCGCCGGTCACCGCCGGGTGGAACCCGCGGGTGATGGGCGTGACGGTGTCGGCGGCCGGATCCCAGATGTAAAGTTCGCCGTCGCTCTCGTTGGGGATGACACCCGCTGGCACATTCACTCCTGCAGCGCCGAAGGCGGACGGTCCGGCATGCACCAGCAGGCGCCGCCCGTCCGGGGCGTAGCACGCTGCGTTCAGCCAGCCAAATTCCCGCAGCTTGCGGGCGGCGGACGTAGCCAGCTCCAGCTCCCACAGCTCGATCCGCGAGAAGGGCCGCCGGCTCACGTCTTCCACGGTCCGGGTGAACAGCAGCCGCCGGCTGTCCGGGGAGATGTCCTCGAGGGAAGCGGTTAGGCCGCCGGCGGTGAGCCGCCGGATCATCCCGCCGGGCACCCCGGCCAGGTACAGCGCGCTCTTGTCGCGGTAATAGGACCAGCGGTCCATCAGGCCTTCCACCCGCTTGATGCCGGTCTTGCCCTTTTCGGCTTCCTGCTCGACGTCAAAGACGAGACCGGAGCCGTCAGGGAGCCAGCGATAGGCGCCCAGGTGTTCCAGCCGGTTCAGGACCGGCGTGGCCGCCTGAGTGTCCAGGTCCAGGAGCCAGACAGTGGTCAGGCGTTTGTCCTTGTCGCGTTCCGTGCTCGCGTACGACAGCTTCCGGCCCGCCGGCGCCCACTGCACCTGGCCGATGTCCAGATCGCCGCGCCAGGTGAGTTCCAGCTGTCCGTCGGCGATGCGGCGCAGCTCCAGCCAGGACTCGTCGGACGACGCGCCGGGGAGGCGACGACGCAGTCCCAGCGCCACGTGCGCACCGTCCGGCGAGACGGCCACGGACTGGATGGCCGGCCAGCCGAGGATGTCATCGATACTCACAGCCCGGATCGGATCGGTGACGGCCTGGACGGCCGGCGCGATCGACGCGGGGACGGCGCACGCCGCGCCCACGCTCCACTCCGTGGCGGCGTTCGGATCCATGACCGTTTTGATCAGCAGCAGGTGCCGGCCCGGGGTCAGCCTGGCTGTTGCGGCCACCTTGCCCGCATTGTCGTCGGATGGTTTGGTCCCGGACGCCATGGGTTCGCCGTCGAGCCAGAATCGCCGGGGGTGCGTGCCGGTCACGCTGATTTCCATTTCCGCCCAGCGCGAGACGTTGATGTAGGCGGCTAGCCATGCCACGGCCGGTGACGCCGCCGACGGGCCGGGCTTGGGCAATAGTACCAGACCGTTGGTGCCCGCCGCGACGCTCTGCCAGGCGAGGGGCGCGCCGCCGGGACACACGACGGTCAGACCCTCGACGGGATCGGCCGGCAACCGATCGAAGTCCGTGGCCTTGAGCAGGTCGTCCAGCTGGACGCCGCCGGCGGTCTCGTCGTGGAACACCGGCAACGGTGCAGCAGCCGGACCCAGCAGCAGCCAGCGGTCGATGGCAATCCGACTCGGTGCCTCCTGGTTTGGGACGGCTTCCGGTGGGACAGCGGTTAGAGGCAGTGCGCAGCCGATCAGCGCACACAACGTCACGACCAGGCAAACAGTGGTCTTCATGGCTCACCCTTGGTCTGTTGGATTTCCATGCCCGAGTCGATGCGCATGGCGCACCGATGCAAATGCTGGATGCGGGACACGATGATCATACACCATGCAGCGGCGGATGGATATTCGCCGAAAGCCATACAGTAGACGAGATCCCGGAATGGTGCAACGGTTTTTGCCGCAGGCGGGAGAAAGAAAACGGGCGGAGCCATGCGGCTCCGCCCGTGGGTGTCAGAACACGTGGTGACGGCTACTTGAGCACCGGCAGCCGGCCCGGGGTCCAGGGGGCGCCGGCGGCCTCGACTTCCCGCTCCAGTTGCGGCAGGTCGGTTTGGTAAATCCGGGTGATGGCCTGGAGCACGGGCGGGAATTCCTTCTGGAGGATTTCGTAGGCCGTGCGGGCCGTCCCGGTGGGCTTCGACGTGGAGCGCCACATGGAGTAGGTCATCGCCGACAGACGGTCGTTGAGGGGCACCGCCGCCGGCGGGATCTCCTCGGCGCTGGCCTTGGCTTCCTGGCCGCGGAAGGTGAACAGCACCTGGTCCAGCTCCAGCGCCAGCGTCCGCGCGCGCTCGGTCAGCGCCGCCGGGGCCGCCGGCGTGGCCGCCAGCGCCTGGCGGATGTGCGCCAGCCGCTTGAGCATCTCATCGGCCAGCCGCTCGGACCCCATCATGGTCCGGGCCAGCTCGGCCGCCTGCTTCTGGAACGCCACCAGCTCGGCCCGGTCGGGCGCCGGCAGGGTGGCGTTGTTCAGCACGACGGCCTCGAACGGCACCGGACCGGCCAGCGGTTTGGACCGGCCGTCGGTGACCAGCGCCATGCTGACCGTGTACGCGCCGGGCATGGCCAGCACGCCGCCCCGGGACTCCGCCAGCGGATCGAATGTGTCGTCCTTGAGCTGGACAGGGGTGGTGGGGGCGTAGCGCAGGTCCCAGGTGACGCGGTTGAAGCCCTTGACCGCCCGGGTGGCGATGGTGCGCACCACTTGGCCCGACGTGTCGGTGATGGTGAACAGCAGATGCGGTTTCTCTTCGCGCTCCTCGGTGCGCAGCTCGTCGAGGCTCGGCTGCGGGATGGGCTTTCCCTCCTTGAAGAGCTCCGCTTCCTTTTCCTGCCGGATCTGGCGACGGGTCTTGGGTGCGTCCTTCAGGTAATAGGTGAACGTGGCGCCGAACGGCGGATTTTTGGCGGCGTAGTAGGAGGAACCCTGGCTGGAGAGGCCCCGGCTCTGAATGTACATGAGGGCGTCGCGCGCCGGGAAGAGCTGTGCGTCCGCTTGAAGCATCTCCGGGGTCACCTGGCGCAGGGCGGAATAGTCGTCCAGGATGTAGAAGCCGCGGCCGAAGGTGGCCAGCACCAGGTCGTTTTCGCGGCGCTGGATGGCGATGTCGAACACCGCCACGGTGGGCAGATCGCCGGTGAGCTGCACCCATTTCCGGCCGGCGTCCACGGTGAAGAAGACGCCGAACTCGGTGCCTGCGAACAGCAGGTCGGGGTTGACGTGGTCCTGGATGACGGTGTACACGGTGCCCCGTTCGGGCAGGTTGCCGGCGATGGACGTCCAGGTCTTGCCCTTGTCGGCGCTCTTGAGGAGGTACGGCTTGAAGTCGTCCCGCTTGTGGTTGTCGAATGCGGCGTAGACCACCTGCTCATTGAAGCGGTCGGCCTGAATATCGCTGACGTAGGTGTTGGCGGGCACGCCGGGAAACTCGCCGGCCTTGCGCCAAGTGCGGGCATCCTCGGAGATCTGGATCAACCCGTCGTCGGTGCCCGCGTACAGGAGGTTTTCGCGCAGGGGGGACTCATCCAGGGCCACGATGACGCCGTACTGCGAGATCGACACGTCCTTGGCCACCGCGTCGACGCTCCAGTACTTGCCCATGACGGGGATGGTGTTACGGTCGATCTGGGCGGTCAGGTCGTCGCTGATCACCGTCCAGGTGTCGCCGCGGTCGTCGCTGCGGAACACCTTGTTGGCGGCGCAGTAGAGGCGGGCGGGCGCATGGGGGCTGATCATGAGCGGCGTGTCCCAGTACCAGCGGTAGGTCTTTTCGCCGGGCCGCGGCTCGGGGCGGATGTCGATGCTCTCGCCGCTCTGCCGGTCGTAGCGGCACATGTTGCCGTACTGCGCCTCGGCATAGACGATGTTGGGGTTGGTCGGATCCACCGCCGTCCAGAAGCCGTCGCCGCCCTGGGTGACGAACCAGTCGGCGTTGACGATCCCCTGGGTGCTGGTGGTGCGGGAGGGGCCGCCCATGCTGTTGTTGTCCTGGGTGCCGCCGAACACGTAGTAGAAGGGCAGGGAGTTGTCCACGTTCACGCGGTAGAACTGGGTCACCGGGAGGTTGTGCTTGAACTCGTAGGTGGCGCCGGCGTCCCACGACTCGTACAGCCCGCCGTCGCCGCCGATGAGGAAGTGATCGGTGTCAGCCGGGTCGATCCAGATGACATGGTCGTCCACGTGCCGGCCGTTGTTGCTCAGCCGCTGCCAGGTCTTGCCGCCGTCGGCGGTTACAAACGAGAACGTCTCGACGGAGTAGACCTTGTCCACGTTTTTCGGATCGCAGTAAATCTCGTTGTAGTACTGGCCGGAGCTGGCGTGGTTGCTCATCTTGGACCATGACTCGCCGCGGTCGGTGGAGCGGTAGAAACCGCTCTCGTCGTTGGCTGCCTCGATCATGGCATAGACCACGTCGGGGTTGACCGGCGACACGGCCAGGCCGATGCCGCCCATGTGGCCCGACGGGAGGCCGCTGGTGAGCTTGCGCCAGGTCTTGCCGGCGTCCTCGGACTTGTGGATGGCGGTCTCCGGGCCGCCGCCGATCTTGGTGAAGACATGGGCGCGGCGCTGTTCCGAGGTGGCGTAGATCCGGTCCGGACAGCGCGGGTCGAGCACCACGTTGTTCACGCCGGTGTTCTCGCTGATCTCCAGCACCTTGTTCCAGGTGGCGCCGCCATCCTCGGTCTTGTACAGGCCGCGGTCGCCGCCGGGACCCCAGACGGAGCCCTCGGCAGCCACATAGACCACCCGGGAGTCGCGCGGGTCGATAGCGATCATCCCGATGTGGCGGGATTCCTTCAGGCCCATGTGCTTCCAGCTCTTGCCGCCGTCGACGGACTTGTACACGCCGTCGCCGTAGCTGACGGAGCGCTGGTGATTATTTTCGCCGGTGCCGATCCAGATGACGTTGGGGTTGGCGGGGTCCATGGCCACGCAGCCGATGGAGTAGGCGCCGTGCTTGTCGAACACCGGCGTCCAGGTGGTGCCGGCGTTGACGGTTTTCCAGACGTGGCCCGACGCCACGGCCACGTAGTACTCGCTGGGCTTGTTCGGGTTGACGGCCAGGTCGCCGATCCGGCCGGAGCAGTAGGCCGGGCCGATGCTTCGGAACTTCAGGCCGCTGAACGTGCCTGAAACGAAGGGATCCTTCTCCTTGTCCTTGACGTCCTTCTTGTCGGCCTCGGCGGCGAGGACGGGCAGGGCCAGGAGGCAGATCAGGGCGAGCAGCAACGATCTCGATCGCATGTCGTCTCCTCTATACAGGGGTTTGAAAACCCAGTATACGCAAACCCGGGCCGGGTGTTGGAAAAAAGTGTGGCTTCCGCCCCCCGGCCGGCCGCGGGGTGTCGCGCGGCGTCGGGTTGGGCGAAACCGGATTTCCGGCTATAATGGGGTTTTTGGAGCCAGAGAACAGATTCATGCGGGGAGCATGCGCATGACCCACGACTTTCCGGTGCCCGGTTGGGATCGGTACGAATCCATCGAGTTCATCGGCGAAGGCGGGATGGGTCGGGTGTACCGGGCCCGCGATCCGCGGCTGGGGCGCTGGGTGGCCATCAAGATCATCCGGCAGGGCAGCGCCGACATCCAGGAGCGCTTCATGCGCGAGGCCCGGGCCCAGGCCCGGATCGAGCACCCCCACATCTGCCCCATCCACGAGGTGGGCACTGTGGGTGACTTCCCGTACATCGCCATGCATTACGTCCACGGGGAGTCGCTGGAGAAAGCCAGTGCGCGGCTGACCCTGGATCAAAAGGTGGCCCTGCTGGCGCAGGTGGCCGACGCGATCCATGCCGCCCACCGGCTGGGAATCGTCCACCGGGACATCAAGCCGGCCAACATCATGCTGGAGCCCGACGCCGTCGGCGGCTGGCACCCCTTCGTCACCGATTTCGGCCTGGCGCGTGACACCGAGACGGACGGGACCACCGTCACCGGGGCCGTGCTGGGCTCACCGCTGTTCATGGCGCCCGAGCAGGCCAAGGGGGCGCTGAGCCGCGTGGACCGGCGGACGGACGTGTACGGCCTTGGCGCCACCCTCTATTTTCTGCTCACCGGCCGGCCTCCCGTCCAGGGAGACAACGTGTTTCAGGTGATCATGCGGTTGGCGCACGAGGAGCCCGAGCCGCCGCGCCGGCACGACGCCAGCATTCCCCGGGACCTCGAGACCGTGGTGCTCAAGTGTCTGGAGAAGGAACCCCAGCGCCGGTACGAGTCGGCCCAGGCGCTGGCCACGGACCTGCGCCATTACCTCGATGGCGAGCCCATCGCCGCTCACCGGGCCAGTCTGTGGTACCGCGGCGTGAAGCTGGTCCGCAGACACCGGCTGGCTTCGGCGGTGATTGCGGTGGCAGCCGTGGCGGTGCTGGCGGCGGTCCTGATGGCAGTGAAGGCCCGACAGGATGCCGCCCACCAGGCGGCGCTGGCCCAGCAGTTCGGCGCCGCCGCCAAGGAGACGGAAGGCTTCCTGCGCGTCGCCCACATGCTGCCGCTGCACGACATCCGGCGCGAGCGGACGGTGATCCGGGAACGGATGGCGCAGGTGCGACAGGCCATGCGCGAGGCCGGCCGCCTGGCGGACGGCCCCGGCTACTACGCCCTGGGCCGGGGCCACCTGGCGCTGCAGGAATACGAGGCGGCTCGCGGAGCGCTGCGCCAGGCTTGGGACGCGGGCTTCCGGACTCCCGATGCCGCGTACGCCACCGGCTTGCTGCTCGGTCTGCTGTATCAGGTGGAACGCGAAGCAGCCGACCGAATTTCCAATGCCGAACTGCGGGCGGCCCGACTCGAGGAGATCGAGCGCGAATTTCGGCTGCCCGCGCTGGACTTCCTCCGGCGCGGCGCCGGCGCCCAGGTGGAGTCACCGCTCTACGTGGAAGGACTCATCGCCCTGTATGAGGGGCGTCACGACGACGCCCTGACGCTGGCCGGGCGCGGCTTCCGGCAGTCGCCCTGGATGTATGAGCTCAAACGCCTGGAAGGGGACGTCCATCTGAGCCGCGGCAGCGACCGCGTCAACACCGGCCGATACGAGCAGGCTGCGAAGGACTTTCAGCGGGCCGGTGAGGCGTACCGCGCCGCCGCGGAGATGGCGCACAGCGACCCGGCGCTCTACGAGCAGGTCGCCGCCCTGCATCTGGCCCGCCTGACCCGGGCCCGCAACGCTCTGGACCGGGTTCAGGCGATCGCAGCGGACGGCTTGAGCGCCTGTGAGCAGGCGCTCCAGGCCGATCCGGAGCGGGGCTCGGCGTTCAGCCTGAAATCCGAGATCATCCGGCTCCAGGCCGACGTCCTCGCCGAAAACGGACACGATCCGATGCCGGTTATCGCCCGGGCCGCGGTGGCCGCGGCGGAGGGAGTTCGCCTCGACCGAAATAATCCCGCCGCCTGGGTCACCCTGGGTGACGCCATGCAGCGGAAAGGTGTTTTCCTCAGCTACCGGGGCGAGGACCCCACGCCGGCTCTGACAGAGGCGATCGGGCGGTACGGTCAGGCGCTGAAGTTGAATCCCCGGCAATTCCTCGCCCATCACCGCCTGGGACAAAGCCATCGCCTCATCGCCGAACACCTGCTGAACCAGGGGCGGGACCCCGTGGCGGAGTTGGCCTTGGCGTCGCAGGCGCTGGAACGGGCCCGCGAGCTGGCTCCCAAAGCCTACAGTCTGTACAACACGCTGGGCAACACGCACGCCTTGGAGGCGGAATACCGGTCGGACCATGACCAGGATCCGCGGCCCGCGCTGGAACATGCCGTTCGGGCGTACGAGCAGGGGCTGGCGCTCAACCCCCGGCTCACCAAGCTGCTGTGCAACCGCGGCATGGCCTTCGAGACGCGGGCGCGGTACGAGGCCCGCCACGGCATCGACCCGGCGCCCGCGCTGCGGCAGGCCATTGCAGACCACCGCCGCGCCGATGCCGAGGAGCCCGACTCAGCATGGATTCTCAACAACCTCGGCTTTGCCAACGCCCAACTCGCCTGGGACAACCTGCAGAACGGGCGGGATCCGGCGCCGCCGCTGGCCGAGGCGCTGCGTGCCCTGGAGCGCGCCCACGCCATCAACCCGGAGGACAGCTACATCGTTGACAATCTCGCCTTCGCCCATCTGATCCAGGCGCGCGGGGAATGGGCGCGGGGCGGCTCGCCCGGCGCCGAGCTCCAGCGTGCCGGCGACCTGTTGCGGCGGGAACTGGAGCTCAACGCCGAGGAGCGCTGGCCCTACGTGGGGCTGGCCCGCCGGTCCCTGTTCGAGGCACAACTGGCCGCCGACTCCGGGCGGGACGCCGCCGCGCTGTTCCAACAGGCGCGGGGATGGGCCGCGCGCGGCATCGCCCGCTGCGGCGGCATTCCGGAGCTGCACCTGCTGGCGGCGGAAGTGGAGCTGGCCCGGGCGGCGTGGACACAACGCCGCGGCCGAGACGCCTGGGCCGCGCTGGACGAGACGGCTCGGCGGCTGGAGGCCGACGCCGTTCGCGGCGCCGACCGGGCGGAGCGGTCTCTGCTGCTGGCTGAATGCCGGCTGCGTCAAGCCGCGAATGCGAGTGACGGTCTGACGGTGCGGGAGCGGCTGGCGCAGGTGGAACAGATGCTGGACGAATCGGCCGCGATCAACAGCCGTCGGGCCCGGTTGGGCGCAGTGCGCGCGGCCCTGTTGCTGCGTCGGGCGGCGGCAGCGCCAGCCGGCGAGCGGGAGGCGCTGCGGGCGGACGCCCGGCGGCTGCAGACAGAGGCGTTTCGACTCAATCCGCTGCTCCGGCTCGAAGTCGGGGATCTGTTCGCAGGCCGGTGAGCGGCCCGCGCCGGAGTGGTCGTTCGGACGCACCGCGCGGGATCACCGGTCCCGCCGCTGCAGAAAATTCATCAACCCGGTGAGCAATTTCCATTACAATATCGGCCCGGCCCGCATCGACGGCACGCGCCGCGGCGCCGGTTCAATTCATCCAGAGGCGATTCAGCCCTATGAGCACAGAACCTAACAAGGTCATCTACTCCATGATCGGCGTGGGCAAGTATCACGGCCAGCGCGCGGTCCTCAAGGACATCTACCTGTCGTACTTCTACGGCGCCAAAATCGGCGTCATCGGCCTGAACGGTTCGGGCAAGAGCACGCTGCTCCGCATCATGGCCGGCGTCGAGAAGGACTTCGTGGGCGAGACCGCCTGCGCGCCGGGCTACACCATCGGCTTTCTGGAGCAAGAGCCGAAGCTCGATCCCGCCAAGACCGTCCGCGAGGTAGTGGCCGAGGGGGTGGCGGAGACGGCGGCGCTCCTGGAGGAGTTCAATCGGATCAGCGACCGCCTGGCCGAGCCCATGGATGACGACGAGATGTCCAAACTGCTGGAGAAGCAAGGCGTCATTCAGGAGCAGATCGACGCCCGCGACGCCTGGGACCTGGACAGCCGCCTCGAGATGGCCATGGACGCGCTCCGCTGCCCGCCGGGCGACACGCAGGTGGATGTGCTTTCGGGGGGCGAGCTGCGCCGCGTGGCCCTCTGCCGGCTGTTGCTGACCCGGCCCGACATCCTGCTCCTGGACGAGCCCACGAACCACCTCGACGCCGAGTCGGTGGCCTGGCTGGAGCACCACCTCAAGCAATACCCGGGCACAGTCATCGCCGTGACCCACGACCGCTACTTCCTGGACAACGTGGCCGGTTGGATCCTGGAGCTGGACCGCGGCCAGGGGATCCCCTGGAAGGGGAACTACTCCTCGTGGTTGGACCAGAAGCGCACCCGTCTCCAGCAGGAGGAGAAGGCCGAGAGCCAGCGCCAGAAGACCCTCCAGCGTGAGCTCGAATGGATCCATATGTCGCCCAAGGCCCGCCAGGCCAAGGGAAAGGCTCGCCTTACCGCCTACGAGCGACTATTGGCGCAGGAAAGCGAGAAACAGGCGCCGGAGCTGGAAATCTTCATCCCGCCGGGACCGCGCCTCGGCGACGTGGTGATCGAGGCTAAAAATCTCCGCAAGGGCTACGGCGAGCGCCTGCTGATGGACAATCTGTCATTCGCCATCCCGCCCAACGCGATCGTAGGCATCATCGGACCCAACGGGGCGGGGAAGACCACCCTGTTCCGGATGATCACCGGCCAGGAACAGCCGGACGGCGGCGCCATCCGGCTGGGTGAGACGGTGCAGTTGGCCTACGTGGACCAGAACCGCGACACCCTGAATCCTGAGCGGTCGGTCTGGGAGGAGATCACCGGCGGCACCGAGACCATCGACCTCGGCGGCCGGCAGGTGAACTCGCGCGGCTACGTGGGCCGGTTCAACTTCGCCGGGGGCGACCAGCAGAAGAAGGTGGGTCAGCTCTCGGGCGGCGAGCGCAACCGCGTCCACCTGGCCAAGATGCTCAAGTCCGGCGCCAACGTCCTGCTCTTGGACGAGCCCACCAACGACCTGGACGTGAACACGCTCCGGGCGCTGGAGGACGCCTTGGAGAACTTCGCCGGCTGCGCCGTCGTCATCAGCCACGACCGCTGGTTCCTGGACCGGGTCGCCACCCACATCCTCGCCTTCGAGGGGGAGAGCCAGGCGGTGTGGTTCCAGGGAAATTACTCCGACTACGCCGCCGACCGCCGCGCCCGCCTCGGCGCCGCCGCCGAGATCCCCCACCGCATCAAGTACCGTCAACTGACGCGCGACTAGCACAGGGCGGTTGATGGTCGATGGCTCGTGCTCGTATATCGTAATCGTGCTCGTAATCGTACTCGTAATCGTACTCGAACGCACCATCGCCTGATCGACAACTGAACCAGGAGGCCACCGCCATGTCCACAACAGGATCACCCGGACCTTCCCCGACGCCTGAAACCGGCACCGGCGGGGAGTTTGTGCTTCCCCCCGAGGACCGAACGCTCGGCGCGATCTGCTATCCGAACGTTTTTCCGATCCTGGTTCCGCTCATAGTCCTGCTCACCCAGCCACCGGAAAAGCGGTCCCTGCGCTTCCACGCATTGCAGGGCCTGGTGCTCCACGGGATCTTCCTGGTGGTGTGGATAATCCTGCTCGTGCTGCTGATCGTCATCGGCGTGATCACCCTGGGTTGCGGCGTGTTCATCGGCCTGCCGGTCATGCTGCTGCTGCTGTTCACCTACCTGGGCGTCACGATCTATTGGAGCCTGCGGGTCTATCAGGACGGCGACATCCGCCTGGGGGCCGTCACGGATCTCATCTTGAAACACAAGGACAGGTACATCTAGTTCTCGATTGTATCTGGGGAAATCACGCCGATTACGAGCATGCCTACAACGACAGGTTCATCCGGCCCAGCAGCGCCCATAGCGGACGTCGCGGCGGACAGGATCCGGGAAGTGGAACGACGGGATCGGCATGATCGACGGATCGCATTCCTCGACGGTCCGCCCCAGCCATTCGACGGCGGCCTCCCATTCCCCGAGACCGATGTATCCGAACGCAAAGGTCGACGGAGGCTCGTACCGATTGGCCGTGGCCAGCCGCGCGCTTTCAAGCGATGCCCGGGCGCCGGCCGACTGTCCGGCCCGACCCTGAACGTACGCCCAAAACCCAGCGTGGATGCCGACCCGGGTGTCGATGGGCTGCGCCGTCACCCGCACCCGGGAGCCGCCCGGCGCACGCTTCCCTCCAGCAGGTTGCCGACGCCGAGGCGCGCGCCGGCCTCGCGGGCGTAGAGCCCCAACCGCACCACGGCGAAGGCGGAGGTCCGGGCAATCACGGTCAGCCCGGGGATGCGGGTGAGCGCGTTGATGATCTCCTCGGCCAGGCCCTCGCAGAGGAAATCGTCCTCCTTCGTGCCACTCATATTGGCGAAAGGGAAAACCGCGATCAATGACTTCTCTTCGGCGGCCGGCAGCGGCCGGTTCGGCTCGGACGCCGATTGTGCCTCCAGCTTCCCTTACGCGTCCAAGGCGGCGGCCAGCTCGCGGGCCGTGGAAATCCGCCCGGCTGGATCCTTCACCAGGCACCGGTCCACGATCGCCTGCAGCTCCGGCGCCGGGTCCTCTCCCTGCTTCGACAGGGGGAGCGGCGCCTCAACCACGATTCGGTACATCACCTCCTCGGCGTACTCCCCTGCAAACGGTAGCCGTCCCGCGACCCGTTCACACAAGACAACACCCAGCGATCACAAATCCGACCGCGCATCCGACGCCTCGCCGCGCACCTGCTCGGGCGACATGTAGGCGGCCGTCTTCAGGGTCGAACCGTCTTTTGTCAGCACCGACGCCCCCGCCAGCTTGGTCAGACCGAAGTCCAGCACCTTGACCAATCCAGTCGGTGTCACAAACAGGTTGGCCGGTTTGATGTCGCGGTGGACGATCCCCTAGGTGTGTGCGTGGTCCAGGCTCGCCGCGGCCTGTACCGCGCCAGCCGCCCCGCCTCCGGCCAGGGCAGGGGACCCCGCTGGATGCGTTCCCGCAGCGTCTCCCCCTCGTAACAGGCCATGACGATGGAGAGCGAGCCGTCCGCGAGATCATCATACACGGGTTCACCGGTTCGCAAGTTCGCAGGTTCGGGAGAGGTGGAGGGTTGTGAGTTGAGCGTTGAGAGTTCGTAATCGTGATAGGAATCATATCGTAATTGTGGCTGGAGACTCGAGGCTAGAGACTCGTTCTCGACCCCCGCTGTTCTCTGTGCCCTCCATGTCCACTGTGGGGACGCATCGGATATTGGAATACGGGTATCGAATTTGGGATTTCGTGCTCGTGATCGCAATCGTGATCGCACGCCCAACCCGGCGGAACCGGAACCACCAAACGATCATCCGATCCCACCGCCTGGGGGCAGGCGCCCGGCCCAGTCGGGCCGGGCACCTGTCCGGATGCTCGTTCTCCCCGTCTTAGATCGCGTTCGTGCTGTGTTCCCAGGCGAACCCATTGACACCGGCGCACCGATCCGACACAATGGGCACAGTCTACCTACCCAAAGCTGTTCTGAATCGGCGCCTGTTGTGGTGATTGGTTCGCTCTCCGGAACGATGGCCTGATGAGGAGGCAACATGATCAACGGATCCCGATGCACCCTGCTGCTGGTCTGCCTGTGCCTGATCACCGCCGGCGCCGCGGCTGCGCCTGCGCCTGCGGATACGGAGGCTTTCAAGGAGTACTACGAATCCGCCACGCCGCCGCGGGTGCAGCTGGTGGCGGAGCAGGGGCGCGATGCCGGCGTGTTTGTCGAACTGCAGGTGCCGACCATCTTGGCCGCGCTCAAGTACCAACTCGACAAGGGGACATGGGCCAAGCTGGCCCGGGCCGACCGGCAGCGGCTGGTGGACTGTCTGAACGATTCCAATCTGAGGTTCATTTACACCGGCCTGCAATCTTCCATGGCGATGGCGGCCGGCGGACAGACGATTGATGCCAACACGGTCAAATTCAACCAGGACGGTTGGTACTCGTCAGGCGGCGGCGGCGAAGCGCGCAGCCCCTTGGCCATCGCCAAGATCATCATCCACGAACTCGGCCATGTCTATCAAGAGCGCTACAATTATCTCCCGCGCCCCGGGCCCACCAAGGAGTGGTTTCCTAACGAGCTGGAAGATCAACTGCCGGCCGACATGTTCACACCGGAAGCTCTCCGGGAGCTGGCCAAGATCCTCAACCGGGAGACCGACGGACCGTGCAGTGACATCTCCGGGGCGTGGACGGGCGTGCTGGCGGTGGCCGACGTCCAGGGCTCCTCGGCGATCAACGTGGGCCAGAAACGCAACGTGAGCGGCGGCAACTTCACCGTCATCCAGGAGGGGTGCGAGGTCACCCTCAAGTTCATGACGAACGAGATCCGTGGCACCGTCAGAGGGACCACGGCGACCTTGAACAAGCGGGTCTCCGGCGCGCTGGCTGAGGCTGAGCTCACCCTGGAAGGCGGCCGGCTGAAGGTGACGTTGAAGCAGACCATCTCGGACGGCTATATTTTGAGTGAGGGGCTGTTGGCACAGTGAATCGATGAAAGGGTGCATTGGCGGGAACTTGGAAAGTTTTCCTTCGGATCGGGACCCGGGCCCTGGGTTTATGGGGCCTAGGTTCTTAGTCCCCAGGACAAGATCCCAACAAGGAGGGAATGTATGAAGCGTTCCATTCGAGGCGTTGCAATCATCGCGGCACTGGTTGTCCGCGCAGCGGCATCGTACGCCGGGACGACCGACCTGCTGGCCCTGCACGAGGGCACACTCCCGGTTGTGGAGCCGGCGCATTACGGCGGCTGGCCGGCGGTGTGCCTCATCGATGAAAGCCCTACCTCTGGCTGGGCCAGCACAACAGGAAAGGTCCGGAACAACGCCATCGTCTTTGAGCTGCTGGCGCCGGCCACCATCCAGCGCTTCGAGTTCGACACCGAGAGCGTGGACACGCCGGGCTCAGCCGCCCGGCATGTGGTTGTGGAGATATCCGACACAGCGCCCGAGACCGGCTTTGTCGAGGTGCTTCGCGCCGAGCTCCAAGAGGGCGTCAATCGACAGGTGTTTCCGGCGGCCAAACCAGCCAAGGGCCGTTGGGTGCGTTTGACTGTCGAAGACAATCACGGCAGCGAGGAGTGGACCGAGCTGTTCGCCTTCCGCGGGTTCGGCGAACGCCCGGCGGCGCCCAAGGGAGTGGGCGACATATCCGGCACCTACGAGAGCAGCTATTCCCTGTTTCATGTCCGCCAACAGGGCACCGCTCTGGCTGGCTGTTACGAGTACAAGGACGGAGTCCTCGAGGGCGCCATCGAAGGACGGGTCATGAAGATCCAGTGGACGGAAGAGGGCGATGAGAACACGGGCCCGGCGATCCTGGTGTTCGCGCCCGATGGCAATTCGTTCCGCGGGTTCTGGTGGCGGGGCTCCGACAGGGAGGCGGCGCCGGCCGGCAGCTGGGACGGCCGGAAGGTATCGCCCGAAGTGGGCGGCTGCCCTCACTGGTCCGGCTCCGTGGGCGGCGAGCTCCGGAAGGATCTTGCTGCCGCCGGTCGCTCGCGGCTATACGGCATCCTGTTCGACGTCGACTCGACGACCATTCGCCCGGAATCAAAGCCGGTGCTCGACGAGGTGATCCGAATCCTGAAGGTTGAACCGGACTGGCGGCTCACCATCGAGGGACACACCGACTCGGCGGGCAACGACGCGCACAATCTGAAGCTGTCGCAGGGACGGGCCGAGGCGGTCATGGCGTACCTGGTGGGACAGGGGATCGCTGCGGGGCGTTTGAAGGCGACGGGCTTCGGCGAATCAAAGCCAGTGGCTGAAAACGCCACCGAACTAGGGCGCGCCCGGAACCGCCGCGTGGAATTCGTCAAGGAATAAACAATCGGCCGGATCCAGCGGATCCGGCCGATGATCATCGTGCGGGATCGTTCGAAGTCTTATCGGCCGGCCTGTCTGTTCTCCAGCCGCGCCGCGATCTTCTCCATTTCGCTCACCATCCCGTCGAACTGGCGCATGGCCGCTCGGACCGTCGCGGGGTCGGACATGTCGACGCCGGCGTCGCGCAGCGTGTCCAGCGGGAACTTGCTGCTGCCCGCCTGCAGGAACGTGAGATACTGTTGCTGCTCGGCCGGGCCGCCGGCCATTACCTGGTCGGACAGAGCCATCGAGGCCACGATGCCGGTGCTATACTGGAAGACGTAGTAGTTCATGTAGAAGTGCGGGATACCCGACCACTCGTACTGGATGTAGTCCTCCACATCCAACACCCCCTGGTCGTGGCCGTAGTAGGCGCGGGTGAGCTCGAGGTACTTCGCGTTCAGCCAATCGGGCGTGAGGGTCTGTCCCTTTTCCACGTGCTGGTGCATCGCCAGCTCGAACTCGGCGAACAGCGTCTGGCGGTAGAGTGTGGCGCGGAAGCGCTCCATGTAGCCGTCCAGCAGGAAGAGCTTCAACGCGTCGTCGGTTTCCGACTTGAGCAGCTCGTGCATGAGCATGTTCTCGTTGAAGGTGCTGGCGATCTCCGCAAGGAAGATGGGGTACTGGGACGTGGGAAGGGGCTGAGTCTGGTTCGAAAAGTACGAGTGCATGGCGTGACCCAGCTCGTGGGCCAGCGTGGATACGTCGCTGTAGGAGCCGTCGTAGTTCATCTTGACGTACGGGTGCACGCCGTAGACCCCGGAGGAGTAGGCGCCCGACTCCTTGCCCTTGTTTGGATAGATGTCGATCCAGCGGTCGTCGAACGCCTTGGCCAGAGCGGTCGCGTAGTCGGGGCCGAGGGGTCGCATGGCGGCTTGGACGAGCCGGCGCGCCTCGTCGAAAGTGTAGCGCTTCTCCACGGACTTGGCGGCCGAGGCGTAGACGTCCCCGTACTTCATCTCGGGGAGCCCCAGCAGCTTCTGGCGCAGGCGCAGGTAGCGGTGCAGCGGCGCCAGGTTCTCGCGGACGGTCTGGATCAGGTTATGGTAGACCGCCGGACTGATGTCGTTGCCGAACAGGGCGGCGGTGAGGCAGTCGCTGTAGTTGTTCACCCGGGCGCGGTACAGGTGCTGCTTGATGGCCGCGTCCTGGAGCACGGCGAAGGTGTTGGCGTATTGCTTCTGGTTGTTCCAGTAGGCTGCCATCACCAGCCGGCGGTCGGCCGCGTTGGCCGAGGCGCGATACTTCTGGTAGTTGGCCTGGTTGAGCACGACCTTCGTGCCGTCGGATAGGGTGATCTCCGGCCGGGGGATGTCCAGATCGTTGAGCATGGTGGACGCCTGACTCGGCGCACCGGCGAACATGCCGGTGAGCGACACCAACCGCTGCTGCTCGGCAGGGAGGATGTGGTCTTTTTCGCGGAGCACCCGGTCGAAGCCCACCTTCCAGGGAGCCAGCCGCGGTTCGGCCTTGACGTAGGCGTCGATCGTCTCCTGGCCGAGCTTCAGGATGTCGGGATTCATGAAGCCGAGCTTGGACTGGAAGTTCACGAACAGCATCTGCAGCTCGCCCTGCATCTTCTTGTAAAGCGGATTGGACAGATCGCCGTCGCCCTGCAGGCTGGCGTAAATGAACAGGCGCATGGCGCGCTGCTGGACGCCGCTGAGCCAGTCGACGAAGGCGTACATCCGGTCGGCCGACGTGGTCCAGTCCTTGGCCCGGGCGTCCAGCTCTCCGGTCATGCCGATCACGGCCTGCTTTTCCGCCTCCCAAGCGGCCAGGTCGGGGTAGATGTCCTCAACGCGCCATTTGTAAGCTTCGGGCACTTGGTCGCGGGGCGTCGCCGAGTAATCGGGAATGTCCGGCCCGACCGCCGCCGCCATGCCCGCTGCGGCGAGTGCGGCCAGCAGGACCATGACGGTTCTGGTGACGAGACGCGCAAACATCATGGATTCTCCTTGCCGAAAAGATGAAAACAGAATCCTACTATACGAACCGGCTGAGGGGAAGCTCGATTCTGCCGGGTGCCTCGTGCCGGCGGTGCGGCCACGCGGGCGGCGATCCGGATCAGAGAGTCCGGCCGTACAGCGCGCCGTATTTTTCCCGGATGTAGCGGATGAAGTGGGCCGCATCGGGCGGGGCGCCGGTGGCGCGACGGATGAGCTCCGGCGCCGGGTGGAGCCGCCCCTGCCGGTGCACGCGCTCCCGCAGCCACGCCAGCGGCGCCTGAAAACGACCCCGGCCCACCTGGGCCATGAGATCGGGAATCTCGCGGAGCATGGCGTCGCGGAGCTGGGCGGCGTACAGGTTGCCCATGGCGTAGGTGGGGAAGTAGCCGAAGGAGCCGATGGACCAGTGAATGTCCTGCAACACACCGTCGCGATCCGTCTCCGGCGCCAGGCCCAGGTAGTGGCGCATCCGCTCGCGCCACAGCTCCGGCAACTCGCCGGTGCCGACGGCGCCGTTGACGAGGGCCCGCTCGATTTCGAAGCGCAGCAGGACGTGCAGCGAATAGGTGACCTCGTCGGCCTCGACGCGCACCAGTGACGGCCGCACCACATTGACCGCCCGGACGAATTCCTCTGCGGAGACATCCGTCAGCTCGTCGGGGAACAGCGCCTGCAGGCGGGGGAAGTAGTGGCCCCAGAACTCGGGCGACCGTCCAATCATGTTCTCCCATAGCCGGCTCTGGCTCTCGTGGATGCCCAGGGACACGGCGTTGCCCATGGGCGTGCGTCGATGTGCCGGGTCCACCCCCTGCTCGTAGAGCGCGTGCCCGGTCTCGTGAATGGCGGCGAAGAGAGCCGCCGGCAGGTAGCGTGGGTTGTACCGCACGGTGATCCGCACATCGTCGGCGTTGCCGATGGTGAACGGGTGGGACGACTCGTCGAGCCGGCCTCGCTCCAGATCGTAGCCGAGATCGGCGATCAGCGCGCGGCAGAACGCCTGCTGGCGGGCAGGGTCGTAGGTCCGCTCCAGGAAGTCCGTCCGCGGCCTCGGGGTCCCGTCCAAACGGTCGATGATCCCGCGCAGTTCGATGCCCAGCGGCTCGAACACGGCCTGGACCGCCGCCGCGGTCATCCCCGGTTCGTACTCATCCAGCAGCGCGTCGTACGGCTCGTCGGCGTAGCCGATGTGCGCCGCCATCTCGCGGGCCATTCGCACCAGTTCGTCCAGGTGGGGGGCGAACGAGCGGAAGTCGTCGGCCGGCCGCGCGGCCTGCCAGACGTCGAACGCCTGCGCCTTGGCCTTGGCGAAGGCCTGCACCAGGGCGGGCGGCACGCGGACGGCGCGGTCGCGGTCCCGGCGGGTTTCCCGCACATTGGCGCTTTGAGCGGCGTCCAGCCCCGGGGCGTCCGCCAGGCAATCCAGCAGCTCTCCCAGCCGCGGATCGGTGAACCGTTCGTGGATCAGGCCCGACAGGGTGGCCATCTGGGCGGCCCGGTCGCCGGAGCCGCCGGCGGGCATGGTGACTTGCTGGTCCCACTGGAGCCAGCCGTCAATCTGGTGCAGGTCGTGGATCTCGCGGATGCGGTCCAGGAATTCGGCGTAGGCGGTGCGAGTCATCGGGCCTCCGGGGCCGGCCCACGGGGACCGGCGGGGTTGGATTGGCGTCTCAGCGGGCGCGCGGCATCACTCCGGCTCATCGGCCAGGGCGGGGAACCGGTGGCGGCGGGCGGCTGAAAACGTCCAGCCGGCGGCCGTCACAGTGCCATCGGACGCGGGCTCGAACCAGGGATCGAGGTCGGGATGTTCCGGGTTGGCCAGTACGTGCACGTCCTGAGCGGGGTAGTACCCCTGGACCAGCAACACGACGCGCCGGCCGGATTCCGGGTGGCGCGCCGCATCGACGACGATCATGACGTGGCCCGGGAACCCGGCGATGATCAGCAGGTCGCCGCCGCGCATCGCGCGGTCGGCGGCGGGACGGGGCAGATCGCGCGCCAGCGAGTAGGAGCCGGCGTAGGCGAACACCGTCCGGAGGTACCGCTGGAACGAGGCGTAGGAAGCGTCCGGCGCGGCGGAGGCGATCCAGTTCACCCGGTTGCCGGACACCCGGGGCCGTTCCCCCGCCTGCCACTGCCGCCAGGCCGCCTCATGGCCGCTGGTGAAGCGGAACGCGACGGCGTCGGCGCGGCCGGCGGCGTACAGGAACTCCGCCCGCAGCCGGATGGCCGCGTCGGCGCACTGGAGCAGGTCGCGGCGCCCGATGTCCAGTTCCAGCACGGCGCAGTGCCCGTCCTGGACCGGCACGAGCGTGCCGTCCCAGTAACGCACCGGTGGCCGGCCAGGCTTCAGGGGGAGGCGCTGCAGCCACCGGGCGAACGAGCCCGCCGCCGGGTCGTCCCGGACGAAGCCGGGCGGCGGCGGGATGCGCTGCCGCAAGGCGTGTGCCGTCAGGTCGTCGGGGAGCCACGGATAGGCGCGCTCCCCGGCGGGTGCCTGGGCGGCTGCCCACATGCCGAGCAGGATCGCGCCGATAGCGATCCACGGCCGCATGATTCCTCCGGGAAAGCCGATTCTCAATACCGGATCATTGTAGGCGGGAACCCCTTCCTCTGGCAAGGTGAAGCAGGTGTGGCGGCCGTCCATCAGAAATCGGTGCCGCAACAAATCACTCCGCGGGCTCGTAGATATGGGCATTCCATTCGGACCGCGCCCGGACACCGGGGCCGACGGGAAGATGCGGCTCCAGCCGGGCCGGAGCGGGGTAGACTATCGTGGACAATCAGGTGTGGCGGCACATCAGCCGGTGGCTTCTGGTGATTCTGGGTCTGACCCTGATCCCGGCCATGTACACCGTGCTCACGGCCGGCGGCGAACTGGCCAGCCATCTGTCTCCGACGCAGATATTTGTCACGGCTTGCCTGAACTGGTATGCGCTGGGCGTGATGATCCCGCCCATACTCTGGATGATCCGGCGGCTCCCCATCCGACGGCGCAGCTGGCCCCTGGCCCTGCTCGCCATCCTCCTGGCCGGCATCGCGGGGATGGTGATCAAGGAGTCCGTGTTCCTGGGACTTGACCGAATGGCGGGCGAAGCGTTCGGCGCCGCCTACTCCGCGACGGCGCGCTGGTATGCGTATGAAATCACGCCGTTGCCGCCGTTCTGGAAGCAACTCCATCTCAATGTCACGGGCAAGGCCTACGGGTGGGTGCTCGAATACCTGCTGGTGCTGGGGCTGGGCTACGCCCGGACTCAGTACCAGCTCTCCCGCGAGCGGGAGCTCCAGGCCATCCGACTGGAGGCCAGCCTGAGCGAGGCGCGGTTGCAGGCGCTGAAGATGCAGCTCCAACCCCATTTCCTGTTCAACACGCTCAACTCCATTTCCGAGCTCATGCACCATGACATTGACCGGGCCGACCGGATGATCACGCGCCTCAGCGACATGTTGCGCCTTGTATTGGAGGGGGGAGCCGACCCGCTGGTCCCGCTCCAAAAGGAGGTGGAACTGCTGACCGCCTACCTGGACATCCAGAAGATCCGCTTCCGGGATCAGCTGCGATTGACGTTGGACGTAGATCCCACGGCTCAGGCGGTGCTCGTACCCCACATGATCCTGCAGCCGCTGGTGGAAAACGCTGTCCGCCACGGTATCGCCCGGCGGCTCGAGCCGGGCCTGCTCTTGGTGAACATCTGGTGCGCCGACGGCGCCCTGCGTGTGGATATACTCAATGACGGGCCCGAAAACGCGGAGTCCGACACCGGGATGGCTGGCATCGGGTTGAGCAACACCCGCAGCCGGCTGGAGCAGCTCTATCCGGGCCGATTCGAGTTTCATTCCGCACCGGAGACCCGTGGGCGGTGGATCACCCGTCTGGCCCTCCCCCTGACGCCGCTCCAACCGACTCGGTTGTCTTGAAGCGGAACCGGACGGCCGCATCCGGATAAACAGCCAAAAATATTCAATATATTGGAATATGTAACCAAATAATTGGACATGCGCGGCTCCCCTTGGCTCCGTTGCAGCGTAGATGTCAATGAATATTTATATTTATGTCGATTATCGGGCAGAACAATAATTGGTATGTGATTTGCAAGCTTATATTCTGAGAATAAGAATCATGCGCAAAATCAACGATAAATACGTGAACAATCAGTTGAACATGGCTTTCCCACAAATCCGTTTCAAATATCCGTCTCGGCGTCCTGTTTCGCATTGAGTCCAGTTCGTCCCAACCGCCTTTCATAACCCTTTACAGATCCGCATAATGTGGTGTAGGAAGCCGGACTCTGGGTTTCCGAACCGGCGAAATTGGCCGGCAGAGTATCGGGGGAAGACTTTGATACCAAAATTTTGGATCAACCCCTCTGACCGACCACGGCGCCGCCCACCGGCAGGCGCCGCCCTCGCTGTTCGCGCGACCGCGACCGCTTCCAATTCTACCCTCAAGGAGGTTTGCATGTCCCGCACCCACAGAATGCTGGCCTTCGCGTTCCTCGCGGTCTGCCTGACCGTGGGCGTGTTCGCGGACCAGGCCATCGAAGGTGTGGTCAAGGACAACACGGGCGGGGTCATCCCCGGCGTCACCGTGATCCTGACCAGCACCGACACCGGCCAGACCCGGGAGACCCTTTCCGATGACAGCGGGTATTACGCTTTCAACAACCTGCGCGTCGGCAACTACGAGGTCAAGGCGGATCTGGAAGGTTTCCAGCCGGTGAAGGTCACCGGTATCAAGTTGTCCGTCGGTGAGCGCCTCAACTTCCCCCTGATCATGAGCGTATCCGAAGTGACCACGGAAGTCGAGGTCCGGGCCGAGGTGGAGCAGGTGGAGACCACCACTTCCCAGCTCGACACCATCATCGACGAGAAGCGCATTCTGGACCTGCCGCTCAACGGACGCAATCCGCTGAACCTGATCTACCTGACCCCCGGCGTCATCCAGGGGCAGTCCGGCTATGCCTCCGCCAACGGCGGCCGCGAGCGCGGCAACAACTACCAGATCGACGGCATCGACAACAACTACACCCAGACCGTCGGCTCCACCGTGGACGTGAACGTGGATGCCACCTCGGAGTTCCGCGTGGTCACCTCCAACCCGTCGGCCGAATACGGCCGCGCCGGCGGCGCGGTCATCGACCTGGTGACCAAGAGCGGCACCAACGAGTACCACGGTGCAGCCTTCTACTTCCTGCGCGCCGAAAACCTGGATGCGGCGCTCTGGGAGGAAAACCGCGACGGTCTGGAAAAGGGCGACTACAAGCGTCACCAGTACGGCGCCTCCATCGGCGGCCCCATCATCAAGGACAAGCTGTTCTTTTTCTTCAACACCGAGCTGCTGCGCATCCGCCAGATGACGGTGGTCACCGGCTTCACCCCGTACCAGGCATTCCGGGACTCGATCACCAATCCCGCCATCGCCCAGATCTTCAACACCTATTACCCGATGCCCAACAGCGACCAGGAAACCGACATCAGCGGCCGCTATGTCTGGTCGCACGCCGAGCCGCAGAACTTCGAGCAGTACGTGGCCAAGGTGGACTACAACTTCAACGAGGCCCACGCCTTCTCTTTCCGCTACGTCCGCAACACCGGCACCGACCCGTACACCACTGCGCCTGCCGGCGGCTATCTGCCCACGTTCAAGAACACACGGGAGTACTCCGGCACGGCCCAGACCTTTGGTGCCGAGTGGACCTACATCGTGAATCCCACCATGGTCAACTCCCTGAAGCTTGGGTACACCCGCGCCGCCAACACCTGGACCCGCCAGTGGACGGACATCGACCTGAACTTCGGCGGCTACCTCCAGGATCCCACCCGCTACTTCACCGACTTCGGCGGGCCGTGGGGCTATGGGGACGAAGATTCGCCCCTCAACACCTACCAGGTCAAGGACATCGTCACCTGGACCCTGGGCACCCACAACGTCAAGTTCGGCGCCGATCTGCGCTGGAACCAGAACAACGGCGGTTCCGGGTTCGGCATGACCCCCACCGCCTTTTTTGACGGCGCGTTCAACGGCGGTGACACCGTCGAAAACATGCGCGCCGGCATCGTGGACAACGTGGACCACGGCGTCTACTCCGACGGCACGGTATTCTCGCGCGACATCTCCGACTGGCGCGGCTGGCGGCAGAAGGAGTTCGACTTCTTCGTCCAGGACGACTGGAAGGTGTTCCCCAACTTCACCCTCAACCTCGGTCTGCGCTACGAGTACAAGCCGGCGGCCTACGAGGTGAACAACCTGGCCTCCACCATCATCAACCCGTACTCCCAGGGCTATCGGATCGTGAACCAGAACAACTTCTTTGATCCGGCCAACTGGGAAGGCGGCGAGTGGTGGAACCTGGTGGTCTCCGAGTGGGTGGGCAACGGGACGGACATCATCCTGTGCGGCCCCGACACCGGCAACGACTTGTACGAGGCCGAAGCCCACAACTTCGCGCCCCGGATCGGCTTCTCGTGGGATCCGTTCGGCGACGGCAAGACCGCCATCCGCGGCGGCTACGGCATCAGCTTCGACCGCATGTTCGGCAACCTGCTCACCTGGAACGCCGCCCAGCTGCCGTTCGGTGTGGAGAACTTCCTCAGCGCCCAGCCCGGCGGCGGCTACGACGGCGTCTACCCCAACAACGTCGGCTACTATGGCAACGGCATCGCCCTGCCGGAAGTCACCCTTCACCTCGCTCCCGAATCCTTCTACGAGATGGTGCTCTTCAACAACGAACTCAAGACGCCATACATCCAGACCTGGAACCTGTCGGCCCAGCGAGAGATCTGGCCCGGCAACATCCTGAACCTCACCTATGCCGGTTCCGCAGGCGTCCACCTGTACGTCCGGAACAACCCGAACCAGATGCCGCACCCGTCCGAAGCGACCATCCAGGGCATGGTTGACAATGGCCTCGGTTCCACCGCCATCCCGTGGTTCGTGCGCTACTACAGCGGGATGAACTCCCAGTTCATCCGGGTGCACAACATCGATTCGTATGGGCACTCCAATTACCACTCCCTCCAGAGCTCGTATAGCCATCGCTTTCAGGACGGCCTCCAGTTCCAAGCCAACTACACCTGGTCCGCCGCCTTCGACAACAACTCCGAGTCCGTGTGGTCGTTGGGCAACTCCAGCCCGTTCGCATCCGACTGGTACAATCTGGACTACGACCGCGGGTACGCCGCCTTCGACGTGCGCCACATTTTCAGCGGCAATTTCATCTACGAACTCCCCTTCGGTCCCGGCAAGTGGCTGGGCGGCACCACGGAAGGTTGGCTGGCCGAGCTGATCGGCGGCTGGCAGATCAACGGGATCATCCAGGCCAACAGCGGCTTCCCGCTGGACTACAAAGTCCCGCGCGACACCCTGGGCACCGGCTACACCAACAACCGCGCCCCGTCCCGACCCAATGTGGTCACGTACGAGGTGAGCACCGACATCGCCAACAACATCGTCGGCCCCACCGCGGCCAACTTCTCCTGGGCCTCCAGCGTGATCAACCTGTACAACCCGGTGGGTGATTACTACCGCGGCAAGTTCCGCGGTCCCGGTTTCTGGAACGTCGATTTCTCCATGTTTAAGGACTTCAAGCTGCCGTGGTTCACCGCGGAGGGCTCCAAGCTGCAGTTCCGGGCCGAGGCGTTCAACCTGTTCAACCACACCAATTTCAACAATCCCAATACCAACCTGACCAGCTCGAATCTTGGCAAGAGCTACACCACGGTGGCCTCCCGCCAGATCCAGTTCGGCATGAAGTTCATCTTCTAGCCGATCCCGATTCCGGTACCAAAGGCTCCCCTCCGGGGGAGCCTTCTTTTTAGTGTGCGGTGAACAGTAAACAGTGAACAATTCGGAGATAGGAGTTTCAAGTCCTTCGCACTCTTGATTCGAAATCGTGATCGTAATTGAGGCTAGAGACTCGTTCTTGTCCCCATCCTTCGTGCTCGTGGTTCGTAGTCGTGATCGTAATCGTGATCGTAATCGTGATCGAGGTTCGTTCTCACGCGGTCTGTTTTCTCGGAAGCGTGCACGATTTCAAGACTCGAGTTTGAATAGCGATTTTTTGATTTCGACGGGGCGTGGTGTCGTGGCGATTCGGCTGGAACCTGAAATTGGAAATTGAACCGTCAGATCCGGTCAGCTCAAACAAACTTTGTATTCTTCGTGACTTTGTGGGGATCCCCGCCTAGCGATTGTCTAACGCCGCGGCGATGTCGCCGAGTGCGGGCGGACGGCCCGTCCATCGGCCCGCCTCCCCGCCGGCGCTGTCGAAGAGAATGAATGAAGGGGTGAGCGTCAAGCCGTGCTTCGCGGCAAACGCACCTCCCTCGACGCTGCGGATGTCCACCCGGATCACCCGGCCGCCGGTCCATTCCCGCTCGAGCCCGTCCACGAGGGGCCTGGCCGCGAGGCAGGCCATTCAAAGGTCGGAGAACACCTCCACCAGCACCGGCTGGCCCAGCGGTGCGGCTCCCCCGGCCATGTCCAGCGGAACCGCGCCGCCGCCCGAGTGCGGGCGCAGCAGCAGCCACGTTCCGGCGACGGCGAGCAGCGCCGCCCCGAACGTCGCCCAGTGCGCCCGCCGCGCACGCCGGAGCGCCAGCGTCAATGCCCAGCCCCCAAAGACCAGCCCGCCGAACACCATCGCCGAATGCTGGTTGAGAAGCTGCATGAAGGCCATCGCGTCACGCTCCAGCCGCTGGCAGTTCGAACCAGAACGCTGCTCCGCCGCCCGGCGGGCTGTCCACCCCGACGCGGCCGCCGTGAGCGTCCACGAGCTGCTTCACGATGAACAGGCCCAGCCCCACCGACGACTCGCCGCCGGTGGGCTTGGCCGACAGGCGGTGGAATTTCCCGAACACCTGAGCGCGATCGTCTTCGGACAGACCTGGCCCTTCATCCCGGACCTCGCAGCGCACCCGGCCGCCGTCCGTCCCGATCCGCACTGTGATGGTCTTACCCGGCGGGGTGTATTTGACGGCATTGCTCAGCAGGTTGTCCAGAACCTGGCGCAGGCGGCTCGCGTCGGCGTCCACCGAGCCGGTGTCCGCGACATCCAGCCGGAGCGTCTGCGATTTGTGCGCCGCCGCGTCGTGATATGCGGACACCGCCGCCTCGGCCAGCCGGGCCAGCGACAGCGGCTGCCGCTGCAGCTCCAGCTTGCCCGACTCGATGGCCGTCGCATCCAGCAGCTCGTTCACCAGGGCCAGCATCCGTTGCGACGACAGGTGGATCAGGTTGGCGTAGCGGAAAATCTTCTCGTTCACGTTGGACGCGTTGCTGATCAGCTCGCCGTAGCCCATGACCGACTGGAGCGGGTTCTTTAGATCGTGGGCGGCGATTCCCAGCAGTTCGCTCTTGAGCTCATTGGCCTTGCGCAGATCCTCGTTCATGCCGGCCAGCTCGCGGTTGAGCCGCTCGAGCTGCTCGGTCCGCTCCCGGACCTTGCGCTCCAGTTCCACGGCCATGTTCTGGAGAGTGCGGTGGTTCTGCTCATCCTCGGTCAGGAACACGACGGACGTGGCGATGAGGAACAGGAAGGCGATATACTCGTTGATCATGACCCCGGATTTGTAGCCGTGGGCGATGGGGAAGTCGTGCACCGCGCCCAGTACGCCGGGCAGGAAGGCCAGCACCCCCAGCACCTTCATGCGCAGCTCGATGCGGCTGGTTATCACCTTGATCAGCGAGACGCTGAAGCAGGCCAGCAGGCACACCGCGTAGACGGAATAGAACACGTTGGTCTGCCCGAAGCGGTAGTCGAACGGAATACCCAGCCACTCGACGTGGACGTGGCGCACCGGCAGCGACACGTACAGGTCCGACGGGATGGTGCAGATGATGAACACCGACACGGCCAGCGCGCCCCGCGGGATCCAGCTCTTCTCCTTGAAGAAGATGGCGTAGGTGCAGAACATCCAGAAGACGATGGTGAGCAGCAGCGCCACCATCCGCAGGCGGTGGAACAGCAGCACGGCGTCGTCCGGCAGAGGAGTACTGAGCACCAGGCCGAAAAGGGAGAAGAGCCCCCCGCACAGGGTCGTGATGGCGTAGTAGAAATACCGGTCGATCCGCCGGTAGACGAAGATCACCCGGGGGAGATAGTAGGCGGTGAGGGTGAAAAAGATGGTGGCGATGGACGCGCTGGCCAGTTGGGACAGATGCATTGGTCGGTTCCTCCTCAGCGGTTGCGTTGGAGCTCCGTCCTGATTCCCATACCGTCTTCATGCGTCGGCGCTTGATCTGCTGTTTGTTGGATATCAGACATCGGCACGGATGTAAAGTAAGAAATGGGTACTATGTCTTTGCACCCATTCACCGATTCACCAAAATTGATCAATGACCAATGAATAATGATTATTTAATGCGGCCTCCCCCCCATTCACCTGTTCAGACATTCACCATCCTCTTGTCCACCTCCATGTCGTATAATGGCCAAAATAATCCATAAGCAGATTTAGGAGGTAATATGCGCAACCGATTCGTCGTGTTGGCTCTCTGCCTGATGCTGCTGGCCGGCGTCGCCGCCGCGGCGAAATTCCAGACAACGCCCCGTCAGTTTTCGGACGGCCCGTTCGGCCGGTTGGGCCTCATCGTGCGCGGGCACGGCATGTCCGCTGCGGCGCCGGAACCGCTCCCCGCCAAGCAGGCCGAGGGGATCCGCGTGCTCGTCGTGAATTCCGATGACAGTATCGGTCCAATAGCACCGGTCCTGATGGCCTATCCGGACATTGCGGCGGTGGACTGGCATTACGCGGGTGGCGCTCTTCCTGGCGGGACAATCCCCACCGTCGACTTCCTGCTCACGTACGATGTCGTCATCGCCTGGAGCAACCATGCGTATTTGGACCGCGTGGCCATGGGCGATACGCTGGCGGACTACGTGGACGCCGGCGGCCGGCTGGTCATGTGCTGCAGCAGTTGGAATCTTCCTGGCAACCCCTGGGGGATCGCCGGGCGGATCCTCACCCCCGGCTACAGCCCGTATCAGGGCGGAATCAGCAACGGCCTGTTCTTCCCGGTCACCCTGGGGGCATACCAGGCCGGGCATCCCATCATGCAGGGCGTGAGCTTTCTCGCCGAATTTCTGCGCGAAGAAGTCACCCTGGTGCCCGGCGCACAGTTGGTGGCCAGTTGGGCGGACGGCTTTCCGGCGGTGGCCGTCAACGGCTGCGTCGTGGGCATGAACATGTTCATCGGTAGCGTGGAAGACAAGGTGGTCGGCGACGGCCCAACCCTGTTTCACAACGCCATTCTTTATCTGATGTCGTCATGCGGCGGGCCCTCGGACTTCATCTTCGTCGACGACCTGGGCCGCTCGAAGCTGTGCGTCAACGCCGACGGGACGTTCCTGTTCCGGGTGCTCACGGGCCCCGACGCCGGCGAGTACGAGGGGACGGCGCAGGTGGTGGAGCGGGCCGGGGTGTACGTGTTCATGAATCCGCGGGGCACGCCGTGGACCCTGTACGTGGTGTACGACAGCCTGCACGGCCGGGCGGTGGGGTTCTACCAGCAGCCGGGGTTCGACAACCGGTCGCATCTGTCCGACCGCAACACCGCGGACAACCCCGACACCTGCTTCTAGCGGAAATGCATCCGTCTGGTCTGGCAGGACCGGTCATTGCTGAGGAATTAACTCCCGGGGAACTTAGGTTCCGCGGGAGTTTTTGTTTGCTTGACGTGATGGTACGCCGCCGACCATCCGCCGCATGCATTCGGACGTTAGCCGCAGGAAAAAGAAGAAGACCTTCTAGTATGGTGTGTTGCGAATATATAATTAATTATATACATAAATTTGATATTTTTTCTTGCCATGTATCCATTGTTTTTTCTAAAATCCAAAAAATTTATCTGAAGCGCAGCGTCGACATGTAATCAGAATGCGGGGCCGGGGGGTACCGGCCGGCCGGGGAGGGAATGGGCATGTCCGAGGGGAACATGATGCTGCAACAGAGTCGGACTGGGCGGGCTTCCGAAGTCCGCGGTCTTGGGCCAGCCCGGCCGCCTGCGGCAACGCCTGCTCGGGAGTGTCCGTCACCGGGTTCCGCTTTACGGCGAAACCGGTGGAACCGGTCGGGCCCCCCGGAATCCCCGCTGCGGTGTCAGCAGCACCGGGGATGAAGGCGATCTGCCGACAGGCGGACGGGCAAGACCGTCAGGGGACGTACCGCCCGGGATGTCGGAAACATTCTGGATTGAAATCTGAATGAGAAAACAGACACCCGGCCGCAGCCACGCGATGCGCAAACGCGCAGGGGATTACTTCTCATCTTCCCAGGCGGCGGGACGGCTCTTGGCCGGGGCGAAGGGGCGCCCCCAGACGGGCTGCCGGCTCGGGGCGAACACCACCCGAAGCGCCATCCGGTAGAGGTGAGGCGCCGTGTAGAACACGAACAGATACCAGCCCAACGCCGCCACCAGATCCACCAGATAGTGGTAGCGCAGGTAGACCGTGCCCACAATCAGAAGAAGGCCGGGCGGCAGCAGCACGCGGAACGCGGTTTTTTCGTGCCGCCAGGCAAAGTGGAGCGTCACCAGGGTCATCATCACATGTCCCGATGGGAAGCAGTCCCGGTTCACCGACTCCAGGTAATTGAGCAGATTCACCATGTGGTCGTAAAGCAGGACTCCCTGCAACGGCTCGGCGTAGAGCGGCTGCAAGGTGAACCGCGGCCCGACGGCAGGAATCAGAAAATAACCCAGGTAGGAGAAGAAGAAGCCGTAGCAGATGAGGAAATAAAAGTAGTCGTAAAGCCCCAGCCGGCGCCTGGCAACGATCACGATGGCCAGTCCAAGCGGGATGAAGTAAAAGCATGTGTAGACGTACTGCAGCAACTCGGTGAGCAGGGGGAACTGGAACTGGTTCAGGAACACCGACGGATGCTGCCCGAAGAGCCACAGGTCCCAGCGAATCAGGAGCTGATCGCGGTCGGCGGCGGTGGCGGCCGGAATGATCTCCACGAGATGCCCGAACAGGACGGTGATGAAGACCGGCGGGTGCCACAGGCGAATCGCCTTGATCCACCAGGGGGAGCCGATGACGGGGAACCGGGCGGCGTAGATGAGGATCGACGCGATGAACACGTGGACCATGAGCAGCCGGTTGGCGGAGGGAATCTCCCGGTAGTTGAGCAGGACCAGCAGGCTCAGCAGACCGATGAACACCAGCACGGCCAAGTCGGCCGGTCGCAGGCCGGGTCGGTCCAGGGCCTGGTTTTCAGTTCGGACGTAGTCAGGCGAGCTGTCCATGGTCCTTGTACCAGTCGATCGTTTGGCGGATCGCCGCGTCGATGGTCCACCGGGGTTGGAATCCGAAATCCCGCGCCGCTTCCGCCGGTGAGCACACCCAGTAAGACGCGCGCATCTCGCGGACCTTCTCCAGGTTCAGAATCGTCGGCTTCCGCATCATGCGTCCGGCGAGTTGGGCCATCAGGGCCACCAACCACACAACGGGGATCGGGATGATCACCGGGCGGCAGGTCCGGCCCAGTGCTCCGGCGGCGATCCGGCCCAACTCGGTCCACCGGTAGCTTTCAGTGTAGCATGGATAGTACGTTTTGCCCACTGCCGCGTCCGCGCCGGTTGCGGCCACCATCGCGGCGGCGAGATCCGGCGCGTACACCACGGACACGCGCTTCCGGTCGTGACCGATGATGGGCAGCCAGCCCCGGGCGACGGCGCGGAAAAAATGCAGCACATCGGTGTCGCCCGGTCCGAACACCACCGGCGGGCGGAACACGGTTACCGGACAAACAGCCGCCAGCGACCGGACCGCCGCTTCGCCCTCCAGCTTGCTTCGGCCGTAATGGGTCAGGGGAGCGGGGGAGGCGTAGTCGGGAGGCGGCTCGGGAGTGGCGCCGGGCCCCATGGCCGCCAGCGAGCTCACGTGCAGGAAACGCTCCGGGGCGTGGGCCGAGGCGAGGATCGCTGCGACGAATGTCCGGGTGGATTCGACGTTGCCCTGGTAGTACGATGCGGGATGGAACGCCTTGGTGACCCCCGCCAGGTGGTACACGTGGGTGGCGCCGACCACGGCCCGTGCGGCGCACGCCGGGTCGGCCAAATCTCCCGGCACGGTCTCGATATTGCGGGAATCCGGAAACAGCGCCGAGAACTTGGCCGGATTGCGGACCACGACTCGAACCGCGTCACCGCGTTCCAGGAGCAGAGGGACGAGATGGCGGCCGATGAAACCCGTGGCTCCCGTGACAAGGGCCAGTCGCATGTCAGTGGATGATGCCGAAAGACTTGCCCAGCTTGGCCATGACCTCGAGCAGTTGCTGAATCTGCGACTCGTTGTGGGTGGCCATGCAGCTGATCCGGACCATGCAGCGGTCGGCGGCGGGCTTGAAGATGGGATTGGTATAGATGCCGTTGGCGAGGAGTTCCTTGTGGATCTGGCAGAGTAGCAGCTCGTCGTCGACGATCACCGGCACGACGGGCGTGATGCCGGGAATGACCTCGAAACCAAGTGCGGTGAGGCCCTCCCGGATGAGTTGGGCGTTGCGCAGCAACTTCTGACGGCGCTCCGGTTCGTCCTTGATGATCTGTAGCGAGGCCCGAGCGGCGGCGACCGACGGCGCCGGCATGCTGGCCGAGAAGATGAACGGCATGGAGTGGTGTTTCAAATACTCCACCACCGCGCGTTCGGAAGCGATGAAGCCGCCGGTGGAGGCAAACGATTTGCTGAATGTGGCCATGATGATGTCGGTGTCGGCCGTGACACCGAAATGCTCCACCGTACCGATGCCGTGTTCGCCCAGCACCCCCATGCCGTGGGCCTCATCGACGTAGAGCCGGGCGCCGTACCGCTGGCACAGCGGAACGATCCGGTCGAGCGGCGCCGTGTCGCCCTCCATGCTGAACACGCCGTCCACCACGACAATCTTGCCCCGGTTGGCGGGCAAGCCGGCCAACTCGCGCTCCAGGTCCTGCATGTCGTTGTGTTTGAAACGGCGGTGGTTCTTGCTGAAGGACGCCATGGTGCCGTAGATGATGCTGGCATGGACGCTCTTGTCCAGCACCGCGAACACGTCGCGGCCCAACAGGCTCGACAGGCAGCCGTTGGTCATGAACCCGGTGCTGAAGAGCACCGCCGCTTCCTTGCCGCAGAAGGCGGCCAGCTCTTCTTCAAGTTGGAGATGGATATCCAGGGTCCCATTCAGCATCCGGGAACCGGAGCAGCCGGTGCCATACCGCTGGATGGCGGCAACGGCCGCTTCCTTGACCTTGGGATGGCAGGTGAGGCCCAGGTAGTTGTTGGAGCCGAACATGAGCACCTGGGAGCCATTCATCATCACGATAGGGTCGGTGCCCACATACCCGCTGAAGGCGGTGAAATACGGATACAGTCCCAGCGATTTGAACTGCTCCGGACGGGTGTACTCGTAGCAACGCTTGAATACATCGCCCGTTCCGGCGTCCGCGACTGGCTTTTTCCTCTTGTCCGAAGCGGGCTTCATGCGGAACTCCTGGGCTGATGGAACATTTGTGGAATTCTAGTATGATTCGGAATGCAGATCAAGATTTATTACCGCCTGCGGCACGCCGCCGCCGGATGAAATAGATTATTGCAACAGCCAGGACGCCCGCTGCGAGGACCGCGTAGTTGTACTTCTCCACGATGTCCACCACCTGCTTCCAGCGCGAGCCCAGGTAGAAGCCGGCGGCGAGCAGCAGCGCGTTCCAGAACAGGCAGCTGACCAGCGCTGCAAGAGCCACCCGGAGATACGGCAACCGGGTCATGCCGCAGACTAGGCTGATCACGGAACGGGCGCCCGACAGGAAGCGGTTCACCAGGACGATCCACAACCCCCACCGGATGAACCAGGCGTCCACCTGTTCCATGCGGGCACGAGGGAAGAACCGGTAGTTCCGCTGGTACAGAAAGTCACGGCCGAACCGGAACCCCACCCAGTATAGCCCCATGAACCCGGTGAGCGAGCCGGCGGTGGTGGCAAGCAGGACCAGGGAGAAGTCCAGGTAGCCGATCCCAACCAGGTAGGCGCCGAAGAGCGTCACCGTGTCGCCCGGGACGGGCGGCACCAGATTCTCCACCACCGCGCTCAGGAACAGGATGGTGTAGATCCACAGGGGAGGCAGTTGCTGCAGGCTGCTGATGAGCGCGTCCATGTCCCCCGGCTAGCCCCACAGGATTTTGTTCAGGGACAACTGGGATGACAGCAGCGGGTGGTAGGGAAGGACACGGATGAAAAATCCGAAATTTCCGGTTTTCTGGCAGCGGATCTCGCCGGAGAACCGGTAGACGCCCTTGTCGACCTCACCCTGGAAGATCAGCGGTGAAAGGTCATGGTTTTGCAAGTTGTCGTTGGCGTCCACCGGCCCGAAGTAGGCGTCCACCTCCACCTCCTCGGGCGAGATGCGGCCCAGCTTCAGGTCAGCCAGCACGGGGATCGGCGCTCCGATCACGTAGTCGCCGTTCTGCCGGTACTCGACATTCACGATCTGCACCTGGTCCCAGCCGTCCAGCAGCTTGCGACGCCATTTGGCCAGTTCGACTGCGCGGGCCATCTTTTTCTCGGTCATCACCCGCCCCTGCATGGCCGCCTGGACGTAGAACTGCTCCACGTAATCCTCGAGCATGCGGTGTGTGTTGAACGACGGGATGAGCGTCTTCATGGCCAGTTTCATCTTCTGGATCCAGCCGCGCGGCAGATTGTCCCGCCCCCGGTCGTAGAACAGGGGGACAATCTCGTTCTCCAGCAGCGTGTAGATGGCTTCGCTTTCCACCTCGTCATGGTAGTCGGCATCGGTGTACTCTTCGCCCATGCCGATCGCCCAGCCGTTGTCGCCGGTGTAGCCCTCATCCCACCAGCCGTCCAGGACGCTCAAGTTCAGGCCGCCGTTCGGCGTGACCTTCATGCCGCTGGTGCCGCACGCCTCCAGCGGTCGGCGCGGATTGTTGAGCCAGACGTCTACGCCCTGCACGAGATAACGCGCCACGTTCATGTCATAGTCTTCCAGGAAGACCACGCGGTGAAGGAATTCCTCCCGCCGGGAGAGATGGATGATCTGACGGATGATCTCCTTGCCGGGATTGTCCTTCGGGTGGGCCTTGCCGGCGATGATGATCTGGACCGGCCGCTCGGTATCGTTCAGGAGGGTCGCCAGGCGTTCGGGATTTCTAAAGATCAGATGGCCGCGCTTGTAGGTGGCGAACCGGCGGGCGAAGCCGATGGTCAGTGCCTCCGGGTTGAGCACTTCGGCGGCAAGGCCCAGCTCTTTGCGTGAGGCGCCGCGGCGCGTGAGCTGGCGATGGAGCCGGCGGCGGGTGAACGCCACCAGGCGCTCCCGCCGGCGCTCGTGGGTGCGCCACAGCTCGGAATCGGGAATCCGGTCGATCCGCTCCCACACCCGCTTGCTGTCGGGGTCCTCGAACCAGTTGGGGCCGATGTAGCGCTGGTACAGAGTGGACATTTCAAACGAGATCCATGAGGGGATATGAACGCCGTTGGTGATGTGGGTGATCGGGATATCCGACTCGGGAACGTCCGGCCAGATACCCTGCCACATCCGCCGCGAGACGGTGCCGTGCAGCCGGCTGACCGCATTGGTGTGGGCGGAGAGGCGGATGGCCAGGACTGTCATGCAGAACGGCTCCGCTTCGTCCCCGGGATTCTTACGACCCAGGCCCATCAAATCCTGGAAGGATAAACCGAGCTGCTGAACGTAGGCGCCGAAATACTTCTCCATGAGGTAACGCGGGAACATATCGTTGCCCGCGGGGACGGGGGTATGGGTGGTAAAGACGCTGCTGGCGTACACCGCCTCGCGCGCCTCGTCAAAGGATACTTTGTACTGAGCCATCAGGAGTCGGATCCGCTCCAGGGCGGCAAAGGCCGAATGCCCCTCGTTCATATGAAAGACGAGGGGATTGAGTCCAAGCCGGCCGAGGGCGCGGACGCCGCCGATGCCGAGCAGTAGTTCCTGGCGGATGCGCAGTTCGGTATCGCCGCCGTAGAGCTGGGCGGTGATCTCGCGGCAATCGGGCGGATTTTCCGGCAGGTTGGTGTCCAGCAGGTAGAGTGGCACCCGGCCCACATCAACCTTCCACAGCTGGGCGGTCACGGCCACGCCGGCCAGATCCACGGTGACGGTCAGCGGAGCTCCGGCGTCGTCCCGGAGAAGGGTGACCGGCATGTTGAAGAAATCGTTGACGGGGTAGTGCTCCTGCTGCCAGCCGTCGTTGTTGAGATATTGCTGGAAATACCCCTTCTGGTACATCAGGCCGATGCCGTAGAGGGGCAGGCAGAGGTCGCTGGCCGACTTGAGATGCTCGCCCGACAGGATGCCCAGTCCGCCGGAGTAAAGCGGCAGACACTCGGTCAGCCCGTACTCAAAGGAGAAGTAGGCGACCTGAAAATCGGTGGGCCGTTCCAGGTTGAAGGTGTACCGTTGGCTGGCCTTCATGTACTGATCGAACGTCTGCTCCAACCGGTCCAACTGGGACAGGAACCCCTCGTCGGTGAGCAGCTCCTGATACTTCTCCTGGCTGAGCATGCCGAGAAACCGGATCGGGTTGTGCTGCGCGGCTTCCCATAAATCGGGATCCATCCGATGGAACAGGGAGATGGCATCCTGGTTCCAACTGAACCAGACGTTTTGCGTGATCTTCCGCAGGGCTCCCAGCCGCTGGGGCATACTGGGCAACACTCTGAAATGTCTCAAAATGCGCATATTCCATCTCCCGGTCCGGAGTCGGTCGAATCCGTATTGTATAACGGCGTCAGCCTGAACGAAAGTTGGAAAACTCAGTGTTCCCGGAACCGGCGGCACTGGAATTCAACACGTTCCAGGCCGACGGATCGAGCGTACTCGGTGACCGCCTGGTACTCCTCGGCGCGAAGCACGTGTCGAAGCGAGGAATGCGCCCGCGCTTCGTGGCAGGGGTGGTACTGGCTCATGATGTTGACGTAGACCCGGCGTGATACCGACTCGGCCAGAAAGCGCAGCACCGCACAACTGTCCGCCGTCATGCCGGGAAGCACGAGGTGGCGCACCAGCAGGCCCCGGACGGCCACGCCGTCCGGGCCGATGATCAGATCCCCGACGCCGGCCTGCATCGCCCGGACGGCTTCCCGGGCCCGCTCCGGGTAGTCGGGAGCGATGGTCCAGCGGGTCGCCGCCTCCGCATCCAGGAATTTCAGATCGGGCATGTAGATGTCCACCACCTCGTGCAGCATGTGGATGCTGGCGGTGCTGTCGTATCCGCCCGAATTGTAGACAATTGGCACGCACAAGCCGTCCGCTGCGGCCAGGGCCACGGCCTCCACCACTTGGAGAATGACGTGGGAGGGAGTGACCAGATTGATGTTGTGGCAGCCGAGCTGTTGCAGCCGCAGCATGAGTCCGGCCAGCGCGCGTGCGTCCAGCGGCTCGCCGTCGCCGCCGTGCGAAATGTCGGCATTCTGGCAGAACACGCAGTACAGGTTGCAATGGGCGAAGAAGATGGTGCCGCTGCCGGCGAAACCCGAGATGGGACCCTCTTCGCCGAAATGGGGGGCCGCGCTGGCCACGACGGCGTGCCGGCCGGTGCGGCACCGCCCACGTGCATCGGCCAGCCGATCGACACCGCAGGCATGGGGACAGAGATCACACGACCGGGCGCGGCGGCGGAGCGCCGCCAGCAGGGCGGGGAACCGTCCGGCAGCCAGGGTGTCGAGATAGACGGGCCGAGGTGTACCGTTCATCGTCAAACCTCGCACGGGAACCAGGCGGTGGTGTTTGAAACAATTGCACGGCCTGTCCAGTATACACCGGATGATTTATGGATTCTGTTTCCGGCCCCCAAGGCGAACCGCAATCCGGGTGCAGGTGCCGGTTCCACCTGCTGTTGTATAATGTGCGTGAGATCTTTGCCGGTCTGTTGCATCCATCGAGGCAGCGCGCGCATCCACCGGGCATGATGAGGAAGCTACGGATGGTGCTCCGAGTCCTGACAATCCTGGTCGTAGTCGGCGTTCTCGCAATCTGGGGAACCGCGCAGAACCAGACCGCGGACTCGGACATGTACTCATCTATCCGGGTGAACGTGGACAGCGTGCGCGTACGCGTGGCCGTATCCGACTCCCTGAACCGGTTCGTCACCGGACTGCAAGCCGAACATTTCAAGGTATACGAAGACAAGGTTGAGCAGGAGGTGGTGAACTTTACCAGCGAGGCGTCACCGGTGAGCATCGGCCTGATCTTCGACACCAGCTACAGCATGAAGCCCAAGATCAACAAGGCCCGACAGAGCGCCATCGGGTTTCTCGATGACGGTACCCGCCAGGACGAGTTTTTCCTGGTGCTTTTCAGCGACCGGGCGCGGCTGGCCCAGGACATCACCACCGACCTGCGACAGATTCAGGGGAAGATCTCCGACTCCGAAGCCCGGGGCAGCACGGCCCTGTTTGACGCCATCTACATCGGTTTGGACAAGATCCGCCAGTGCCGCCACGCCAAGAAGGCCCTGATCGTCATCACCGACGGTGAGGACAACCACAGCCGCTATACCTTTGCCGAGATCAAGGAGTTTGCCCGCGAAGTCGACTGCCAGATCTACGTGCTGGGCGAGCATGGCACCGAGGGCTACGGCGAAGGCATCATCCAGGAGCTCAGCCGGATGACCGGTGGCCGGGTGTTCTTCCCGAACTCGCTTGAAGAACTCGACTACTTCGTCGAGCTGATCCACTCCGAGCTGCGCCACCAGTATGTGCTGGGCTACATTCCCTCCAATACGCGGCGGGACGCCACCTGGCGCAAGATCACACTGAAGCTGGATCCCCCGCCGGGCCTGCCCAAGCTCTTTGTGCACCACCGCGAAGGCTACTATGCGCCGCGCCAGTGATGTCAGCCGATGCGTGGCGCTGGTTCTGATCGCGGCCGTGTGGGCGGGCGGAACCGTTCTGGCTCAGGACCGGCGAGGCGATGATTATCGCATCGGCGTCCAGGTGCGGATGGTCACCCTCGACGTGACGGTACTCAACGAGGCCGGCCAGCGGGTGGACGCTCTCACAGCTGACGACTTCCGGGTATACGACGACGGGATTCTCCAGGAGCTGGCGCTCTTCCATCCGGCCGACCTGCCGATTTCGCTGGGGCTGATCATCGACACCAGCGGCAGCATGCGGGAGCGGCTCAACTTAGTCAACGAAGCGGTGCTGGCTTTCCTCAAATACTCCAACCCGGACAACCAGGTGTTCGTCGTCGATTTCGTCCACGATCAGGCGGAACTGCTGCTGGACTTCACCCAGGACCGGGACGACGTGAAGGACGCCATCCTGGAGCGGATGCTGGCGGGCGGCGGCACGCCGCTGTGGGACGCCCTTTATCTGGGCATGGAGCACATCGCCCGGGGGACATTCGAACGCAAGGCGCTCGTGGTCATCTCCGACGGCGAAGACAAGGACAGCCACTATGGTTTCCCCGACGTTCTAGCCAAGGCCCGGAACAGCGACGTCCAGATCTACTTCATCGCGTTGCAGAAACGCCGAGCGGAGACGCTCTTCGATCTGGACGACGTTTCTCGGGATACGGCGGGCCGCGAGATGTCGGACCTAGCCGATCTGAGCGGCGGCCGCCTGTTCGTGCCCGAAGACCTGCAGGAACTGGATCGGGTGACCGCCGACCTGGCCACCGAGCTGCGCCACCAGTACCGGATCGGATTCCACCCCACTGTCGCGCCCGCCCAGGCGTCTTTCCGGCGGCTCGAGGTCAAGTTGGCACAGCCGGGAACATTCAAGATTTATACACGACGCGGCTATTTTCACCCCGGTCGGTGATACAATACCATCCGTTCATCACATTGACGACCGATGGGGCAGGTACGCATGCTCAACAATCTTCGCAAGGAGAAGCGGGTTCCCATCCGCCTCAAGCTGCATCTGCGGGCCGAGGACAGCCGCGGGCGTGCCATCAGCGCCAATATCACCACGGTCAACGTCAGCAAGAGCGGCATCTGCTTCCAAAGCGAACTGCCGCTGCCGTTGCAAGCTGGTGACAGCCTGAAGGGAGAACTTGAGAGCCCGCAGTTCAAGACCGACTTCCACCTCCGGGTGATGTGGATCAACGGCACCTTGTTGGGCGGCCGCCTGGAGTCGGCGCCGGCCAACTGGCCGATCCGCTGAGCCGAATCAATCACACCGATGATGGCATGGCCTGCGGGTAGGCGGCGGGCGCCGGTCCGTTGCGGCGCGGACAGCAGGTGTTCAGGAGGAGGTGTGTCTGGGGAAGCTGTCCTCGTTGTGGTGATTCATCAGATCGTCGATGGTCAGCAGCATGCCTTCGCGGGTGAAGGACGAGGTCTCCGTGATGTAGGTGTCCATGCGGATGGCATCCTCCGGGCACGCCTCCACGCAATAGCCGCACATCACGCAGATCCCCAAGTCGATGTCGAACGACTTCGGCCGCTTCTCGATCCGCGGGTCGGGGTGCTCGTCCGCCACGATGTAGATGCATTGGGCCGGGCAGATGGTCTCGCACATCATGCAGGCGACGCAGCGGGTGGAGCCGTCGGGGCGCTTCATCAGGCGGTGGCGGGCGCGCAGCCGGCGGGCCACCGGGCGGGGATCCTCGGGATACTGGAAGGTCACCGCGCCTCGCTTTCCCTTGGCCAGGCCGATCCGGTGGAGGATGTGCACGGTCAGGTTAGCAAAGTGGTGCCGGGTTGTGATGAGCAGGCCGCGGAGAATCTCCGGCAGGTACAGTCGCTCCAGCACGGTGAGTTTGGGCTTGGTCATCTGGCTCACCTGTACACCAGGATGATCCCGGTCACGAGGATGTTGACGATGGACAGCGGCAGCAGAAACTGCCATCCCAGCCGCATGAGCTGGTCGTACCGGAAGCGGGGGAGCGTCCAGCGGATCGTCAGCTGCAGCCAGCAGAAGAAGAACAGCTTCGCGCCGAACGCGCCCACCTGGATCAACCCGACGGCCAGCGGGGCCAGCGCCCAGTGCGTGCCGCCCGGCAGATGAAATCCGTCCGCCTGCAGGTACGGGAACTGCCAGCCGCCGAAGAACAGCACGCTCACCAGAGCGGCCACCACGATCACTTCGATGAAATCGGCCAGGAAGAACAGGCCGAATTTCATGCTGCTGTACTCGGTGAAGTAGCCGATGATCTCGGACTCGCCCTCGGGCATGTCGAAGGGGTTACGCTTCGATTCGGCGATACCTGCGGTGAGGAAAATCAGGCAGGCCAGCGGCTGGAGGACCACACCCCACGCCGGCAGGAAACCGAAGAGCTGCTGGCCCTGGTAGTGGATAATGTCATTCAGGCTCAGGGAGCCGTAAATCATGATCAGGCCGATCAGCGAGATGCCCAGCGCGATTTCATACGACAGCATCTGGGCGGCGCCGCGCATGGCGCCGAGGTAGGCGAACTTGTTATGCGACGACCAGCCGGCGAAAAAGATGCCGTAGATGCCCAGCGACCCGAGTGCGAGCACATACAGCAGGGAGATGTTGGAATCGAAAATCCACAGGTTGACGGTGGTATCGCCCAGCGGTACAGACGGCCCGAAGGGGATGCAGGCGAATATCGCCAGAGCGCAGAACGCCGAGATGAACGGCGCCAGGGTGTGGAACAGCCGGACGCCGCGGGCGGGGACGAAGTCCTCCTTGAGGAACATTTTCAGCGAGTCAGCGATGATGTGGAACAGCCCGATGGCCCGAAAGCCCAGAATGCTGGCGCGATTGGCGCCGATCCGGTCCTGCATCAGAGCACTCTGCTTCCGCTCCATCCAGGTGAGCAGCGCCGCCAGGGTGAGCACCACCGACAAAATGTACCCGGTGACAATCAGGGCGTGCGCGATCTCACTCATGGCGGATCATGGCTCCATGGGGTGTCAGACTTTCGTGGCTCAGGCCCCTGAACGCGTCCACTTCCGCGGCCAGCTGGTGGAAGATGGCCGCGGGGCCCGGGAATGCCAGATCAACGCTGAGGCGCTCGGCCAGCCCCTGGTGGACCGACCATTCCGGCGCCGCATCGCCCAGGGGCGGCACGGCCAGTTCGAACTTCTGCACCCGACCCTCGATATTGGTGAACGTGCCTGCCTGTTCGGCGAAGACGGCCAGAGGTACGACGAGATGGGCGGCTGCGGCCGTCGCGTTGTCATTGGTGCCCAGAAAGACGAGGCGCGTGCCCGCGGCGAGGATTTTGTCCCGCAGGGGGCCGGGCAGATCCGCCCGATTGACCAGCAGCAGCTCGGGCGGCTCGGCGCCGAGCACGGCCTCGAGCCGCTCCGGGGAGACCGGGTCGCTCTCGCCGAGGCCGAATAGAATCCGGGCGCCGCGACTGTTGGGATGCTTGTCCTCACAGATCAGGAAGTCGTCGGCGTCGCCGGTCCGCAGGCCCGTGTCGGGGAGCAGACAGCGGACGCCCAGCGCGTCGCGCAACAGCTTGCGGGCGGCGAACAACTCTTCGTTGGAGGCGTCCGCCGACAGGAGGTACGCGGTCCGGCCGGCGTGGGCAGACCGCAGCCAGTCGGCCAGTCGGTCCAGGGCGTCCCTGAGGTAGAGCTGTCGGACGCCGCCTTCCTCGCGCAGCGCGGCGAACCGCAGGCGGTGATCGTCGATGAACGGGTAGCTGTAGCGCCCGTCGTCACAGAGCCAGAACGCGTTGACGTGCGGATTGGGGCGCGGTTTGAACCGCAGGACACGGCGGCCGCCGGCGTGATGCGGCCGCTCGGGATTGAAGTGGATGGCGATGTTGCAGCCGCGGGCGCAACCGGGGCAGACCGACGGCGCCTGCTTCAGGTACCAGACGCGGCAGCGGAACCGAAAATCCCGGCAGGTCAGCGCGCCGACGGGGCAGATGTCCACGATGTTGGCCGAATACCGGTTGTGGAGCTCGCCGCCGGGAAAGACGTCGATCTCGGCGTGGTCGCCGCGGTTGAAGATCGCCATCTCGTTGGTCTTGGTGATTTCGCGGGTGAAGCGCACACACCGCGAACACAGGATGCACCGTTCCTGGTCCAGCATCACCCAGCGGCCGATGGGGGAGGCCTTCTTGTGTTTGACCACTTTGTTTTCGGCAAACCGGCTGTCGTACCGGCCCACCAGCATGTAGTATTCCTGGAGGCCGCATTCGCCGGCCTGGTCGCAGACGGGGCAGTCCACGGGGTGGTTGATGAGCAGGAACTCGAGCACGTGGCGGACCGCTTGGCGGACACGGTCGTTGTCGGACCGGATCACCATGCCGTCGCGCACCGTCGTACCGCACGCGATCTGCAGCTTCGGAACGCCTTCGATCTCGACGAGGCACATCCGGCAGTTGCCCGCGACCGGTAAGCCGGGATGGAAGCAGTAGTGCGGGATGTGAATGCCGTTGTCCAGGGCGGTTTGCAGGACCGACTGGCCGGGCCTGGCTTCGAAGGAGCGTCCGTTGATGGTGACGGTGACCTTGTCCATGGCTATTTGACCGGCGCGAGCACTGCGGACCGCTTGTGCCGGACGAAGTGCTCGAACTCGTCGCGAAATTTCGTCACGAAGCTGATGACCGGCAGGGCCGCGGCGTCACCCAGCGGGCAGATCGTGTTCCCCAGGATACCTTCGGCGACGTCGCGCATCACGTCGACGTCCTCGGGCCGGCCGTCGCCGCGGATGATCCGGTTGATGATCTTGAGCAGCCAGCCGGTTCCCTCCCGGCACGGCGAACACTGGCCGCACGACTCGTCCTTGTAAAAATGGATCAGGCGCTGCAAGGCCCGGACCATGCAGGTGCCGTCGTGCATGACGATTACGCCGGCCGATCCCAGCATGGAGCCGGCGGCAGCGACGCTTTCGAAATCGAGGGCGATGTCGATCTCGTCGGCGCGCAGCACCGGTACCGACGAGCCGCCGGGAATGACCGCCTTGAGGGTGCGCCCGTCGAGAATGCCGCCGGCATCCTCGAAGATCAACTGCTTGAGGGAATAGCCCATGGGGCGCTCGTAAACGCCCGGCCGGGTCACGTGGCCGCTTACACCGAAGAGGCGGGTGCCGCCGCTGCGGTTCGCGCCGACGGCGGCGAACCAGTCGCCGCCCTTCTCCAGAATCGCAGGCACGTTCGCCAGCGTCTCGACGTTGTTGATGATGGTGGGGCAGCCGTACAGGCCCACCACGGCGGGGAAGGGCGGTTTCAGACGCGGATATCCCTTCTTCCCCTCGAGCGATTCGAGGAGCGCCGTCTCCTCGCCGCAGATGTACGCCCCGGCGCCGGTGAAGACCGCGACCTCGAGGTCGAAGCCGCTGCCAAGAATCCGCCGGCCGAGACAGCCCCGGCCGTAGGCTTCCTGGATGGCCGCCCGCAGCCGGCGGATCTGGGGAATGTACTCGCCGCGGATGTAAATGTACGCCTGGTGGCAGCCGATGGCGTAGGCGGAGATAATGATCCCTTCCAACAGCAGGTGAGGATCCTGCTCCATGATGTGCCGGTCCTTGAACGTGCCCGGCTCGCTCTCGTCGGCGTTGACGCACAGGTACACCGGCCGGTCTGTGTCTCTGGGGATGAAGGACCACTTCAAGCCGGTCGGAAAACCTGCGCCGCCGCGGCCGCGCAGGTTCGACTTCTTTACCTCGTCGGTCACCTGGGCCGGCGTCAGCTCCTGTAGCACCCGCCGCGCCGTGGCGTAGCCGCCGGTGGCTTCGTAGACCCCGATGGTGTGGGAATCCGCCAGTCCGAACCGCTTGCTCAGGATGCGTTCGCTCATAGTCCTCTATGACAGACCGGCCAGAATCCGGTCGACTTTCTCCACCGTCAGGTCCGGGTGGAATTCGCCGTCCAGCAGCATGACCGGGGCGTGGTCGCACATGCCGAGACACTCGACCACCGACAGGGTGACCCGGCCGTCGGATGTCGTTTCGCCCGGCTGGATACCCAGACGATCGGCCAGGTGGTCGCGCAGCGTCTCGGCGCCGCGCAGCCAGCAGGACAGATTGCCGCAGATGTAGATGTGGTGGCGGCCCACCGGCCGGGTGTGGAACATGAAATAAAACGTGCTCACCTCATGGACGATCTCGGCGGGGACGCCCAGATAGGCGGCGAGCGGCTGCTCCAGCTCCGGTGGGATGTGGTTGTGCTCCGCCTGGACGGCGTGCAGGGCGGGCATCAGAACGCTGAGCCCCTTCGGGAACTGTTCCTTGAGCGCGTCGAGAGTCTGTTTCAACTGGTCCGAAAGCTCCATGACGTCATCCTTGCGCGTGCCGGCCGGTGGTCGACCGGCTCACCGGTCCAGCTCTCCACCGATCATGTTGACACTGCCGAAGGTGGCGATGATGTCGGCCACCATGCCGCCAACCAGGACTTTCTCTAGTGATGCCAGAATGGGGAAGCAAGGCGGATGCACCCGCACCCGGTAGGGATAGCCGGTGCCATCGCTCACCACGTAGAAACCCAGCTCGCCGTTGGCGCCCTCCACCGCGGCGTAGGCCTCGCCGGCGGGCGGACGAATGCCGTGACAGTTCATGACGAGCATGAAATGGTTCATCAGCGACTCGATGTTGCCGTACGTCTTGCCCAGAGAGGGCATGGCCGCGGTTTTGTCGTCGGCGATCACCTGGCGTTTGTGGCGGTGCTCCTGCCCCTCCATGTTCGGGCTGAGGCGGGCCTCCCGGTCGATCAGACATTCGGTTTGGGCATGCTTGGCCGCGTCCACCATCTGGTTGGCGTCGATGTACTCGGGCGGGATGTCCGCCTGATGGGCGCCGGGCTCCATCTGCTTGAAGCACTGCTCGCAGATGCGCAGGCTCTGCTCCATTTCCTCCATTCGGACGAGGTACCGGTCGTAGTTGTCGCCCCGTGTGCCGGTGGGCACGGTGAATTCCACCCGGGAGTACATGTGGTACGGTTCAGCCTTGCGTAGGTCGTGGGCGACTCCGGTGCTGCGGAGGAAGGGGCCCATGATGCCGTAGTCGAGGGCGTCGGCGGCGCAGATCACACCGGTGTCGCGCATCCGGTCGTAGAAGATCCGGTTGCGAGTCAGCAGGCCGTGCACCTCGGCGATGTTCTTCCGGATGGTCTTAAAGAAACCGAGCGCCTTTGGGATGAACCCCTCAGGAAGGTCGGCGCGGACGCCGCCCACCCGGCCGTAGGCGATGGTGATTCGGGCGCCGGTGACGTCTTCCACCAGCTCGTAGATGAGTTCGCGGGCGGCCATGAAGTAAAGAAACGCGGTGAAGGCGTTCAGCTCCATGGCCGAGGCGCCGACGCAGGTGAGGTGGTCGCCGACGCGGGACAGCTCGGCCATGAGCGTGCGGATGTACTCCGCCCGCTCCGGCGGACGGATGCCCATCAGTTTCTCCACTGCCATGCAGTACCCGAAGTTATTGATCAGAGGCGAGACGTAATTCAGCCGGTCGGTGTACGGCATGACGCCGTTCCAGCCCACGTGCTCGGCGCTCTTCTCGAACGCCCGGTGCAGGTAGCCGATTTCGATCTCGGCCTTGCGGACCGTCTCCCCTTCGAGCTCGGTCATGATGCGGATGATGCCGTGCATCGCCGGATGCGACGGGCCGATGTTGATTACCATCCGGCGGGCATCGTCGTCCTCGGCGGCGGCCGCCACCGGGTTGTCGCGGCGTTCGACCGCGGGTTCCTGCTTCATGTCGTCCGCCATACATCCTCAATTCATGGGTCCGATCAGCGGCTGACGCTTCTTGATCGGATAGTCTTTGCGGAGCGGGTGTCCCTCGAATCCCTCGTACATGAGAATCCGCTTCAGATTCGGATGCCCCCGGAAGCGGATGCCGAACATGTCCCAGACCTCCCGCTCGTACCAGTTGGCGCTTTTCCAGAGCGGGGTCAGGGAGTCCACCTCCGGCTGTTCCTCGGGCACCGGGAGCTTGACGCGCAGGCGGGCCCGGCGGGGCAGGGAGTAGAAGTGGTATACCACCTCGAAGCGGGGCGTCCGGCCGGGGTAGTCGACGGCGGTCACGTCCATCAGGACGTTGAACTGGAGCTCAGCGTCGGATCGGAGAAACGCGGCGACCGTCGCGATCCCCTCGGGGCGGAGCACGACGGTTTCGTCGCCGTGCTGCTCGTGGGCATCGAGGAAGCAGTCGGCGAACCGGGCGCGAAGGATCTCGGTGGCGCGGCCCATACTCAATACTCCTGCCGCTGTTTCTGGATTTTTTCCTGCAGCATCATGATGCCCTGGATGACGGTTTCGGGACGTGGCGGGCACCCCGGGATGTAGATGTCCACGGGAATGAGGGTGTCGATCCCCTGGACCGTGGCGTAGTTGTCGTAGAAGCCGCCGGTGCAGGTGCAGACGCCGAAGGCGATCACCCATTTCGGCTCGGTCATTTGCTCATAGACCCGGGTGAGGACAGGCGCGATCTTGTGGGAGATGGTGCCCACCACGATGAGCACATCGGCCTGCCGGGGCGAAAAGCGGGGGAACGCCGCACCGAATCGGTCCAGGTCGTAATGGGAGCTCGACACCGACATGTATTCCATGCCGCAACAGGCGGTGACGAACGGGTACATGAAGAGCGAGTACTTGCGCGACCAGCCGATGGCGGCATCCAGCTTGGTGGTGACGAAGCTGTCGTCACCGAAAACACGGGTGACGATCCGCTTCAATCCCACAGCAACGCTCCTTTCTTCCAGGCAAAGACCAGGCCGGCGACCACCACGGTGAGGAACACTCCCATCTCGACGAGACCGAACACGCCGAGCTTCTTGAAGACAGTCGCCCAGGGATAGAGGAAGGCGATTTCCACATCGAACAGCAGAAAGAGCAGCGCGACCAGATAGAACTTGATGGTGAAACGGCCCGAGAAGGGCTGGATGTCGCCGATGCCGCATTCGAACGGCTCGTCCTTGACAGGCGAGCGGCGCCGGGGGCCGAGCAGGACCGACCCGGCGATCATGAAGGCGACCAATCCGCCGACGATCCCCAGATACGTCAAGATCGAGATGGCTGTCGGGTCCGTCATGCCGGTGTCCTCGCGTCGAGGGTGGATCCGAGGGCCATTGTACTGTCACCGTTGAAGATTTGACAATTAAAAATTCAGCGATCTTGATCCGGACGGCCTGCGACGGCCCCGGCGTCCGGGGGGCGCCTTTTCTCCGGCCAGCGCAACACAGTTGCAAAGGACGGCGCTTTGGGTTATGTTGCCACGGTAGCGGAGTTCCAGCCCGGCGCGTACGGATGAGCGACCAACAGAAGCATCCCGGAACAATGAAGGTGCTGTTGACCGGTGGCGGTACCGGCGGGCACGTGTATCCTCCGCTGGCCCTCCTCGAGATACTCCGGAGCCGGTTCCCCATCGGCGACGTCCTGTACGTGGGGATCCGCGGCCGGGCCGAGGAACGGATCGTCCCGGCTCATGGGCTGCCGATCCGCTACATCGACAGCGCCCCGTGGAGCGGCCTGCAGCCGGCCGCGATGGCCCGGGCGCTTTTTCGCATCGGGCGGGGCGTCCTGCAATCCATCCCCATCCTGCTGAAGTTTCGTCCACATCTGATTCTCGCTGCGGGCGGCTACGTCAGCGCGCCCATCACCCTGGCCTCGTTCCTGCTGCGGCCCTTCGTGCGGTCCCGCCTGGTGGTGGACGAGCAGAATCTCTACCCGGGACTCATGAACCGGATCGCCTCGCTGTTCGCCCATGCGGTGCTGGTCAGCTTCCCCGAGACTCCGTATTACATCTGGAACCAGCGCTGCGTGTACACCGGTTATCCCGTGCGGGACGTGTTCACGACCGCCGCCGACCGCGGAGCCATCCGCGCGCGCCTCGGCGTTCCGCCGGACGCCCTGATGCTGCTGGCGTACGGCGGATCCATGGGATCCCGTTCCATCAACCGCCTGATCGCCGAGTCGCTGCCGGAACTCGCCCGATGCGGACGCCGGATCGTGCTGGTCCACGCGGCTGGACTGGCCACCGGCGACTATGACGCCTGGGCGGATACCCGAACGCTGGCGCAAACCCGCGGCGGCATCGCTCTGGCGCCGGTTCCCGAAACGGATGGCCTGGTCGGGTACTCCTCCGACGGCCTGCTGGAATATCGCCTGATGCCGTACCTCCATCAGATCGTCGATTACCTCCAGGCCGCCGACCTGGTGGTGGGGCGGGCCGGCGCCGGCACCCTCGCCGAACTGGCGGCGCTGGGCAAACCGGCCATCGTCATCCCCAAACGCGGATTGCCGGGCGACCACCAGGAGCTCAACGCCATCAGCCTGGCGGAACGCGGCGGCTGCGAAGTCTGCTTTGAACGCCCGGGCCCGGACGGCGTCGATTACGTGGTTCACCGGGAGTTTCTTGACCTCCTGCTGGCGTTGCTGGCGGACCCCGCCCGCCTGACCCGATTGGGCGAGCAGGCCGGCCAGTTCTTCATCCGCGATTTCAAGGAGAAGATCTGCGACACGGTGGGCCGCCTACTCGAAGGACGGGAAGTGGATTACGTGCTGGAGTTCGAATTGCCCAAAGGGCTGAAGATCCAGAAGCAGATCGACGCGCTCACGGCCTTCCTCCGCAACGAGCCGCCGGGAAGCCTGTACCGCCGCTACTACGGGATCCAAGTGGACACCGACCTCAAGTCGACGGACTGGCAGATCGTCAACCGCGGCATCAAGCTGTGCGGCGCGTTGCAGCGCACCGACAAGGTGTCCGAACTTTGCGGCTTTTTCGATAGCGGCAACGGGTTCATCCGCCGGAACGTGCTGGCGGCGATCCGCGAGCTGGAGGTGGATTACGGAATGGTGGTGAACCTGGTTCGACGCGGCCTGGACGATTCGTATTTTGAGGTGCGCGCCGGCGCCGCGGTCCTGGCCGGGCAGTACTTCGACCAACTGGCCGGGCATGCGGACGTCCTGCAGAGGCTGCGTGCCCTCGCCGCCAAGCGGTTTGAGGTGTCCGATGTGCAGGCCGCGGTCATTCAGGTGCTGCCGCTGTTCTTTCCGCTGGACGATTATTTCAAGATGGTGGACCGGTTCCGGTTCGCCCGCAACGTGCGCCTGCGCCAGGCGATCCTCAGCGGCATTCTGCGGGCGCTGGCGGCGGGCCGCATCCGCCGCGAGGACATGGACCGCGTCCGCCAGTTCGTCAAGGAAATCCTCATCACGACGTCCAGCTTCAAGCCCGAATTCAGCATTCGGGAAAGCTATCGGGAGCTGTACGACAAATTGTCTTGAGCCGGCGCCGGAGACCGGCAGGAGCAGGGAAGGCGTGTCCATCATCATCTTGCATTTGTTGAAGCAATACGGCATATCCTACGGATATTTCAGATTGTTCGAATACCTCACATTCCGGACAATGCTGGCCGCGATCACCGCTCTCCTGTTCGTCATGATTTTCGGCCACCCGGTCATCGTTGCACTCTACCGGCGGCGCTTCCGCGACACCGGCGGTGATTACGCCTCCCTGGACGCCAGTTCCAAGCGCGGCACGCCCACCGGCGGCGGATTGCTCATCATTCTGGCCGCCATGCTGGCCCTGCTGCTGTGGGGCGACTGGAACAGCGCCTACCTGCTCGTCGCCGTGGCCGCCTTCCTCTACTTCGGACTGGTGGGTTACCTGGACGACCTCCAGAAAGTCCGCTTCAAGTCCTCCCTGTTCGGGCTGGGTCAGATGGCCAAGACGTTCATGCAGCTTCTGTTCATCGTGCCGTTCGCCCTGTTCTTCATTTCATCCTGGAACCCGGTGCCGGCGGCGTGGCGCACGCCGGTGCTCCTGCCGTTCTTCAAGAACGCCGTGTTTGAGCCCGCTCCGCTCCTGTTTGCCGCGTTCATCGTGTTCGCGTACTTTTCCATCGTCAACGCGGTGAACATCACCGACGGGCTCGACGGCCTGGTGAGCGGGCCGTCCATCATGACCCTGTCACTCTACGGCATCTTCAGTTACATCCTGGGGAACACGGTCCTGTCGAGCTACCTCCTGTTCCCCTACTTCCCGGGGTGCGGGGAACTGACCGTTTTCTGCGGCGCGCTGATCGGCGCTCTGCTCGGATTTCTCTGGTACAACACCTACCCCGCCGAAGTGTTCATGGGCGACACCGGCTCCCTGGCGCTGGGGGGCAGCCTGGCCGCACTGGCCTTCCTGACCCGGCAAGAGATGCTGTTTCCAATCGTGGGCGGCGTCTTCGTGGCGATGATCGGCTCCTCGCTGCTCCAAGAAAAGGTGGGCATGCGGCTCGGCCGGCGGATCTTTCTGCGGGCACCGATCCACCACAGCCTGACGCACAAGGGCGTGGCCGAGCCCAAGGTGGTGACCCGGCTCTGGATCATCTCGATTTTACTGACCATCTTGGCCGCGCTTTCGTTAAAATTGCGCTAGGCGGAACAGGAAAGGACGGTACGGAACATCTTGACCGACGAATCCAATAACCAACCCTTCGACCGGGACCCTGCCGCGGCGGACGCGCAGCCGGCGGAAACCCAGCCGGAGATCACGCCGGCAACCCGTCGCCGCAGCCGCCGGTTTGTCTTCTGGGTGGCGTACACTCTGCTGCTGATCCTTTTCATCTCGCTGGGTATCCTCGGCGGATTCTATCTCAGCTACGTGGTGGACCTGCCCGAGGTGGAGGCGCTGGAGGATTACCAGCCCAGCGTGGTGACGGAGATCTTCGCCGACGACAACACCGCCATCGGTCAGCTCTATCTCGAACGCCGCAAATTGGTCTCGCCCAACGACATTCCCCTGCAGTTCAAGCAGGCGGTGATCGCCATCGAGGACAAGAGCTTCAACAGTCATTTCGGCATCGACATCCAGCGCATCATCCAGTCGGCGATCCTCGACCTGTTTCACATGAAGATCGTCCGGGGCGCCAGCACCATCACCCAGCAACTCAGCAAGCTGCTGTTCCTGAGCCCGGAAGTCAGCCTCGAGCGCAAGATTAAGGAAGCGATCCTGGCCATCCAGATCGAGAAGAATTACTCCAAGGACCGCATTTTCGCCTTCTACGCCAACAAGATCTATTTCGCCCACGGCAACTACGGCATCGCCTCGGCGTCGGAGTTCTACTTCGACAAGTCGGTCAAGGAGCTCACCTTATCCGAATGCGCCCTCCTGGCGGCGATCATCAAGAACCCGCGACGATACTCGCCTCTGCTTTCGCCCGAAAACGCCAAGAACCGGCGCAACCTGGTCTTGCAGGAGATGTGCGACGAGGGCTTCATCACCACAGCCCAGCTGGAGGCGGCCCGCAAGGAACCGCTCCGGATTGTCGGCAAGGAGATGGACAAGAATTTCGCCGGTTACTTCGTGGAGATGGTCCGCCAGTATCTGCAGCGCAACTACTCCAACAAGCAGATCTTCACCGAAGGCCTGAAGGTGCACACGACCCTCAACCGGGAGATGCAGGCGAGCAGCGAGCGCGCCATGAGCGAGGGGCTGCGTGCGTACGACCGGCGGAAAGGCTGGCGGGACAAGCTCCGCAATCTGCTGGATGAGGATCCCAGCCTGAGGCTCGATCGCTACCGCTTGCCGGATTGGCGGGACGAGCCGGTGGCAGGGGGCGTCCGCACCGGGTTGGTGTTCGATGTCGGCCCCGATCGGGCGGTCGTGCGGATCGCCGATTACATCGGCGAACTGGGACGTGACGGGATCAAGTGGACGCGCCGCAAGGCGGTGGATCAGGTGCTGCGGCGAGGCGACCTGGCCGAATTCCGGGTGGTTAAGGTCCACCCCGGCCAGCGAAAGCTGGAGCTGTCCCTCGAGCAGGTCCCGGCGGTTCAGGGCGCATTCCTGGCCCTCGAGAACCGGACGGGCGCCATCAAGGCGCTGGTGGGGGGCTTCGACTGGACGCTGAGCAAATTCAACCGGGCGGTCCAGGCCAAGCGACAGACCGGCTCCACCTTCAAGCCGTTCGTCTACACCACCGCGCTGCTGGCCGGCGCCACGCCGGACGACGTCGTGCTCGACGAACCGTTGACCTTCGTCGACGACCTCGGCGTCGAGTACGCGCCGAGAAATTACACCAATGAATTCAAGGGAAACATCACGCTGCGACAGGCGCTGGCTGAATCCATCAATATCCCCGCGGTGCGTATCGGACTGGCGATCGGCATTCCCAACGTCATCCGGACCGCCCGGAAATTCGGCATCACGTCCCAGTTGCGGCCGTATCCATCGATCGCCTTGGGCGCATTCGAGATCACACTGCTGGAGCAGGTATCGGCCTTCTCCACGTTCCCCAACGACGGCTACCGGATGGAGCCATACTTCATCCAGCGCATCGAAGACTATCACGGCAACGTCCTCGAGGAGCATAAAAAGAACGTTCACGAGGTCATCCCCGGTGACACGGCCCGGGACATGATCTCGATGCTGCGCGGCTCGGTGGAATTCGGAACGTCCCAGAAGGCCAAGTCCCTGAACGCTCCGTGCGCAGGCAAGACGGGCACCACGAACGATTTCACCGACTCCTGGTTCATCGGATTCACCCCGTCGGTGACCGCCGGTGCCTGGGTGGGGTTCGACGAGAAGAAATCCCTGGGTGACGATGAGACGGGCGCCCGCGTCGCCCTGCCCATCTGGATCGACTTCATGAAGGACTACCTGAAGAATCATCCGCCCGAGCGGTTTCCGGCCGGGACCGAACCCTACCTGTCAAAAGCGCCGACGTCAGGCGAACCGGTGATCGGGCCCCGCCGCAAGGTGATCGAAGAGGATTTGGACTGAAGGGACGGAGGTTCCATGCACGCGACCATCGAATGGACGGCCGACGACGTCGTGATGATCGATCAGCGGCTGCTCCCGCATCAGGTGACGTTCTGCCGCTGCCGCACCCACCAGGAGGTGGCCGACGCCATCCGCGACATGGTGATTCGAGGTGCTCCGGCCATCGGCATCGCCGCGGCGATGGGCATCGCCCTGGGGGCGCGGGAAATCCCCGCCGGCCTGGACCGGAGCGAACAGGCGCGGCGCTTCGAGGCGGTGTGCGGCGCCATCACCGGCACGCGGCCCACCGCGGTCAACCTGTTCTGGGCGGCGGACCGGATGCGCCGCGTGTTCGACGGCCTGCGGGACCGGCCATGGGCCGAGGTGGCCGGCCGGCTGGAGTCGGAGGCCCGCGCCATGCTGGACGAGGACATCGCGTGCAACCGGCGCATCGGCGCTTTCGGCCAACCGCTGATCCCGGACGGGGCCACGGTGCTCACCCACTGCAACGCCGGCGCCTTGGCCACGGGCGGCTACGGGACCGCGCTGGGAGTCGTCCGGGCCGCCGCGGAAGCCGGCAAGCGGATCCGCGTCGTCGCCGATGAAACCCGGCCGTACCTGCAGGGCGCCCGACTCACCGCGTGGGAACTGCAGCAGCTGGGCATTCCGGTGACCGTCATCGCCGACAACATGGCCGGGTACCTGATGGCCCGCGGCGAGATCCAGGCGGTCGTCGTCGGCGCTGACCGAATCGCCCGCAATGGCGACACCGCCAACAAGATCGGCACCTTCATGGTCGCGGTGCTGGCCCGGTTCCACGAGATCCCGTTCTATGTCGCCGCACCCGTCTCGACGGTGGATCTGACCCTGGAATCGGGGCAGGCGATCCCCATCGAGGAGCGGAGCGCACGCGAGCTGACGCACTTCCGGGAGCTTCCGATCACGCCCGACGGAGTGGCTGTCCGCAATCCGGCTTTCGACGTGACCCCCTGCCGGCTGATCACGGCCATCATCACCGAGCGCGGCATCGCCACGCCGCCGTTCGACGACACGCTGCCCCGGCTGGCAGGCTCCGATGGCGTCCCGCGCTGACGAACCGCCCGTCACCCTCGGTATCGAATCGTCCTGCGACGAGACCTCGGCGGCCGTGCTGGACCGCGACGGTCGCCCCCTGGCCAACGTGGTGGCTTCGCAGATCGCCTTGCACGCCCCGTACGGCGGCATGGTACCCGAGTTGGCCGCCCGGGCCCACCTCCAGAATATCCGGCCGGTGGTGGCCGAAGCTCTGCGGCAGTCCGGCACCGAGCGACGCGACCTCGGCCTGGTGGCGGTCACCCAGGGGCCGGGGCTGATCGGTTCGCTGCTGGTTGGGCTGAGCTACGCCAAAGCGATGGCGCGAGTGCTGGAGATCCCGGTGGTCGGGGTCAATCATCTGGAAGGCCATTTCTTCTCACCGTTCCTCGAGCATCCGGACATTCGATTTCCTCTGATCGCCCTCGTGGTGTCGGGCGGCCACAGCAGCCTCTACTACACGCCCCGGTTCGGAACCTATGAGCGGCTGGCTGCCACCCGGGACGACGCCGCGGGCGAGGCGTACGATAAGGTGGCCAAACTGCTGGGCCTGCCGTATCCCGGCGGCCCGTTCATCGACCGGGCGGCATCGAACTGGGCGGGTGATGGCGTGGCATTCGCCCCGCCGAAAATCTCGGACGGTTCCATGGATTTCAGCTTTAGCGGTCTGAAGACCGCCGTGCTGTACCGCGTCCAGAAGGAACGGATCGACGCCGCCGCTGTTCCGCCCGCCGAGAGCCCGGCGGTTTTGGCCATCCTCAAGGGATTTCAGCGGACCGTGGTGGGGCACCTGCTGCATCGGGTCCGCCATTTCTGCCTGGCACGACGTCCGCGGTCGCTCATCTTGTGCGGCGGCGTCGCCTGCAATTCCGAATTGCGCCGTCGCAGCATCGAACTGGGACAGGAACTGGGCATCGACGTCTATCACCCGTCGCCCGAGTACACCACCGACAACGCCGCCATGATCGCCGCCGCCGGCCGCCACGCCTTCGTGACAGGCCGTCGGGACTCCTTGTGCATGAACGCGTTTGCCGATCTGCCCCTGGGGGCGGCACCGCCGGGATAGTCCTTGACACGTTGTTTTCCATTATGTTACGTTCAATTCCTTTCAGTCGGTTGGCCGAAATGTACCTACCTGGGAGGTTCCCTTGAATAGTGAAACGCTGAAGAAGACCCCGCTCACCGAAGTCTGCCGGGCAAGCGGCGGCAAGATGGTTCCCTTTGCCGGCTACGAGATGCCGGTCCAGTTTGCGTCCACCATGGACGAGCATCTCGCGGTGCGCCGCGGGGTGGGGCTGTTCGACGTGTCTCACATGGGTGAGGTGTTCGTCACCGGTCCGGACGCCCTGAAGCTCCTCCAGCACCTCACCTGCAACAATGTGGAAAAGCTCAAGGACGGCCAGATCCATTATTCCGGCCTCATGTATCCCGAGGGCACGTTCGTGGACGACCTGCTGGTGCACCGTTTCAACGAGCGGAAGTACCTGTTGTGCGTCAACGCCGCCAACCGGGACAAGGACGTGCGCTGGATCCTCGAGCATCAGACCGGCGACGTCCAGGTCGAGGACGCCAGTGATCGCTACGCGCAGATCGCCGTCCAGGGCCCGAAGGCGCTGGAAACCGTGCAGCCGCTGGTGGACGTGGACCTGTCCGCCATCAAGTATTACTGGTTCGCCGAGGGGCATGTGGACGGTGTGCCGGCCATCATCGCCCGGACGGGCTACACCGGTGAAGACGGATTCGAGTTGTACACCCCCAATGAGCCGGCACCGCGGATCTGGCAGCGGCTCATGGAAACCGGTCGTTCGTTCGGCGTCGTCCCCTGCGGCCTGGCGGCGCGCAATACCCTGCGCCTTGAGGCCAAGATGGCCCTCTACGGCAACGACATCGACAGGACCACCACCGTTCTCGAGGCGGATCTGGGCTGGATCTGCAAGCTGCAGAAAGAGGATTTCATCGGCAAAGCTGCCTTGCTCAAGCAAAAAGAGGAAGGGCTCCGGCGCAAGCTGGTGGGGTTCGAGATGCTGGACCGCGGCATCGCCCGCGACCACTACCCGGTGTTCGTGGACGGTCGGCCGTTCGGACACGTGACGAGCGGGTCTTACGCCCCCTATCTGCAGAAGAATATCGGGCTGGTCTATCTGCCCATAGAGCACACCGCAGTGGGCACGCCGTTCGCGGTGGAAATCCGGGGCAAACAGGTGGCGGCCCGGGTCGTGGAAACTCCGTTTTATAAACGCAACTACTGACATCACTCCGGGAGGTCGATATGTATTCGGATGATTATCTGTACACGAAGGAACACGAATGGGTGCGGGTGGAGAACGGCGAGGCCACGCTGGGCATCACCCATCACGCTCAGGAGGAGCTCGGTGAGATTGTTTTCGTCGAACTGCCCGAAGTGGGCAAGGTGCTGGCCGCCGGTGACACGCTGGGCAGCGTTGAATCGGTGAAGGCGGTTTCCGACGTCTACGCGCCCGTGAGCGGCGAAGTGATCGCGGCCAACGACCTGCTGGCCGACAAGCCGGAGCTCGTCAACCAGGAGCCCCACGGCGGCGGCTGGATCGCCCGGATCCGCCTGTCCGACAAGAGCGAGTTGGACAGCCTAATGTCCGCCGACGACTACGAGGCTTACCTCGGCGAGGAAAAGAAACACTGATGAAGTACATACCCCATTCCGAGGCGGAAACCCGGGCGATGCTCGAGAGCATGGGCCTGTCCAGCGTGCAGGACCTGTTCCAATGCATCCCGGCCGCTCTCCGGCTCAGCGCCGACCTGCCCATACCCCGGGGCAAATCCGAGTTAGAGCTGGAGCGGTACTTTTATCAACTGAGCCGCGAAAATGACGGGGTGTTGGAGTTCACGACATTCCTCGGCGCGGGCGCCTACAGCCACTATGTGCCGGCCGTCATCGACGGGATCATCTCCCGATCGGAGTTCTTCACGGCCTACACGCCGTACCAGCCGGAAGTCAGCCAGGGTACCCTGCAGGCCATCTTCGAATACCAGACCATGGTATCCCAGCTGACGGGCATGGACGTGACCAACGCGTCGATGTACGATGGCGCGACTGCGGTCACCGAAGCCGTTCTGATGGCGCAGCGGGCGCGGAGCGGCGCCCGGAAGGTGCTGGTGGCGGGATCGCTGCATCCCTTCTACCGCCAGGTGATGCGCACGTACGTGGCGAACTTCGACCTGGCCGTGGAGGAAGTGCCGTGGGATCCCACCGGTCGCGTGGACCTGACCGCCCTGGCGGCCGCGACCGATGACACCACCGCCGCCGTGGTGGTGCAGTCGCCCAACTTCTTCGGGGCGGTGGAGGACGTGGCTGAATGTGCCCGGATCGCCCACGCGCGCAAGGCGCTGCTGGTGATGGCGGTGACCGAGGCGGTCTCGCTGGCCGCGTTCAAGGCCCCTGGCGAGCTCGGCGCCGACGTGGTCGCCGGCGAGGGGCAGTCGTTCGGTATCCCGGTCTCGTTCGGTGGTCCCTACCTCGGCATCTTTTCCACCCGTTCCGAGCACCTTCGCCGGATGCCCGGCCGCGTCGTCGGGATGACGGAGGACACCCGGGGCCGGCGAGGATTCGTGCTGACGTTGTCCACCCGCGAGCAGCACATCCGGCGCGAGAAGGCCACCTCCAACATCTGCACGAACCAGGGCCTCTGCGCGCTGATGGCGTCCGTGTACCTGGCGTACACCGGCAAGAGCGGTCTCCGCGAGCTGTGCCGGCAGAACCTGGCCAAAGCGCATTATGCCCGCGAGCAACTCTGCGCCGTGCCGGGCGTCGTGCCGCGGTTCAGCGCACCGTTCTTCAACGAGTTTGTGCTCACCCTGCCGGGCGACCCGCATGCCTTTGCCCGGTTCTGCAAGGAGCGGCAGATCGTTCCGGGCGTCCCCCTGAAATGGTTCTATCCCGGGCTGGACCAGGACATGCTGTTCTGCGTGACCGAAGTCAACCAGCGGGCGGAAATCGACAGGCTGGTCGCGGCGGTCCGCGAATTCTTCACGCAGCCCTGAGCCCGTCGGCAAGGAGAGAACACTCATGACTCAACGCGTACGCAAAACAATATCCATCAACGAACAGCTGCTGTTCGAACAGGTGCCGGGCAACCGGTCCACCTGCGATTTCCCGCCCCTCGACGTGCCGTCCGGCGAGATGGCCGACTACGTGCCCCGGGAGCTGCTGCGTGACGACATCCCCGGCTTTCCCGAGCTCAACGAGGTCGAGGTGGTCCGCCACTACACGCGCCTGTCCACCCACAACTACCACGTCGATCTGGGCCTGTACCCCCTGGGTTCCTGCACCATGAAGTACAATCCCAAGATCAACGAGAAGCTGGCCCGCATCCCGGCTTTCGCCCAGGCTCATCCCCTGCAGCTGCACGAGAACACCCAAGGCTGCTTGAAGGTGCTGCAGAAGCTCGCCGACCTGCTCGTGAAAATCACCGGGATGGACGGCGTCACCCTCCAACCGCTGGCGGGCGCCCATGGCGAACTCACTGGCATGATGCTGATCCGCGCGGCGCTCACCGCCAGGGGCAACCCCCGCAAGAAGGTGCTGATCCCGGACTCGGCGCACGGCACGAATCCCGCCAGCGCCGTCCTGTGTGGATACACCACGGTGACGCTCAAATCCAACGCCAGTGGCTGTATCGACTTGGATGAGCTCCGGCGCCACCTGGATCCGGACGTCGCCTGCCTCATGATGACGGTGCCCAACACACTGGGCGTGTTCGAGGAGAATATCCAGGAGGTGGCCCGGCTGGTCCATGCCAACGGCTCCTTCCTGTACATGGATGGCGCCAACTTCAACGCCTTCATCGGCGTCGCCCGGCCCGGCGACATGGGCGTCGACGTCATGCATCTCAACCTGCACAAGACATTTTCCACCCCCCACGGCGGCGGCGGTCCCGGCGCCGGTCCGGTCGTGGTGGTGAAGGAGCTGGTGCCGTTCCTCCCGGTGCCGGTCGTGTCCGCCAAGACCGACGGCAGCCTGTTCCTGGATTACAACCGCCCCCAAAGCATCGGGCGAGTGGCGGCGTTCTACGGCAATTTCGGCATCCTGCTGCGCGCCCTGGCCTATATCCTGCGCGAGGGGTCCGACGGCCTTCGCCAGGTGGCGGAGAACGCCGTGCTCAACGCCAACTACATCCGCCACCACTTGAGCCGGGATTTTCATCTGGAATACCAGCAACCCACCTTGCACGAGGTGGTGTTCGACGACAAGAACCAGGCTGACGGGGGCGTCCACACCATGGACATGGCCAAGCGCCTGCTGGATCTCGGCTTCCATCCTCCGACGGTGTACTTCCCGCTCATTGTGCCGGGCGCGATCATGATCGAGCCCACCGAGAGCGAATCGAAGGCGGAACTGGATGCGTTCATCGACACCATGCGGCAGATCGCGCAGGAAGCCCGGGAGACGCCGAAGCTGCTTCAGGACGCGCCTCAGGACATCCGCAGCACCCGCTTCGACGAGGCGCTGGCGGCGCGCAAGCCGGTGTTGGTCTGGAAGGAGACCGGTCAGGCCTAAGCCACCGTGGCCCAATCGAACCCACAGGCCGAACGGAACTGTTCGGCCTTTTTTATCCCGGTCGGTTGAAGGAACATCCATGACACCGTCACAGCGGGCACAACGTTTCATCCAAACCATCGAAGCGCAGGTGATCCCGCTGAATCGCGAGGGGAACCTGGCCGCGTGGGAAGCCGCCACCACCGGATCGGATGCCGCCTACCGACGAGCCGCCGACCTGGAGGCGGAGCTGGCGACGGTGTTCGCCGACCGGTCGGCGTACCGCGAGCTGAACTGCATCCGGACCGCCGCCGCCGCTGCTTCTCCACTGATCCGGCGCCAGCTCGAATTGCTCCATTTCAAATTTCTCAGCAACCAACTGCCGCCCGAACGGATCCGGGCGATGGTCCGGTTGCAGAGCCGCATCGAGCAGCGCTTCGCCACGTTCCGCGTCCAGACCTCGGCCGGCGAGTTCGGGGACAACGCCGTCGAGGACGTTTTAAAAACCGAGACCGACTCGACCGCCTTGGAAGCAATCTGGCGAGCCAGCAAGGCGGTGGGCGTCGCGGTGGCCGATGACGTCCGTGAACTGGTCCGGCTCCGCAACGCCGCTGCCAGGCAGATGGGGTTTCCCGATTTCCACGCGATGTGGCTGCACGTTCACGAACAGGATCGCCGGCAGGTGGACGCCCTGTTCGATGAAGCCGACACCCTGACCCGCAATGCATTCAACCGCGCCAAAGCCAGGCTGGACGAACGTCTGGCGGATCGGTACGGTATCCCGGCGAGCGCATTGATGCCGTGGCACTACCAAAACCGGTTTTTCCAGGAGCCCCCGGCGGCGGATGACGCGGATCACACGCGACACTTCGCCGGCGTCGATCCGGTGGCCGTGGCGCGCGAATTCTTCTCCGCCATCGGACTTTCCGTCGAGACCGTCGTCGCCGCCAGCGACCTGTACGAGCGAGCCGGAAAGAACCAGCACGCCTTCTGCATGGACGTGGATCGCACCGGCGACGTCCGGGTGCTGGCCAACGTGCGGTCCGACAGCCGTTGGATGGGCACCCTGCTGCACGAATTCGGCCACGCCGTCTATGATCAGGGAGTGGATCCGGAGCTGCCCTGGCTGCTGCGTGAACCGGCTCACATCTTCACCACGGAGGCGGTGGCCATGCTCTTCGGGCGCCTGGTGTGGGACGCCCGCTGGCGCGGGGCCTGGTTGGGCGTGGAGGCCGGGGAAGTTGCAAAATGCGCCGAAACTTGTTACAGTGCGTTATGTCTCGGACAACTGGTCTTCAGCCGCTGGGCTCAAGTCATGTATCGCTTCGAGCGGAGTTTGTATGCGGAGCCGGACCAGGATCTCCAGCAGCTCTGGTGGGAACTGGTCGCCGAGTACCAGGGGCTGAAGCGGCCCGCGGGGCAGGGTGGTGCGGACTGGGCGGCCAAGATTCACATCGCCACGTATCCCGTCTACTACCACAACTACCTGCTCGGCGAGCTGCTGGCTTCGCAGCTTCAGGCAGCGCTGGAATCCGGCTGGACGGTTCCAACCGGGCGGCCTTACTGGGAGAATCCGGAAACCGGACCGCAGCTGCGGCAACGGATTTTCCGGGCCGGACGGCGCTATCCGTGGAGCGAGCTTCTGGTTCGGGAAACGGGCGAACCGCTCAGCACCCGTCACTTCGCGCGCCAATTCGTGGACTCTGTTCGATAATAATGACTTGCAGGAGGCAACGGACATGATGAACGTCAACCAGATCAGCAAGCTGTTGGGCGCCGAGGGCGATGCGCTGCTCACGCACGTCGCCAAAGTGCCGAAGGAGCGGCTGCATATTCCGGGTCCGGACTGGGTGGAGCGGATCTTCCTGCATTCCGATCGTCCGGCGCCCGTGTTGCGGAGCATCCAGACGATGTTCGATCACGGACGGCTGGCCGGCACGGGATACCTGTCTATCCTGCCGGTGGACCAAGGCATCGAGCACTCGGCTGCGGCCTCTTTCGCGCCGAATCCGGAATTCTTCGATCCGGAGAACATCGTGCGGCTGGCTATCGAGGGCGGTTGCAATGCCGTGGCATCCACGCTCGGAGTGCTGGGCTCCGTCGCCCGCCGGTACGCGCACCGGATCCCGTTCATCCTGAAAATCAACCACAACGAACTGCTCACCTATCCTAACGGTTTCGACCAGATCATGTTTGCCAGCGTCGAGCAGGCGTGGGACATGGGCGCCACCGCGGTGGGTGCCACCATTTACTTCGGCGCTCCCGAGAGCGGGCGACAGATCGTTGAGGTCAGCGAGGCCTTCCAGATGGCCCACGAGCTGGGCTTGGCCACCATCCTGTGGTGCTACCTGCGCAATCCCGCCTTCAAGAAAGGCGGGGTGGACTATCACACCGCCGCCGACCTGACGGGGCAGGCGAACCACCTCGGCGCCACCATCCAGGCGGACATCATCAAGCAGAAGATGCCCGATTGCGACGGCGGCTATAAGATGCTCAACGTCGACAACACGAAATACGGCAAGTTCGACGAACGCATCTACAGCGAGTTGAGCAGCACCCACCCCATCGATCTGACCCGGTACCAGGTGGTCAACAACTACATGGGCCGGATCGGCTTGATCAACAGCGGCGGCGCGTCGGGCAAGGACGACCTTGGACAGGCGGTCCGCACCGCGGTGATCAACAAGCGTGCCGGCGGCATCGGGCTCATCAGCGGCCGGAAGGCTTTCCAGAAGTCCATGGCGGACGGGGTCAAGCTCCTCAACGCCATCCAGGACGTCTATCTGTGCAAAGACATCACCGTGGCTTGATCCCGTTCTGACTGCAGCGCGGGCACGGTCAGCTTCGCTCCGTCATGCCTGGAACTCGGCCCGGCCGGCGGATGATCCGCCGGTCATCACCGTTCTCAGGTGGACCCCGCTTGGCGTGCCTGCCCGTTGATGCCTGAACCAGATCTTCACAGTAAACCTATACGCCGCCAACTGCCAGCGGCTAGCTTTCACATTCACTAAACTGTATAATCGCGTACAGTTAACTGAATCAGTACCACGCGGACGGAGCGGCATGGCCCGGAAGAAAATCCAATCAAAACAATCAGGAAAACGTGGCGACAGCGGGTTGGCTGTCAGGGTGCCGGCGTTTCCGCTGCGCGCGGGCGCGGTGGATGTAGGGTCCAATGCCATCCGCATGCAGGCTGCAGAGTTCGCGACCCCCACGGAATTTACCGTTCTGGAATACCAGCGTGTCCCCGTCCGGCTGGGTCATGATGCGTTTCTCTCCGGCCGGCTCACGCAAGCGGCCATGGATGCCGCGATCCAGGCCTTGCAGGCCTTTGCCGATCGGTTCAAGGATCTGGGTGTGGAACATTGCCGGGCGGTAGCCACGAGCGCGGTCCGGGAGAGCCGGAACGGACCCGAGTTCGTCGAGCGGGCGTATCGGGAGAGCGGCATCGAACTCCGCACCATTTCGGGTTCCGAGGAGGCCCGGCTCGTGCACCTGGCGGTGCGTCGCCGACTGGAGTTGGGGAGTGAGCAGTGGGTGCTGGCCGATCTGGGCGGCGGCAGCGTCGAAGTTTCTCTGGTGGACATCCGGGGCGTCCTCTGGAGCGAGTCCCACACCATGGGTTCGGTGCGACTGCTCGAGGAACTCGCCGGCTCTGGCGAGGAGCCGGGACGCTTTCGCCGCCTGCTCACCGAGTACATCGGCACCCTGCGGATCCCCACCGCGGCGCGGCACCACAAGCCGGCCGGATTCGTGGCCACGGGCGGCACCATCGAGGCGGCGGCTCGGCTGGCCGGTTGCGAGCCGAACCCGGACGGGGTCAGCCAGATCCCACTGGACCGCCTCCGTGCGCTGATCGACACGCTGGCGCTGATGTCTTACCGGCAGCGTATCGAGAAGTTCGACCTCCGGGCGGACCACGCCGATGTCATTCTGCCGGCGGCAATGGTCTTCGAACGGCTGGCGGTGCTTTCCGGGCAGGAGATGGTCATCGTGCCCCATGTCGGGGTCAAAGACGGCACCCTGCTGGACCTGGTCGACGAGCTGGCGACCCGGGCAGACCACTGCGACCGGATTGAGCAGGAAGTGATCGCTCATGCCATAACACTCGGGCGGCGTTATATGTTCGACGAAGCCCACGCCCGGCACGTCGCCCGCCTGGCCCGTATCCTGTTCGATCAACTGCGCCGGGCGGAACTGGTCCCCGAGACCGACCTGAACCTGCTCCTGACGGCGGCGTTGCTGCACGACATCGGCAGTTTCATCAGCTACAAACGCCATCACAAGCATTCGCACTACCTGATCGCGAATTCCGAGCTGGCCAACCTCACGCCGCGGGAGATGCAAGTGGTGGCGACAGTGGCGCGCTACCATCGCAAGACGGAGCCGTCGCTCCGCCATCCGGAGTTCGAGCGCCTCTCCGAGGCGGAACGGGCGCAGGTGTTGCGCATTGCTGCCGTCCTCCGCATCGCTGACTCGCTGGATCGGGAGCATCTGCAGAAGGTGCGTGACGTGCGGATGCGCCCGAACAAAAACGGTGAAATCCTGTTGGAGATCTTCGGCGACGGCGACTTGCTCATCGAACGGTGGGCGGTGCAGCGCAAGATGGATCTGTTCCGAAAGGCCTACCATAGGAGAGTTAGAATCCAGACAGACAAGGATGCATATGTCCAATCATGAACAGGTTCCCGGCAAGCTCATCGCCGTCGAGGGGCTGGACGGTTCGGGGAAGTCCACGCAGATCTACCTCCTGCATCAGTGGCTGCAGGGGCTGGGATGCAAAGTCTTCTTCACCGAGTGGAACTCCAGCGAATTGGTCCGGGAGGCCACGCGCAAGGGGAAAAAACGTCAGCTGCTTTCCCCGGCCACGTTCAGTCTCATCCACGCCACCGATTTCGCCGATCGATATGACCGGCAGATCTTGCCCATGCTCAAGGGCGGGTACCTCGTGCTGTGCGACCGGTACACCTTCACCTCTTTCGCCCGGGATTCTGTTCGGGGGAATGATCCGGAATGGGTGCGGGCCAACTACGGCTTTGCCCGTCGGCCGGACATTGTCTTCTATTTCAAGCTGCCGCTGGAGATCGCGTTGAGCCGCATCCTCGAGGGGCGGCCGAAGTTGAAGTACTTCGAGGCCGGAATGGACCTGGGATTGTCGCCGGATATCTACGACAGCTTTCGGATCTTCCAGAGCCGGGTCATGGCGCAGTATGACCTCATGGCCGACGAGTTCGGCTTCACCGTGGTCGACGCCACTCGGCCCATCCACAACCAGCAGAAGATCGTGCGCGGGATCGTTGCCGATCGAATCGACCTGGCCAGATTCAGGGGGAAGGTGTGACCATGCCGCAGAAAAAGTGCTACGTGGCGCCGCCGCCGGGTGTGGAACCGTCCAAGCTGGGTGGGCTGCTTGTCGTGGTGGAAGGGCCCGATTCGTCGGGCCGGAGCACCCACACCCGCCTGCTTTCTGAGTGGCTGGAGCAGAAAGGCTTCGCCGTGTCCCAGGTGGGCTTGAAGCGGTCGGCGCTGGTGTCGGCCGAACTGGAGAACGCCATGATGGGCAATGTGCTCAGCCCGCGGACAATGTCGCTGTTCTACGCCACCGATTTTTACGACCAGTTGGAGAACAGCATCGTGCCGGCGTTGCGAGCCGGTTCCATCGTTTTGGCCGACCGGTACATTTTCACCCTCATCGCTCGGGACGTGGTGCGTGGTGCGAATCCCGATTGGACGGAGATGTTGTATTCCCGGGCGCTGGTGCCCGACGCGGTCTATTATCTTGCGGTCTCACCCCGCAACCTGGTGGAACGAACGCTGCGGTCCCACGGGTGTCTCGACTACTGGGAATCGGGCATGGACATCGGGCACTCCCGGGACTGGTTCGAGAGTTTCGTCTGGTATCAACGGCGCATTCGTGAGGAATTCCGCCGGTTGGAACAGCGCTTCAGATTTGAGACCATCAACGCCAACCGCTCAGTCCGTACCACCCAGAACGACCTTCGCAAGCGGATCGACGCCGTGTTGCAACAGGCGTTGGCGAAACTCTGAGCAGGAGCGAGAACCATCCATGAGATCCAAGGCACACCGAAAACCGAACGCTTCGAAGGAAACAGCGGCGGCCGAACTGAAACCGTGCCGACCGGCGAAGGCCAACCCCTCCCGCCGCCAGTCGGCCGAGGCGCTCATCCTGGAGCTGAAGGCGCTGCGGTCCGTCCTGAAGGAATCCGCGGCCCAATTCGAAATCAAGCACAGCGGGCGGATTGCCGAGATGATCCGGTTGCTGGAGGGCGATCCCGCCACGGGCGAGAAGCCGGTGGCGCCCAGGGGCAAACAGCGGGACGCCCTCATGACCCGGCTGCGGCAGACCAAGTTCAAGCCCAAGAAGGGCCGCTTGAAGGATCTGGTCGCCCTGCACACCATCGTCGACATGTTGGCGGAGTCGCTCGGCAGCCTGAGCGACAGGGGAGATGTCTAGCGGAGGGCTGGCATGCGCGTCGCATTCCTGTCGGATATCCACGCCAACTTTCCCGCCCTCTGCGCCGCCCTGGAGCGCGCCCGGCTGCTCCGGACGGAGCGTCTCGTCGTGGCCGGTGATGTCATCGGCGGCGGCCCGCACCCCGTGGAAGTCATCCGGCTGCTGCGGGAGCGGTCCGCCCTGGCGATACGCGGCAACGTGGAACGCAAGCTTCTGTCTCTGCAGGGCAAGTCGAAACGCCAGAAGCGGTGGCTGAAGCGAAAAAGCGCTGCCCACCTGGTCTGGACCGCCCGACAGTTGGGCGACGCGGAATGGGAATGGCTGGCCGCGCTCCCGGACACCCTGCATCTGGATTTCGACTCCGTGCGCACCCAGGTAGTCCATGGGACGCCCCAATCCGATGAGGAGTATCTCTTCCCCAGCGTGACCGCTGAAACCATTCGGCGGGCAGGTCTCGATCCGGTCGCCCAGGCGCTGGTGTGTGGGCATTCCCATATTCCGTTCACGAAGATGGCCGCCGGCATCCGCATCATCAATTGCGGTTCGGTGGGACGGCCTGTGGATGGCGACCCGCGCGGCGCCTTTGCCGTGGCGGATTTCGTCGGGCCGGCCATCCGGCGGCCCCGCATCGTCCGGTTCCGATACGCCGTGGCCGATCTGGTGGCCGACCTGGAGGCACGCGCGGTGCCCGGGGCGCGGGGCGGTGAATACCTCAGGGGGATCAAACTGCGGGGCGTGTGAATCACTCCCCGCCGAACGGGCCACGGAATGACAGCCGTTGAGCGGTGTTATTTCTTAACGGGAAGCCAGCGTCGGGTCCGGGACGGCCTGACGGCTCTGGGGTACTTTTTGGAAGCAGCCGAAGACGAAGTATGGCAAGGCACCTACTACGATACCCACTCCGGCAGTTTGTTCCGGCGGGGGATCCGCCTGCTCGGTATCGCGGATCCGGCGCAGTGGCGGTGGTTTCGGGCGGAACTGACGCCGGCGGCTGATACGTTGCCCGACGAGGTACCAGCAGCCCCGCCGCCGCCTGACGATACACCGGTGGAATGGCGCGGACAGCGCCTGCTGCCGGTGCTCCGCCTGAGTGTCCGCCGGCGGACGCACCACCTCACGGCCCGATCTGGACAGGTGTTCCATCTCAGTTTCGGCGAGGCGGCATTTGCCCGACCCATGGCCCGGGAGTGGACCGCGGGCCCACGGTTGGTGTGCCTGTCGGTACCGGAGGGCCAGGAGAGCGAGGTCGCAGTGATCGGCAGCTTTCTGCGGGATCTGTTTCGGCTGAAACCACTGCCGCAAGATCTCCTGGTGTACGGCCTGGATGTGGTGGATGCACACCTGCCGGGCGCGCCCGTGCCTGCCCGATTGAAGCTGAAATCCGACGATACGATTCGCCAGGCGGGGCAAAAATTGCTGTCTCGGCAGGCGTTCAAAATGCAGGCCAACATCGAAGGGGCCCGGATGGATTTGGATCCGGAATTCGTGCACGATATCCGCGTCGCCACCCGAAGGGCACGGTTTGCCCTGCGGCTGTTCGGCGAGGAGCTGGGACGGACGGAAGCGGAGGCCCTCCGGGCCGAGTTGGCCTGGATCGCCGGGCTGCTGGGCCAGGTGCGCGATTTGGACATCATGCATTGGAACATTCACCGTTACACGGACGAACTGGCCGGCCGGCCGGCCGTGCCCACAGCCATTCGGGAGCACATGCAATCGGCGCGCAACGAAGCGCTGGCCGTACTGAACGAAGCGCTGGCAGGCAACCGGTTTGCGCAGTTGTTGAACCGGCTGGAGCGAATCGCGGCGGACGAAAGCGGGCCGCCGCCGTCCGAGCCGGTCCGCAGCGTGATCGAAGCGGCGCCGCCGCTGATCCGGGCGGCGATGGCGAGACTCCAGCGATGGCTCAAGCGCCGCCCGGCGGAATTGACGCCGGCCCAGCTGCACCGCATCCGGATCCATTTCAAGCGGCTGCGCTACACATGCGAATTTTTCAATGACCTGTTCGCCGAGGCGTTCACCGCGGCGATCGGCCAATGCGTGGACTATCAGGACTGCCTGGGCGAGCACCAGGACGTCCAGGTGGCAGAGACAAAGCTCCGCGAGATGGCCCAGCAGCTGGCGTCGGTCGGCGGAATCCCGTCGGAGGCGCTGATATTCGTGGGCAGCATGATTCAACGGCTCGACGGCGTAGCCCGGGATTGCCGCAGGATCTTCGAAAAACGTTGGAAGCAGTTTCCCCGGCTCATTGCAGATATCGACGCATCGATGGAGCCCGGCACCGGTCCGGAAGCGGCGGACTGATCCACATGGATATCGCCTGGTTGAACGGATTTCCGAACAAGCCAACGTCCTGACGCGCACCGCCGTAGGCCCGGTTGTGAGCGCCGTCCCCCAACCGCTGTCCAGAAGGCGGAGTGCGGCCGGTTTCAATTCGACTTGGTACGTTTTTCGAACAGGGCGAAGCGGAACAGCAGGTTCAGCCGTTCCATCACCGGGATGATCTTGCGCACACTGTACATGTCGACGAGAAAGCTGCCGACGATGAGCGGCAGGCGCGGCCGGGCCGCCATGCAGCCGCCGCACTCGGGAAAGGCGCCGGCGTTGCCACGGAGGTGGGCGGCCCGCATCGCCTGCATGCGTCCGTTGTTCCAGATCCGATCCAGCGGCTCCTCCCGGATGTTGCCAAGCGGTTGCCCGGTCCAGGCGTGGCAGCAGGGAAACACGTTGCCGGTTTCCTCGATGTAGATCGGACCTTGCCATAGGTAGTGGCAGGGGTTCTTGGCCTTGGCGGCCGTCGGCGCAGCGGGGAGGCAGACGTTCTCGACGCCGATCTCATCCTCTTTGATGCGGACCTGGTCCACCCCTGGGAGGCGCCACATCCTGCGGAACTGGGGGATTTGGGAGTCGTTGTCCGGCAGGCGCACCATCTGCACGGTGACGTGGATGGGCGAACGCAGCTCCCGCTTTCGCTGGAGAAACGCCATGATGTTACGGCGGGTTTCTTCAAAACAGGCGCCGCTTCGGTATCGCTCGTACACCTCGGGCGTCGCGCCGTCGAAAGCCAGGATGATGTAATCCAGGCCGGCCTGCAACAGTTCGTCGATCCGGTCGCCCCGCAGCAGTGTGGCGTTGGTGGAAAAACCGGCCCGGATGCCGCGCTCCTTGCAGTAGCGCACCATGCGGACAATGTCCTTGTTCAGCAGCGGTTCGCCGGCGCCCTGCAGTACGGCGAACTCGAAATACCGGCTTCCCTCGTCGATGACCTTGCGGAAGAGATCGAAGTCGATGTCGGCGTTGCCGAACTCGGAGATGGCCCGCGGACACATGGGGCAGCGCAGATTGCAGCGGGACGTGCTGGAGATGATTGCGGTCACGGGCAGACCCGGACAGACGGTTCGGCGGCGGAGATAACTCTGGAGCAATCTCAGCCGGTGCGCGGTGCGTTGGATTCTGGATACGGCCATCGGTGGATCTGATGCGCAATCGGTGTCCGGGTTGCGGCGGTCCATCCCAGGTCAGACCGGCTCCCAGAGCAGGGCAAGCTGGACCATGGCGATGTCGCCGTATTGGAGATGGAACGCGTACTCCTCAATCAGGCTGATCTGCTGCTGGAGGCGGTCGGCCACGGCTTTGGCATCCGCCCAGCTCTGCTGGAACAGACCGGCCAGCGCGTCCTCGACATCGTTGCTGGGCGCACGGTCGGCCGGCGGGCGGTCGGGCAGGTCCCGGAGATCCTGGAAAATCCGGGTCAGGCCGTCGCGAGTGGAAAATATCATCTGCTTTTGGCCGGACAGGACGCGGTCGGTGGTCGGATCGTCATTGACGGACTGCATATAGTTCAAACCCGATTTTTGGATGATGCCGTCCATCATCCGTTCGTACCGGTGTTGAAGCTCGCGCAGTTCTTCCTGCACGCCGCTGTGCAGGATATCGAGGCAGCGGGCCTCGAACTCGTTGCGCGATTCGCCGATCTCGGAGAAGAGCTTGAGTGTGGGGTGATGGAGCAGCCGGATCCGATGATACCGCAGGATGGTTTCGACGACCTTGTCTTTGTACAACGTGTAGTGTTCCAGCAACAGCCGACTTGCCTCTTCACGGTGCGTCACGCCATCGGGCGGCGTTGCGCTCAACGTGGCCGGATGTTCGGTCCGGATCATCTCCGGCAACCACAGGTCGTCGGCTCCCAGTTCAATCAGCGGCAGCGACACCTGAATGGTGCCCGAGAGCTTGGTCTGCGAGCGCACGTGGTAGGTGTCGAAATGGATCTCACCGAACAGCCGGGCCTGCAATTCCGTGCCCGCGGAGAACGCAAAACAATCCGGTGTGTAGTATGCGGCGATTTTCGGTTTGGCGGCGGGTTGTTGGTTGTTCATGAAGTTTCGGTTGTTCAGCCGGTTGCCGGAGCGGTGAACTCACGGCATTGATTGTATTTTACCGCAGCGTTCAGGAGGCGCCAAAGCAATTCTTGCGGCATCAGCCCGCCGACCCGGCGCCACCGAGCAGAGCGGCCGCCAGCGTGAGATCCGCCGGCCTGGAGACCTTGATGTTGGACGGATCGCCACGGACGACCTGGACCGCCCGGCCCAGGCGCAGCACAAGCCCGGCGTCGTCGGACATGTCGGCGACTCCGTCGCGGAGCGCCGCCAGGTGGGCCTCGCGGATGAGGCCGTAGGCGAAGCCCTGGGGCGTTTGCACCTGATGGAGGGTTTGCCGCGGCGGAATTTCGGCCACCCGGCCGTCGACCACCCGGGCGATGGTGTCCACGGTGGGCACGGCCGCGGTCACGGCCTCGTGCTGTGTGAGCGCCGCGCGGCAGCGGTCGAGCAGGTCCGGCGATACCAGGCAGCGGGCCGCGTCATGGATCAGCAGACGATCCGCGGAAGAGAGGGCGCTCTCAAGCGCCTGGATCACGTGGAAAGCCGACTCCTGGCGGGTGGTGCCGCCCGGCACCACGTCCACCGACCGCTCCCACCCCTGGGCGGCCAGGATCCGGCGCATGTGCTCGAGCCAATCCGGATGGATGGCCACCACCACCGGTCGGTACAGTCCCACCACCAGAAACGGCCGGAGCGTCCAGGTGATAAGGGGGCGCCCGTTGAGATCAATGAACTGCTTCGGAACCGTCTGGTCCATCCGGCGTCCGACGCCGCCGGCCAAGATCGCCGCCGCGTAGCGCATTGCATCCCTCCTGCGGCGAAACTATAATGGATCTGCTCAGTTAGATCAAGGAGGTTCATCGCCGTGCGCCCGGGATTTCGTCTGGCCCTGCTGGCGAGCGCAATCGCGGCACTGGCGGCCGTTTGCTGGGCGCCGGTGCTTTGGCAGGGGCAGACGCTGTACGAACGGGATTTGTTCAACTTCCACTATCCGTTGTGGGCCGGCACGGCGGCCGAGCTGCGAGCCGGCCGGATCCCGCTCTGGAACGCGCAGAACAATTTCGGGCAGAACATCAGCGGCAATCCCAACTATCTGCTCTGGTATCCGCCGGCGTGGATTCGGGCGGTCTTGGATCCGCTGACGGCCATGAACGTGTTCATCCTCGGCCACCTCCTGCTGGGCGGAATCGCCTTCGTCCGGCTGGTCCGGCGGTGGGGCATCTCCGGCCCGGTGGCGACGGTGGCGGGACTCGCGTACGCGCTGAGCGGCGTTGTGTTGTCCCTGCATTGCGTACTCAACCTGGTGCCGTATGTCGCGCTGGCTCCGGCGCTGCTCCTGACCCTGGAATGGCTGCTGCAGGACAGCGGCCGGCGAGCGGTTGCCTGTCTCGCTCTGGCTGGCGCCGGAGTGGGTACGGTATTCGAACCCGTCATGGCGGTCGGCCTGGCGGCGGTGGCGGTGATCCGGAGTCTCGTGCACGGGTGGGGATTTCGCGGCCGGCGCGGATTTGGTCGGACGGTCGGCCGGATCTCGCTGGCGCTCCTGCTGGCGATGGCCATCGCCTTTCCGGTGACGCTGGAAGGGCTTCGACTGCTGAATCAGACTCCTCGGACCTGGACGGCGGAAGCCGGGAATACCTTGTACAGTCTGCATCCCGCCCGTTTCATCGGACTGTGGATACCCAATCCGTTCGGCATGTCTTCGGGGATAATGCCGGACTTTGCGGGCGGGCGGTACACCGACGGACGCCAGCCCTATCTGGCGTCGATGTTCATCGGGCTGTCGTCTCTCGTCCTGATCGGGCTGAGTTTGGGCGGCGCGCAGCGGCGCACCGCGGCCTGGGCTTGCGGTGGCGGGATGGCGTTCCTGCTGGTGGCCGCGTCGCCCTGGCTGCCGGGTTTGGGGCGCCTCTTCGGCAGCCTGCCGCTGCTGGGTTGGGGACGATACACGGAGAAACTCGCTTTTTACGCCGCCGGCGCTTTCCTGCTGGCCGCCGCGGTCGGACTGGAACGGGTGTATCGCTGTGAACGCCTGCCGCTGCGCGGCTGGACGGAGTGGATGGCCCCCGGGGTCGCGCTCGCCGCCGTGCTGATTGCCGGCGTGCGGATTCCCGGCAGCAGTCTGATGTCGCTCGTGACCGCCCCGCTGGTGGCGGTCGGGGTTGCCGTGGCGGTTCTGCTGGTTGCGGAGCCGCCGCGAATTCGCCTGCCGGTGCAGTGGCGCTCCGCGGCGATCGGCCTATGCCTGCTGGCGGAGCTGGTCGCCGGCAACCGGTTTGCGGTGCCGATCACCGATCGCCAGCATTTCACCGAGGCTGTGCCCGTGATCGAGGCGGTCCGCCAGCAGGCGACGAGTCTGGCGACAGAGCGCATCGCCGTGGATGCGGCGCCGGTAGACATCCGCTATTTTGGCGCCTCGGACAGCGACGTCTGGATCTCGCGCTTCCATCGCCTGGCCGGCTACGCCTATCCCGGTTTCACGTCCGGGGGGTACTATGCGTTCAACGACACCCAGGACCGGCTGGAAGGCGTCGGCCAGTTGCAGCTGCGCCGGTGGTTTGAGCAGGCGGCGCTGGAGTCCAGGATTCGGCTCATGCAGCGGCTGGGAGTGGGGTGGTACCTCAGTCCGCGCCGGTTGGACAATACCGGGCTCCAATTGATCGGAGCGTTTCCCACCGGCTCCAGTCATCGCTACGGACTGTACCGAGTGATGGGCGGACAGGGCCGGTTCCAACTCTGGTCCACGTGGCGGCCCGCGCATTCCGCGCCCGTAACCGCCGGCGATCTGGCGACGGAAGGACCGGCAGCACCTTTCGTCGATGCGGCCGGTCCCGTCCCATCCAGCCAAGCAAGCGGCGGCGCGCCGCCGGGTCGGGTCGCACATGTGTCGGAATCCGGCGGCGTGCTCCGACTGGAACTGGCTATGGCGACCGACGGTTTGCTGGTGGTCCGGGACGTGTGGTACCCCGGCTGGACCGCCCGCCTGGACAACCGGATCGTTCCCATCCACCGCGCCGATTACCTGTTTCGGGCGGTCACGGTTCCGGCCGGAACGCATCAGCTGGAGATGCGGTATGAACCGGCAGGCTGGACGGCGAGCTGGCTCGTGTCGGGCGCGGGATTCATTTCGGTTCTGGTGTTGGGGCTGTGGCCGCGCCGGCGTCGGGAGGACACCCCAGCACCTGCCGAACCACGTAATGCGGACGGCGCTTGACTTCCTCGTAGATCCGGCCCAGGTACTCGCCCAGGATTCCCAGACAGATCAACTGGACCGCACCCAGGAAAAAAATGCTGATCAGGGTCGATGTCCAGCCGGGGATGGCCACGTGGGATACGAACTTCTTGTACAGGACGACCGCTGCGGCGACCACCGCGAGCGACACCGCCACAAGGCCCAGCGTCGTGGCGATTCGCAACGGCACCCGGGAAAACGAGAAGATGGCGTCCGAGGCCATCTTGATCAGCCCGACGAACGACTGGCGGGGGATCTGGTCGCCCCGGCGGTCGCGCTCCACCGTCACGCCCACCTGGCGGAACCCGATCCAGGCGCGCAGGCCCGGAATGTAGCGGTTTCGTTCGGGCAGGGCGACGAGCAGGTCGACGACGCGTCGATCCATCAGGCTGAACAGGCCGGCCTCCTCGGGAATGGGAATCTCGGCCAGGCGGCGGAACACGGCGTAAAAGCTGCGGAAGAGGGCGCGTTTGATGAACGACTCCTTCCGGTTGGCTCGGATGGCGTACACGACGTCGGCGCCGCGCTCCCACTCCGCGATGAAATCCTGCACCGCTTCGGGCCGATCCTGGAGGTCCGTGTCCATGATGATCACCGCATCGCCGGCGGCATGCCGCAGGCCGGCGTGCACCGCGGTCATCTGACCGAAATTGCGTGACAGGTCCACCACCCGGACATTGCCGTGCTGCGGAATCAGGCCGGCTAGATAAGCGAGGCTGCCGTCCGTGCTGCCGTCGTTGACGAAGACGAATTCCGTCGCGCAATTCAACCGCGCCGACAGCGCCAGCAGCCGGTGGAACAACACCGGCAGGTTGGTCTCTTCGTTGTAGAAGGGCAGGACGAACGATACGGTTTTGGTCATCGACGTTCCTCGAACACCGGAATGCGGCCTCTGTCTGCCACCGCGGATGCCACCCGGTTCGAGTGTATAGCATCCGGGCTTGGGTCGGCAACCCGTTATGTCGGACTATCGGCCGTCGAGTGTGACCCGTCGCCGGCATCCTCACGAGGTGACGGAGGCACAGCCATCGGCTGGATGCGCCAGAGCCGCAGCAGCGGAACACCCTGCCATTCCGATGACCAGACCATGACCATCTCATATCCGGCAGGCTGTATCCGGGTGCGGAGTTTCGATTCCCAGAACTCCGCGTACGGCCGGCCATAGACAAGCACGTGGCGGGCCTGGCCGAGATCGGTGACCGGGATGAAATCGATCCGCCGCATCTGTTGCATCTGGCGAAAATAGTGGTCGGTCGGTGAGATCGGGAAGAACACCGTCGAGCCGCGGCAGATCCGATTGATGGCCGCGAGTGCGTCATCGTCCAGCGGCTCCCACCAATAGGTGACTTCGAAGCCGAGACTTCGACCGCCGGCGGTGCCGCCCACCCACTCGTTGAAATAGCTCAACTCGCGCGGATGATTGCGGATGCTCTGGCTGATGGTCCAGCCGGCTGCGAGAATCAGGATCACCGCAAGTGTCGCCCGGTGTGCGACCGGTGTGGCCGCCTGGCCGGCCGGTAAAAACCGTTCCAATGCCGGCTGCAGCCCGAGCGCCATCCAGGCGGCCAGAAACGGGAATGCCGGCAGCAGGTAGCGCTCCATGTCGTTGGTGGGGCTGAATGGTACCATCATGAGGATGACGGGTACCGTGCTGCCGATGAGCACCGCCCAGTGACGGCAACACACGAGCAGGGGCCGCAGGCGCAACCGGAACATGCCGGCGGCCAGCAATCCCAAGTGGAGCAGCGGAGTGGTGACCAGGAGGATGCCCAGTGGATAATGGAATGGACCGCGGTATGAATACACCTGCCCAAAATACAGCAACGAGAACGGAGTCCATTGGCGGCGACTGACCGATTCGCCGACAAATTCGCCCAGCCGAACCCATGGCGCATGCCACCAGTCCGGATTCAGCAGGTAAAACACAATGGCGGCGGTCAGCCCCACGATCCACAGGCGGGCGATACACTGCTTCCAATCGGCGGACGTGCACACCAGGAAGAGCGCCAGCATCGGTGCGCACACCACCACTGTCGTGATTTTGAAGCATGCGGCCAGTCCGATCAGCACGCCGGGAATCCATGCCCACTGGGGGGACAGCCCCCGGTCCAGCGCCGGAATCAACAGCAGCAGGAGGGCGATCATGGGTATATCGGTGGCCGCGAAGTGACTGTGGGCGAAACACCGGGGCATGGTCAGAAACAGTGCCGCGGTGGTCCAGGCCAGCAAGGGACGGCCGGCGGAAAACCACATGCAGAATGCCGCCAGAGCGACGGCAAAGAGAATTGCTGTCAGCATCCGGCTTTGCATGTACGGATCCTGCTCCCAGAAGACGAGGCGCTGGGCGGCCAGGTACAGCCACTTGACCCCGGCGGGATGCACGTTGCGTTGGGGATCCGTCCGCCAGAAGCGGTCGATGGCCGAAGTGTTGAACCGAGCGGCTGCCGGCAATGACAACCAGGTTCGGACTTGCCGAGTGGCTTCCAGGTAAATCGGTTCATCCCACGTGATGCCGTAATTGGAGCATGTCGGCAGGGCGGACAAGGCGACGGCGGCGAACAGGATGGCACCTCTCCAGTAGACGCGGAAGGGACTGACGGGCATGACGTCGGTTGGCGGGTGCATCGCCGCCATCTTATGGAACCGGCGGTGGATTGTCAATTTTGTCCGACGGTTGCAGCGCCAGCACCGCGAAGCCGTTGGCTTCAAAACAAAGGCGGACTTGGGATCTGAAAAATGCCCGCATCACCAGATATTTGTCCGGAATGTCGGTGTACAGCTCCGGCGCGAAGACCGCGTCGGTTCGAATCAACAGGTGGGTTACCCCGTAGTGGGCGAAGCGGTTTGTGATTGCCGACGGTTCGCACGCCTCGGCCAGCCACGTGTGGAAGGTGTGGTCCTCAACCACGTAGTCGCCCAGATAGGCGCGATCCAGGTAAAACAGCTCGTTGCCGGTCTGCAGCGTCCAGATCCGGGCGTCCGGAGGCAGTTCGCGGTTGATGTAACGTTGGCAGGCGTACACCGGCAGGCGGGTGTTGAGAATGTCCTCGCGGGTCGTCCGGCTGGATACGAGCTCCAGCGCCGGTTGTCGGGCTAGTTCGGGCAGGAGGACCGCCAGGTTGAATGCGATGACTCCCAGACACACCGCCACCCAGACGGCTCGCCGCCACGGCCGCTCGCCCCACCAGCCTTCCAGGGCCTGGATCAGCATGAGCAGCAGCAGCGGCAACACCGGCAGCAGGAAACGGGCCTGGCGCAGCAGAATCCCCCAGACCAGGGCGACCACCACCACGAAGCATCCGGTCAGCGCCTCGGAGCTGTTCCGCTTGCGGGCCGGCAGAACAGCGAGCACACCGATCAGCAGGAATGGTCCCAGCACCCCGTCGAAGAATTCCCGCAGATGCAGCACCGGATTGAACGCCGCCACCAGGTAGTTCAGCGCCGGGGCCAGCGGAAAATGGAACGGGTGTCCGTAGCTGGCCAGGAATCCCCAGAAGGCGTCCGCCTGCGCCTGCGTCCAGAACGGATTCGAATTCGGGAACAGACCGCCGAAGAACGGGAAAACCGGATTGCCAGTGTGCCACGCGTTCCAGGCGAAATAAGGGCCGGCGAATACCAGCAGGCCGGCGCCCAGCCAGACGGGGTGCCGCCAAGCGAGATCGGCGGTCCGCCGCCGGGCCAGAACCGACACCAGGTAAACGCTCAAAAGCGCCAGCACAAAATAGAAGGCCGTGTATTTGATGGCCACCACAAATCCCGCCAGCAGGAGCGATACGCCCAGCAGGGCAGGATCGCCCCGCCGATGATGCCAGTCCAGCCCCAGGGCGGTCAGGGCTATGAAGAACATCAGCCCGGCGTCGATGTACGCAGAGGTGGCATCCAGCCACAGGGTGGGCACGGTCACGAACGCCAAAACCGCCGGCAGCCAGAGCGGGCGCGGAGCTTGCCGGCCGATGGCGGCGGCGTACTCCAGCACCGCCAGCACCGTCAGCGCCAGAAAGCTGCAGTGAACAAACTGGGTGGCCCACGGCGGAAACAGACCCAAGGCCGCCGTGAACAGCATCTCGATTCCCTTGGGGAAATACGCATAGACGTTTTGCGGCAGCTCGATCAGTCCATGGTGCAGCAGGTACTGGCGGGGCACCTCCAGGTGGTAAACCAGCGCATCGCGGGCCAGGGGCGGCAGCAACAAATAGGGCAGGGCGGGCAGGGCGACAGCCGCCACCGCCACGGCCGCCACCCAACCTGGCCGTTCGGGGGCGGCGACTACGGCGCGCAGCCGGCGGATGATTTCCCAGGCACCCAAAGCACCCACCGCACCGATCAGGACGGCCAGGACGGAGTGATACAACAGGCCCGCCATTCCCAAGCCCAGAATGCCGGTGGACAGCATGGCGATGCCGAGCCCGGCCGCGAGCATTCGATGGGGCAATTCGGGCCGGACCGAATGAGGAGCCAACAGTTGGAGCACAGACCGCCCGGCAGCGATGAGGCCGGAGGCGATCAGGACGATGCCGGCGACACCCAGTATTCCCTCGATCCACATGCGTGTTCACCCATTGAATCCGATTGCAGTCGAGCCCGGACACCCGTCGCAAGCCCCGTCGGTTATTGGTCTGGTGCCGGATCAGCCGCGATCCGGCGGCGTTTCTGCAGGGGGCGGAAAGACGAACACTTTCTGGACGGCGAAATTGAACACGAACAAGACCGACTCCACCGCCAGCTTGGCCATGATCGCGCCGCAGAGGCCCATGTCCACCGCGGTGCGGATGAGCGCGTACCCAATGCTGCCGGAGAATACCACGAGCAAGATGTAGCGCGGCATGGATTGTCGGATGGCCGCCCGGGACATGAACACCGCGGATCGGTTCATGAAGTAGTTGAACAAGCCGGCCACGACTCGGCCGGCGACCATGGCTGCGAGGATCCCGGGATGAATCAGGAAGGTGGCAGCGAAAACCGCATTGTCCACGAGGGCCGTCAGCAGCGAGACGATCAGGTAGCGGAACAGTACAAAGTAGATCCGCATGGAATCGGTGAGCGGATTGAAATGGGAGGACACGTTCCGTTCCAGGTACACGGTGGCGACGGGGATCTCCAAGATGTTGCGTCGCAGGCGGTGGGCGGTCAGCAGCATCTCCAGCTCATATTCGTAACGCTCCGCCGGGATGGCCAGCAGGGCGGGGATGAGGCCGGCGGGGATACCGCGTAATCCGGTCTGGGTATCGCTGACTGACAACCCTTCAATCCAGCGAAGCAGGCGCCGGGTCAGCCGGTTGCCGATCCGGCTGCGCCAGGGAATGTCACCGGAAAAATCGCGACAGCCGAGCACAAGGGTATCGGGTCGGCTGCTCAAGGCGGAGGCGACGCGAACAATGTCCTCTGGCCGGTGTTGGCCGTCCGCGTCGGCGGTGACCACCCCGGGCACATCCGGATGGTGCAGCATGATCTCGTTGAGTCCCGTTTTAATCGCCGCACCTTTGCCCCTGTTGACGGCATGACGCAGCAGCCGGACGTTGGGCAGTCCGATGGCGGCCGCGAACGTCGCGGCGAACTCAGGCCCGCTGCCGTCGTCGACGATGATCACGCCGGCTATCTCTGGACGGTGGGACAGGCCGGCCACAAGATCGGCGAAGCGGTTGTCGGGCCGGTACGCGGGGATCAGCACCAGCGGTGGAGGCGGCATGGCGGAGGAGGGCAACCCGTTCATGGCACCTCCGCGCCCGCGGACGAATTCACAACTTCCAGCACATTGAGATTGCCGCTGGAAAACACCCGCCGGAAGTGCCGGGATCCCCCGTCAGCGGCCATGAGACTGAGCCAGGCGACCGATCGGCCCGCCGGCAGAATTTCAACGCGGCTGCCGCGATCCGTGACATCGACCCGCAGCCAGTTGTGCCACGGCAAACCCAGGCGCCGGCACAGCGGCAGGAGGTGGGTGTTGTCCACCACCAGGTAGCGGGCGCGGTGCTGCCGGCAGAATGCTGACAACTCCAGCCCGTAGTCCGCCGCGAACAGAGCCCCGTTGAATTGGTGGATGCGGCGGCGGTTCTCGGCGCTTTCCAAAAAGCCGTCCATGACGGTGATGGCCGGAGTGTACCACTGCAGCTCGTAGCCGAGGGACCAGTTGGCCGCTAGACGCGTGCCCGGTACGGTCTGGGCGGACAACCACTGGTATGTGTCCCGCCGGTCCGTCGGCGGTTGGGCCAGGGTGGCCAGACTGGACCGGCTCTGGATCGCGAACCCGATCACGAGGGGCAGCAGCGCGCCGAGAGCCGCCGTGCGCAGGGACAGGCCGGCGAATCGGCGGGAACGTACGGACTCCAAGCGGGCGATGCCACCGGTCAGGTGGATCAACAGCAGCGGCAGGCCGATGAAGACCATGCGGTTGAAGAGCAGGGTCACCCCGATGGCCAGCCAGGCTGCGACCGCTTGAAATGCGTCGGATTGCCGTACATCCGCGCGGCGGACCGCGTACAACAGCCAGGCCGCGTACAGCACAGGCAGGTAGCCAAGATAATGCCAGCTGAAAAACGTGGCCGGATCCACGGGGAGCATCTCGCCGACAAGAACCGGCGGCGACAGGCTGGACTGAAGATCGGGCGTCAGCCCAAGAATCGGACGAAGCCAGGCCCGCCCGGCTTCGGTTGTCGCTCCGATTCCCGACAGGAGCAGGCCCAATGCGGTGACCGCCAATGCCCAGCGCAACGCTCGGGATAGCCGGGCCAGCCAACCCGAAACCCGTTCTTGCCGGATCAGCCATCCGGCCGCTGCGGCGGACAGCGGAGCCAGCAACAGCGGCAGTCCGGCTGCGCCGGCCAACCGGTAGAACTCGAAGACCGGCCAGGCCGCAAGGCAGCCGCACGCCGCGGCCAGGGCGGGTGACAGGATCGATGGATGTGTGCGGGGTGCGACCGCATCGGCGACGGCGGCGGCCATCAGGAGCATGGCGGCAAGCGGCGGGAACAGCCGCCAGGTGCCGGCGCCGGACAACCCGATGACGAAGGCGGCGAAAAACAGGAGGCGCGCCCAACGGCTCGGCAGCGGCACCGAAGAACGCCAGCGGTACAGCACGGCCGTCAAGGCCAGGACGAGCAGAATGCCCAGCGATTCGTAACGAACCACGTGGAACGCGGAGAGAAGCGTCACCGGTGTCGCCACGGCGAACACCGCGCCTGCCAACGCAGTGTCCACGGTTCTGCGGGTGAGCATCCAGACGATGCCGCACAGCGGCAGGGTGGTCAGCGCGCCGCAGAGGACGCCCAGAGCCATCAGATAATCTGCGAACGGCATCGGCGCCAGCCGGCGACAGACAGTGTAGCCGAAGGCCGCCAGGCGATGGAAGGCGTCAGGGCACATTTGTCGGTTGTCACGGGGCGGATCCAGCGCGTACTTGGAATCGACAGTCGGCAGCGAGCCGGTGTTCAAGACGGCGGCAATCATCCGGCTGTGGAATGCCGAATCGGTTTCGAAGATGAAGTGGGAGGCGATCGCCGGCGGCAGGCGCACGGCGATGGCGACCAGGAATATCGACAGACCGACCGCGGTCGGCGCCAGGCGCCGGGCAGACGGCGGGAGCGTGTGGTGGTTGTCCGTGGACGGTGAGGTGCTCGCGCTCATGCCACCCGGGATCACTCCAGCCGAATTTTGCATCACTATCCTAACATGATTCAGCCGGGTCGATGGCCCTTTCTGTTCGATGAGCCGGAACGGTTGGAGCAGCCATTCCTGCAGTTGACACCCGGCGGTTCCAGTGGGTACCATCGGAAAGCTGTCTGACTCTACGGATTGCCTGAACCGTCGCCGCATCAAGACGGCAGGGCGGATGGCGCCCGCAGGCGGGCAGCCGATCGGTGCGCAGGAGTCAATGTGTCCGTGAACAGAGAGCGCCGGGTTGTCGGTCGGTTGGTGGGCGCGGCGGCTGTTCTTCTGACCGCCCGATTCGCCGCCGTCCTGATCGGAGGCCAGGCGTTCTTTTATCGGGATGTGCTCAATTTCCATTACCCGTTGTGGCAGGTGACGGCGGAGTGGGTGCGGGCGGGGCATTGGCCGTTATGGAATCCCATGGTCCATTTCGGCGTGCCCATTGCGGGCAACGGTAACTATCTCCTGATGTACCCGCCGGCATGGATCCGGTTCGTCGCGCCGCCCGACCTGGCTTATCATCTGTTTTTCGTCAGCCATCTGCTGCTCGGCGTCGTGGCGTTTTACGGGCTGTGCCGCCGTGCCCGTGTCAGCCCCACTGGTGCCGCCTGGGCCGCCCTCTGGTACGCCGCGAGCGGGGTGGTGCTGTCGCTGCATTGCGTGCTCAACCTGGTGCCCTACATTTTTCTGGCGCCGTGGGCGATGTCGAGGCTGGAAGCGGTCCTCCGGCGGGGCTCGCGGGCGGACACCGCCTGGCTGGCGATCGCTTGGGCGCTTGTGGCCACAGTCGCCGAGCCGATCATGCTGGCCGGCCTCATGGGGCTGACCAGCGTCCGGCTGGCGGTCTGGGTGGCGGCACGATGGCGTGACCGGAAGTCCGGCCGGGTGCTGCCGCGCTTGGCGCTGGCCGGTGGACTGGCCGTCATGATCGCAGGACCGGCCCTGCTGGAAGGGGGCCGATTGCTGGCGTATTCCGGCCGGGGCGGTGAAGAGGTGGCCGATTCCCGGATCTACGCCCAGCATCCTCTGCTGGCGATGGAGCTGTGGCTGCCCGACGCGCTCGGATTCCGCTTTGACGGCACCGGCGCGTATCGGGGGCGCGAACTGGGCGCCGTCGGCAATCCCTTTCTGGTATCGATCTTCATCGGCTTTGGCACGTTGCCGCTCATCGGGGCGGCGGCGGGCCGTGGACGTCGAAGATCCACCATCGGAATGCTGGCGGGAGCGGTGGCGTTCCTGCTAACCGCCGCCGGCGGCTACTTGCCGGTAATGGCTGCGATCAATGCGCGACTGCCCCTGCTGGCCTGGGGACGGTATCCGCAAAAACTCGTGTTTTTTGCGGCCGGCCTGCTGTTGATCGCGGCGGCGCGTGGGCTCGATCGGATCGGTCTCGCCCGGGAACAGGATCCGGGGTTGCGGTGGACAGACAGGGCGTGGATGCTTGTGCCCGTCGCCGGGCTCGTCGCCGCCGGCCTTGCCGTCTCCGGAATCAGCCTGCGGGGGTTGGTGCCGCTGTCGGTGCTGGCGGCACTCCTGCCGTGCCTGGCCCGGTTCGGCTATGCGGGCGTGCGCCCAAACCGGAGATGGGCGCATGCGGCGGGGGCGGCGATCCTGCTGGAGTTGGGGTGGGCCGGACTAAGCGTCGTGCCGGTGGCGCCGGCCCGTATCCTCACGGAACCCGCCGCGGTATTCGATCGGCTGGCCGGGCGGGACGGTGACTGGGCATGCGGCCGGGTGGGCGTGGAACCCCATCCGCCAAACATCCAGCGCCCGGGCCAGAGCGCGGCGTGGTTCATGTTGTTCTTTAAAAACGGCGGCTACCCCTACTTCGGCGTCACCCAGGGCGTTCATTACGCCTTCGACCTGATGCTGGATCGGACCCATCCACGGCGGATGGCGGAATTCCAGCAGGCGTTCCTGTCCCGGCCGCCGGCGGACCGGGTGCGGTTGCTTCAGCGGGCGGGGGTGCGGCATCTGCTGTCGTTGCACGAATACCGAACACTCGGCCTGATGGGAACGGACATGATCCCGCTGGACGACCGGCACCTGCTTCGAGTGTTTCGCGTGGCGGACGCCGCAAAACGAACCGGGTTCTTCGGCCGCTGGCAGGCGCTGCCGTCGCCGCAGATGGAGCCGTTGCTGGATGCGCTGGTGGCTCTGCCGCACGACACGGTCTTCGTCGATGCCGGTCCGCCGGATGCGCGCCCTGCGGCGGCTGCGGTCATCTCCTGGCCCAGCGGTGCGCCGCTCAAATCCGGCGGTGCCGCGGTTGCAGCGCCTGGCAGGCCGGATGCGCGGCTCCGGGCGCGATATGACGGACCGAATTGCGTGGTGATGGAGGTGTCTGCGCCGGCTTCAGGCATCGTCGTGTTTCGCGACGCGTTCTTCCCGGGATGGCGTGTGAAGGTGGATAACCGCGACGCAACCGTGTGCCGTGTGGACGGGCTGTTCCTCGGCGTGGCGGTGGACGGCGGGCGGCATCAGGTGGAATTTCGCTACCTGCCCCCGTTTTGGTTCGCGGTGCTGGTCGCCGCCGGTCTGGGCTTGGTGGTTGCGGCAGGGCTGATGACTGCCGGACGTCACCGGTGAACGCCTGTCTGAAGATGTGCTCAGAGAGTGACGAGCAGCGTCAGGTCCTGGGGGAACGAGCGGAACATGGCGGCGCCGTCGGCGGCCTCCATGACCACGCGCAACCGGATGCGTGACGCCGGTCCGAATCCGACGGACTCGCCGAAATCCTCCCATCGCCGCTGCCATGGGGAAGCCGACTCCCGCACTGCATAGGGAATGGATCCCTCCAGATGGAACCAGACGTCCAGGCCGTCCTTGAAGCGGAGTCGAAAATCGGCGGGCACCGGGATGATCTCCTCCATGGTGGGCGGGATGATGCCGGCCACCTCGGGAGTGGGGCGCGTCCGTTCATCGCCCGGAATGATCCGGATCCGACGGATTTCCCAGGGGGGCGAGAGCTCGCCGTCCATCCAGGTGCGCTGGATCCACGGCTGGTCGCTCTCCCGGGCGAGGTAGCAGAACCGGGGCTGTCCCACCTCGATGGTCTGCACCGGGTATTTTCGCAGGCTGACACCCGAGTGACACAAGTGAATGGCCCGCTCGCCCAGACGCAGTTCGTAGTAGAACAGGTTGTCCTTAGCCAGTCGGGTCCGCTCCTGCACCAACTGGGCCTGCTGGGCCTGGCTGGGCTGAGGCCAGGGCTCCGGCTGGGGAGTGCTGCAGCCGGAACCGATGAGCATCAGGACCACCGCCAGAAAGCTTGCGGCGGCCGGATGAGAGGCCCGCCAGGCGGTGGGATTCGTGGGTTCGTGTCTGCGTTGCATGGTGACCTCGCCGGAAGCGGTTAAAAGATGAAAACGGTGCTGCCGATGGGCACCTTGCGCCAGAGTACCCGCAGGTCGTCGCGCCCCACTCGGATACAGCCGTGACTGACGCTGCGTCCCAGCAGGCGGCTGTATAGCGTGCCGTGGATCATGTAGCCCGGGATGTTGAGGTCCAGGGCGTACTCGCCGAGCATGCCTTCCTGGACGCGCGCCGACCGGCTTCGCGGGATGGGTTCGTTGGCTTCGATGAACTCCCAGTCGGGCGCGACCCAGACCGGATACTCGCGTCGGTTCACCACTCGAAACCGACCCACCGGCGTATCGAACGTCCATTCACGGCCGGTTTTCGTATCCGCGAGCCGGGATCCGGCGCCGCAGGAGATGGCCGCCTCAAGCAGTAGGGTGTTGGCCCGCCACAGGTACAACCGGTTGTGCACCCGGTCGATCACGACGTGCGACCCGCGTGGGGCCAGCTTCCGGAAGACCTTGTCGCTGTCGCGCTTGATTTTGGCCTGTACGGCCGGATCGGCCCCTTCGGGAAACGGTTCCGCATGTTTGATCGCGTCGGCGGGACGCAGGGTCCGGTATTCGTAGCCGGTGCCCAGGAAAACCGCATAACCGAGCAGCGCCAGCAAGGCTAGAACATCCCAGATCATGACCGTAGCCACGAGTGCGGGACGACGGATCATCGCGCCGCCATCCGAGTGGCTGGTGTTGTTCTCATTAGGTTCCGGGGCGTGCTTCATGAGTGTCCTTCCCATTATGATATTGATGGATGGGACTGGCGGAACCATCGCTGCCCACGATCACGACCGGCGTGCCCGATGCGGTCCGCCGAAACAGCCAGGCCATGTCGGCATCGAGCGGGGCGATGCAGCCGTCGGTCCAGTCGTAGCCGCGACCGCCATGGCCGTGAATCTCGATCAGTCCGCCGATCCCCGCCCGGGGCGGGATGAGCCCCAGCCGGCGGTTATCCTGGAACCGGCGGCGGTCATCGGCGTTCGGGTAATCGATGAGTAGGGCCAATCCGTAGATGGTGCGCCCGGGACCTTTTTTCAGAGTAACCCGGTAACGTCCTTCGGGCGTGGCCCGGTCGCCTTCGTGAAGTTTCGGATTGATCGAGTTGGCGCCCAGGTCCACGGCCATGGACCGGGTCATACGGCCGTGCTCGTAAACGTCCAGCCGGTGCAGCGCCTTGACGACCACAAGGGCCAGACCGGATCGGCGGCTCTGGGCCACCGCCTCGTCGATCCAGCGACGCCACAGGTCGAGATTGACCGGATTGTCGAATCGGCTGAGCAGGCTGCGGCTTTGTTGCTGAGCCGCCAGCAGGGCGTCCATGGCGGATCGCGCGGCCCGGACGGCGGCGGCGTAACGCTCTCGGGCCAGGAAGTTGAGCGCCTCGCGCCGGCGTATCTCCGTCAGCGCCAGGCTCCGGCGGATTCGGCTGTCCGTGGCGGTGTGTCGCGCCACGTCGGCCTGCGCGTCCAACTGCGTTCCGATGAGCTGCAGGATGCCGGCTGCGGCTTCCCGGTCGGCGCTGCGCCGATCCGCGACCTCGCGATATAATTCCAGGATGGCGATGGAGGCGGCGGACAGCTGCGCCTGCGCCGGATGCAGATTACGGCGGAGCCAGCTCCGGCCCCGCTGGACGTTGACCTCGGCCAGGGCGTCGTTGAGTGCCGAACGCGCTGCGGCCAGTCGAACCGGCGCGTATTCCGAGGCGTCCTCGGTCTCCGCTGCCTGGATCACGGCCCGGAGCAGGCGACCGTCGGCATCGGGGGGCAGGGTGAGCCGGCCGTCCGACAATCGCGGCAACAGGAGAAAAAAGGTCATGGCGGCGGCTCCGATGGGGAGCGTCCACACAGCGATGCGAAGCCAGGGCAGCTGTTTCATGGCTCTCATGAATATCAAAAAGGGGGCTTGTGTCACAAGCCCCCTTTGAGCTCAAACGAGCGATTTGTGAAGCGAGACTACTTGCGGCCCTTCTTCATCTCGATGGCGGCCTGGATGTCGGCCACGACCTTGTCAGCCTGTGCCTTGGCGCTCTCGGCCTTGGTCTTGACGTCGAGGTACTTCTCTTCGCCCAGCATGGTCTTGCACTCGGCGATGGCGTTGACGGCGGCTTCCACATCGCCGGTCATGGCGGCCAAGTCAGCGGCGCTGCCCTTGCCCTTGGGCGCGGTCTTCAGGGCCTCCTGGGCGGCGGTGATGGCGGCCTCGGTGGCGGTGATGGCCGCTTCGGCGTCCAGCTTGGCCTGTGCCTTGCCGGCAACGGCGTCGGTCTTGGCCTTCTCGGCCAGCTGCTTCAACTCGCCGGCCAGCTGAGCGGTCAGGTCGTAGGATTTGAAGAAGTTGCCCTGCTGCGTGGCCAGTTCGGCGTTGAGGGCGGATTCCTTGTCCAGGGCGGCCTGGAGGGACTCAGCGGCATAGACATCGGCGCCGGCGGCCTTGGCATCGGCCAGGGCGGCGGTGGCGGCATCGATCTCGGCCTGGGGCACGCTGGCGCAACCGGCCAGGACGATCAGGACCAGCACAGACAAGTTGGCAATCAACAGTTTACGCATGGGACTCTCCTTAAATTGAAGTAGAGAACATGATATTCAAATAAATAGCAGTAGCTTTCGCGCAAAACACCGGCTACTCGTTGGCGCCGTTCGCCTTCACCTGTGCCTCACGCCGATGCAGGACCGGTCTCTCGTGTCGACGGGGGATCGGAGATGCACCGGTGGATCACCAGTACGCCTCCAAAGAGGTAACATCTTCAAGATGTTGAGAGCAAATTCAAAGAGCGAATGCTACTCCCGGCCGTCTGCTTTGTCAAGGGGGAAAATGTGGTTGGACGAATCCGCGTGCTGGCCGGAACTATCTAACACGGCGCTTCGTCATGTGACGAAGCATTTCAACTGAATCCTATGTGTGGAGGTTGGTCGTGAACAGAAAACTATGGGCTCTGGCGACGCTGTTGATGGTGACGGCGCCCGTGTGGGGTGCCGCCGAAACGTACACCATCGATCCGGTGCATAGCAGTGTGGATTTCACCGTGCGCTACATGATGCTCTCGAATGTGCGGGGCAGCTTCAACACGTTTGAGGGGAACATCGTCTACGATCCCGAGGACATCACGAAGTCTTCGGTGAACGTGACCATCAAGGTGGCGAGCATCGATACGGCCAACGAGAAGCGGGACGAGCACCTGCGCAATCCCGACTTCTTCGACGCGGCCGCCTATCCGGACATAACCTTTAAAAGCACCCAGGTGGCCAAGAAGGGGGACGGCTACGTGGCCACTGGCACGCTCACCATGCGCGGTGTCGCCAAAACGGTGAGCATCCCGTTCGACATTGTAGGCAAGGTGAAAGACATGCAGGGCAAGACCCGGCTGGGCGTGCAAGGCAGGGTGAAACTGAACCGGATGGACTACGGGGTCTCCTGGAGCCGCGCCCTGGACACAGGCGGTGTGGTGGTGGGCGAGGAGGTGACCGTGGATCTGGACATCCAGGGGGTGCAGGTGAAATAATAGGGCCATCCCCTTCCGGGAGGTGGCTCGATGTCGTCGACTCTGCAATCTGAGTCGCACAAGGCGAATGCAACTTGGTTCAATCCGTTCGTGGTGACGGCCGCCGTAGTGGCGGCCGTCGCTGTTTGGTTCCTGTGGGCGCCCCGGCTGCACGCGGCCGATCGCGTGACGGGCCGGATGTTCGCCACCCGTTCCGAGGTGGTCGGCACCCACGGTATGGTGGCCACCAGCCAGCCGCTGGCCGCCCAGGTCGGCATTGATGTGCTCAAGCGGGGCGGTTCGGCGGTCGACGCCGCCATTGCGGTGAATGCGGCACTCGGGTTGATGGAGCCCACCGGTGCCGGCATCGGCGGGGATCTGTTTGCCCTGGTCTGGGATAACGGCGCCAGGCGGCTGTACGGACTCAACGCCAGCGGGCCCGCCCCCGGCGCCCTGACGCTGAAGCATTTTCAGACTCATGGGATTACCCGGATGCCGGCATACGGTCCGCTCCCCTGGACGGTGCCCGGCTGCGTGGACGGCTGGTTCGCGCTCCACGGCAAATTCGGCCGGCTGCCCATGCGAGACGTGCTTCAGCCGGCCATCGGGTATGCCGAGGAGGGCTTCCCGCTGTCCGAGCTGATCGCGTATTACTGGGACCGCGGTGTCCGGGCGTTCAAGGACCGGGACAACTTCCAGAAGCTGTTCGCCCCGGGCGGCCAGGCGCCCCGGAAGGGCGACATCTTCCGCAATCCCGAGCTGGCCCGGACCTACCGGCTGCTGGCCGAGAAAGGACGGGATGCGTACTACCGCGGCGAGGTCGCCGATCGGATCGTCGCCTACTCGGGGCAAGTGGGCGGCTTCTTTGCGAAGGCGGATTTCGAGCACTACCGCAGCGAATGGGTGGAGCCGATCGCGGTGACCTACCGCGGGTATCAGGTCTGGGAGCTGCCGCCCAACGGGCAGGGGCTGGCGGTCCTCCAGATGCTGCGCATGCTGGAGCGGGTGGACCTTAAGGCCATGGGACACAATTCCGCCGAATATCTTCACACCCAGATCGAAGTCAAGAAGATCGTATACGAGGACCGTGCGGATCTCTATGCCGACCCACGCTTCGCCGAGGTGCCCGTGGCGCGCCTCCTGTCGGACGACTACGTGACCGAACGGATGAAGCTGTTCAATCCGCTGGCGGCCAGCCGGAAGATCGCCCCGCGCGCCGATACCGTCTTGCGCCACGGCGACACGGTGTTCTTGTCGGTGGTGGACAAGGATCTCAACGCGGTGGCTCTCATCCAGAGCAACTACATGGGCTTCGGCTCAGGCATGGTGCCGGACGGCCTGGGTTTCTGCCTCCACGACCGGGGCGCCCTCTTCAGCTTGGAGCCGGGGCACCCCAACGTCATTGCTCCGGGCAAGCGGCCGTTCCACACCATCATCCCCGGTTTTGTCACCCGGGATAACGAACCGGTATTCTCGTTCGGTGTGATGGGCGGCGACATGCAGCCCATGGGGCACGTCCAGGTGCTGTGCAACCTCATCGATTTCGGGATGAACGTCCAGGAAGCCGGCGACTCGCCACGCTGGCGCCACGAGGGGAGCACCGATCCCGCCGGCGGCGAACGCATGGGCGACGGCGGTACCGTGTTTCTGGAAAGCGGCATCGCGCCGGAGGTGGTTCGCGAGCTTGTTGCCCGCGGCCACCGCGTGGCGACCGGGCGCGGCGGCTTCGGCGGTTACCAGGGAATCCAAATCGATCCCCGCCGCGGGGTGCTCTTCGGCGGCAGTGAGTCGCGTAGCGACGGTGCCGCCATCGGCTATTGATCCGGCGGGGTCGGTCGGGTAAACTTTCTGATCTGACTGCTGCAGGAGCGATTCATGTCCAGGGAACGGCTGCTGGTGGTGGACGACGAGGCGGGCGTGCGCGCGTCGCTGTCGGGCATCCTCCGCGACGAGGGGTACCGCGTGGACGTGGTCGCCACCGGCGAGGAATGCCTGGAGAAGGTGCGCACCGCGCTGTACGACCTCGTGCTCCTCGATGTGTGGTTGCCCGGCATGGACGGACTGGAGGTGCTGGAGCGGATCTGGGGGACGCCGTTTTCCGGCGCCGTGCTGGTGATTTCCGGCCACGGCACCATCGAGATGGCGGTCCGGGCCGTGCGACTCGGCGCGTACGATTTCCTTGAAAAGCCGCTCTCCCTTGAAAAAACACTGGTGATGGTCAAGAACGCGCTCAAACACCGGGAGCTGGAGGAGGAGAACCGGGAACTGCGCGAGCGCTACGTGCGCCGCTACGAGATGGTAGGGCAATCCATTCCCATCCTGGCGCTGCGCAAGCAGATTGATGTCATCGCCCCCACGGCCGGTCGTGTGCTCATCTTCGGCGAGAACGGGACGGGGAAGGAGCTGCTGGCCCGGCTCATTCACGAGAAAAGCCACCGTCGCCACAAGAAGTTTGTGGAGATCAACTGCGCTGCCATCCCCGACGACCTCATCGAGAGCGAGTTGTTCGGCTACCGCAAGGGCGCGTTCACCGGTGCTGCGGAGGACAAGCGCGGCAAGTTTGAGGAGGCGCACGAGGGCACTCTTTTCCTGGACGAGGTGGGCGACATGAGCTTGAAGGTTCAGGCCAAGGTGTTGCGCGTGCTCGAGGAGGAGAAGATCGAGCCCCTGGGCTGCAATCAGCCCATGGAGCTGGATGTGCGGGTGATCGCCGCCACGAACCAGGATCTCACCGCGCTGATCGACGCGGGGCGATTTCGCGCGGACCTGTTCTACCGGCTCAACGTCGTCCCCGTCGAAATCGTTCCGCTCCGCGAGCGGCGCGAGGACATTCCCGTGCTGGCGGAGCATTTTCTCGACGAGTACACCCGGCTCTACGGCAAGAAGGCCCGCCGTTTCAAGCCGGAGGCGATAGATGTCCTGACCCGTTACGACTGGCCGGGCAACGTCCGCGAGCTAAAAAACACCGTGGAGCGACTGGTCATCGTCCAAGGAGGACAGGAGATCGGCGTCTACGACCTGCCGGCGTCGATCTACGGCCAGGTCCAGACGACGTCGGACGCGGCGGCAGGGCCGGCGACCTTTCAGTCAGCTCGCGAGGCATTTGAGCGGCAGTATCTCCAGGCCGCCATCCATCGTAATAGGGGCAACCTCGCCCAAACCGCCCGGGAGCTCGGCATGGACCGCAGCGGACTGTACCGCAAGCTGCGCCAACTCGGCATCCCGCTACCGTAATCCGGACGGCCCCAGCCGACTCCAATTTCATCCCCATCTTGAATTGCGCTGACGCGATCCATCACGATGCGCGAAGACCGTTTGTTTCCCCGAACACCGCCGTTTATGTTTACATAATCAGTCTTTGCTGAAACCAAGGTAAATCATCCGCCATTGTCATACTAAACGTTTTATAGACAGTGTAATACGGTTATTAATATCGACCCGGTATTCCAGTCTTTTTGTAATATGGGTCTGATAACCGGCTATATGTCTACGACGGGGCGGCGGTGCTGGCCGAGTACGCGCCCGACCCGGACGGACCGCCTGATCCCATCGATCCGACGGCCCCCGACGGCCTGCTCAAGGCGCGCCAGTACCTCTACGGCCCGGCTCTCCTCGCCGCCGAATCTTTCGACCCGAGCCCCGAGCCCCCAGCCCCGAGCCTCGTCTTCTACCATCTCGACCCCCTCGGCTCCACGGTCAATCTGACCGCCGGTGCCAATGTCCCAGGTGATGGCAAGGAGTACCTCGCTTCGGGCACGGCCGTACTCTCTGGTAGTGTTGCCACCGCGAGCACTGCCGGCGTCTTGGCCGATCCGATACCCGGCGCCGTCACCGCCGCCTACCTCTACGACGCCTGGGGCAACTACCGCGAGCTGGATCTTTCCAACCCGGCCGCTCCTGACAAGCTGGCCGATCCAGACGATCCGGCGGACCCCGATCCAGCCGGCTGGTTTGCCTCACCCGACCTCGGCCCCG
>Ga0116185_1000115_pt1 | contig 99853 bp, 90 predicted proteins | sample AD_JPNNA7_MetaG_FD_89754 | JGI IMG/M metagenome (GOLD analysis project Ga0116185, IMG submission 89754) | Active sludge microbial communities of municipal wastewater-treating anaerobic digesters from Japan - AD_JPNNA7_MetaG | ecosystem: Engineered > Bioreactor > Anaerobic > Digestate | place...
AGAATAAGTATTGTTGAAAATTTATTTCACCCAATTGGTGAATATTTTTTTCTCTAATTTATCCCTTTTTTTGATATTTAAATAGTCCTTTCTGTATTTCTATTTCGGATTTAAGATTAATAACCCAAGCGGTGGTATAGCAATTTCTTCTTCTTTCACAAAATGATTGTGCAAAACTTTTGCAACTTCTTTAGCTGTAGCACCAATTTCTCCTGTTTCCTTTGTTGCATTAGCAAGAATTTCGTGAAGCTTGTCGTGTTCTGTTTTCATTGATTCAGGAATTTTTAATTTCATTGTGTTTTCTCCATTATGTTTGTTGGTTTCGGTTTGATGAGAGTGTTCTTTATGAGATAAATCGCTTGCTTGCTGATAATGTTCGACTGAATGTATAAAGTGGACGTAATGCTCAACAAAATCCCTTCCTGCAATAACATCATCAACATTGTAATTCATTCTTGTAACTACATCATTGAAAAGATTAATTATTTCTTCCGGTATCGGATCAGCAAAAACTTTTTCAAGCGGCTTCAAAGATTTTACTGCAATTGAACTATCTGCAGCGATTATCGCAGGATCTATATTGCGATCAGCCGGCTTAAGACCTGTATATGGTTCACCTTCTCCAGCACGATGAATACGCACTACTGTTTCATAGAAATATAAATCAGCAAGTTCCTGAGCCTCTTTGCTTAATTTTCTGACAGCAAGAGTTTTTTTGAAAGCATTCTTTATTATTTCTTCATCAGCTTTCTGCACCCATATCAGAACATAATTAACATTACCTGTTTCAATGGCTTTAATAGCTGCTTTAACAACAGGACCATTCATTCCGTCACAATGAGCAGAAGCGCTGCTGCTTAATAAAAATATAATTGATAACGACAGCAGAAAACTAACTGAAGTAATTTTAAAATTTAAGCTCATAAAATTTCCTTTCGTAATTTTTGTTTTATATTATCTTAAAGATAGCTCAGATTATCTTATTAAACTATTGATAGATATATTTTTGGCAACAATTAACGAAATTATATTTAATATTTTCAGTTTGTATAATCAAAATGCATGATCAACAAACATTTGAATATAAAGACCCTCGCGACTAAAAGCAGTATCCATTCTAAGTAAAAGGTTATTCATAAAAACTCTTATCCCGGCTCCTGCACTCCATTTCATATCAGAATGCAGAGTAGAGATTTTCCATTCAGGTGCAACCCTGCCAAGCTCTCCGAATACTGCTAATTGCAGCCAATGAACATTTAAACCTCTTGTAACTGACCAGTAATTAAAAGGATTCCAGTCAATTATTTGTCTATACTCAGCACCATAATAAATAGCGGCTCTGTCATTAAATCTTCCTTCGTAAAAAGCACGAAGACGATACCTTCCGCCGAGATAAGCTCCTGTATATGGAGGAGGGCGATGATATTGTTTGATTTCATTACCATTAAGATCGGTTCCTGTTACATCATAATTATTCCAGGTTAATGTATTGATTGTCCAGAAATTTAACGCCAGAACTTTTGGAAGTGATTTCTTATCAGAAAAATATTCGTGAAGCGGTAAATACCATCTTAAGTCAGTTTCTATAACACTCCAAGGAGCCATCGTATCAAACCAGCCAAAGTCTCGTCTGAAGGCAAATTTTTGCAGACTTCCTCTGGTTGGATTAACATAAAAATCAGTGTTTTCTCTTGTTAGAGCAAATTCAATTCCGTTTGTAGCAAAGGCAACTCTTTTTCTGTAAAATGGTTTTATATCAATAAAAGTTCTTCCACTTACAAATGGATTCCAATCTGTTCCGCCCATTTCTCCAGAAATTAAAATTCCATTTTCAAATTTCGGAGAGAAGTAAACTTCATCTTTTTCATGGCCTATCGGTAGTAAATATCTGAATTTAATTTCATACCACTGATCATAACCACTAACCTGGATATAATCATCCTTATCAGACTCATTACTTCCTGCACGCAGTGAAGGATCCGATACTGTTGTTGAGTTTGGTGGATCTTTATAGATATTGATTACTCCAAAATATCCACCGAGCAAATCAGGAGCGATATAAATTCTTGGATAGAACGGAAGATAAAATTCTCTGAATTGAATAAATCCGTATTTTGTGCCGTTTGTGCTTATTAAACCTCCTGCATAAAGGGACATATTCTTTTGAGATAATCCCTGCACTCCAACAAATCCCCCCACTGCCCAACCAAATATTTCGCTGTAAAGTGCAAATGGCAGTGCAGAAACAGTAACATTAGAGCTTTCTATTTTAGTGGAATCTTCTTCACTGTAATTACCTCCGTGTTTTTTTTCTGTTGAAGATGTATAGGCAAAATCCGATTGTCCGTTTACACCGATTGAAATAGTGATTGTCAATATCAAGAACAGATAGAACATACTTTTTATAAAACATTAATTTGTAAAAACAATACAATTGTTCAAAAGATCATTCGTTTTATACTGTAAGTAATTCCTCTTATTCATAACAATCATACTCTTCAACAATTTGTTCAACACCATTTGTATCAAGGTGTGTGATCGGTGTTTCGTTCATTAATTTTCGTAATGTGTTTTTTAGCTTCATAGATTGAATAAATAAATCGTGTTCCGGAACAACATTTTCTGAATGCATAGGGCTCTTAAAAAATAACGACATCCACTCTTGTATTCCTTTCATATTGCTGCGCAGAGCAAGATCTGCAAAAAGAATAAGATCAAGCATAATTGGTGCAGCAAGTATTGAGTCCCTGCATAAAAAATTAATCTTCAACTCCATCGGATAACCGAGCCAGCCGAAAATATCAATATTATCCCATCCTTCTTTATTATCACCACGAGGTGGATAATAATTTATTCTGACTTTGTGATAGTAATCGGAATAAAGTTCTTCATAAAGTTCCGGTTGTAATATTGAATTAAGAACAGATAGTTTACTTTCTTCTTTCGTTTTGAAAGAACCAGGATCATCAAGAACTTCACCATCCCTGTTGCCCAAAATATTATTTGAGAACCAGCCGTTTAATCCTAACAATCGCATTTTTAACATAGGTGCAATAACTGTTTTTATTAATGTTTGACCGGTTTTAAAATCCTTTCCTGCAACAGGAACGTTCATTTCATTTGCAAAGTCAACTATCGCTGATATATCTACACTTAAATTCGGTGAACCATTTATGTAAGCAGCTCCTTCAGCAATTGATGCAAACGCATAAAGCATACTTGGTGAAATGTCAGGATCATTATTAACCATTCCATTGATAAAATTTTCTTTGGTTGAATGAACTTCCTTCTGCTCGATAAAAGTTTCGGTGCTGCCTGCCCAAATAACAACAACTCTATCAAGGGAATTTAATTCTTTGAATGATTTAATATCTTCTCTTAGCTGCATCATTAATTCATATTTATTTTCAGCAGATTTGATGTAGTGCCCTTCTAATCTTTTTACAAATTTCTGATCGAAGACACCACGCATCGGTTTAATAGAATTTAATTCATCAGCTATACTGTTTAAATCTTTTTCATCAAGCACTTTTGCATATTTTGCAGCTTCAAGACAAGTTTCATCTCTTATATCCCAACCACCAAACACTAAATCATCTAATGATGTTAAAGGAACAAAATCTTTTACAAACGGGAAATTGTTTTCTGATCTTTTCCCAATTCTGATTTTTCCCAATTGAGTTAAAGAGCCAACAGGATGTGCTAAATTTTTTCTGATAGCGAAAACACCTGCTAAAAAAGTAGTTGATACTGCACCGTTTAGTCCAACAATTAATACGCCCAATTTGCCTTCTGGTTTTTCAATTTCGTAAGTTTTCATTTTAAGCTCCTATCTGTTTTTTATTTTAATATTGTTAATTCAAGTTTTCTAATACTTTCGGTAACTCTGTTATTGATTCTATTTTAAAGTCAGCACTACCATTGTCAACAGGTTCTTGCCAGACTTTATTCTGAATCCATATAGTAAAACAACCGATAGATTTTGCTGGTATAATATCATTCTCATAAGAATCGCCGATCATTATTACTTCTTGAGGAACCATTGCTAAATCATTAAGTGCAACTTTAAAAATTTGTTTATCGGGTTTTCTTATTTTGAGTTTAGTTGAATCTATAACAGAAGAAAAATATTTTTTTATGGAAAGTTCTTGAAGAACAGTCTCAAGGTTGCCATAATAATTGGAAATTATTCCAAGTGAATATTGTGAATTCAGATTTTCAAGCAGTTCTTTGGACCTCATAACTGTTTTAATAACATATCTATAGCAATACTCACTTAATTCATCTATTATAAAACTATAATACGATGGCAGATAATGTTTGTCTTGCAGATATTCCAATTGATACAATAATTGCTTTTCTAAAGTTTGTTTCATACTGAATTCAGGCTTTATAACATTTGCTATTTTCCTTTCAGAATAGATAAACGCCTCTCTCAGATTTTCTTTCGTAACCGGTATGTGAAAATGAACATAAGTTTCCCAAAACAATTCACTCCAGTGAATTCCATCTGTGTCGAGGGTCCCGCCAAAATCAAATAATATAGCTTTCATCAATTACTACCTCTTTAATTTCTTTTTTAATATTTCTTTTTCCTGTTATAACCATTAAAAGTAAACCAATCATTATCCAGAATAATTCGCGTATTCTGTTAACCAGTCCGATATAAACTCCTACTAATGGGACGAAGTTTAAAAGCTGCAGAGTTAAATAAAGCCCGCCTTCTTTAACACCAACTTCAAAGGGAACAATGAATAGAAGATTTGAAATTATAGATGCGCCTGCGTTTATTAAAAATGAGTCTAATAAAGTCGGAGAATAACCAAGAGCAGTTAGTATAAAATAAAACTCGAGAGTTCCAATCAGCCGCGAAAGTAATTCAAAAATATTGGCAGCCCAAAAATTACCCGGGCGGTTGTTCAATAATTCTTTTATGTTTTCATCAATATCATTAAAGAATTCTTCTTTATTGAATATAGCTCCATTAAATTTTTTGAGCAGCGGCAGTTTTGCAATAAAATAAGCAAATGATTTTGTAACGCCGTTTTTATATCCTTTTAAAAAGAAATAAACAACAACAAAAAAGACCAGCAAACAAACAGTCAGAATCAAGTATGCAGCTCCGGATACCGGCAGCAAAAAATATATCGCAACAATTGCAGCTATCCAGAATAAAAATGACGATAAAAAATGAAGCATCAGATATGAAATTGTTACTGAAATTGAACGGTTTGTGCCGAGATATTTTTTCAGCGCAATAACTTTATACGGCTCGCCTCCAAGATGGAAAAACGGAGTCATATAGTTTAGAGCATAGCTGCTTATTGTAATGGAAAATAAATCAGAAAAGGAAACTCTTTTGTCGTTTATTATGTAATTCCAGGCAACCGTATTAAAGAAGTATATAAACAGCCAAATTCCGACTATTGGAATAAAATACCATCCGGTTTTCAAAATGTTATTGATGATATTATCAATTCCTAAATCAAGAACGAGATAAATAAAGAAAGCAAATCCTAAAATGAACAAAATACTTTTTGTCATATTTTTCATTTTAAATCTCAACATTATTCAACTCAGAGTTTTTTATACATTCATTCAATAAAAAGATTGACTGATATGCTTCATCAATCCACCGAAGGTTTTGTTCTTTATTATCGAGTGCATCAAAGAACTCACTAAACATTTCTGTATAGAGAGATGAATAGTGTGATTTCTCCGATGCATCAGGAACAATTATTTCTTCAATTCCATTTACAGTAGTTTTGAACATCTTATTTCCGCTTTCATAAAACAGGCTTCCGCTTGAACAAACTGCCTTTGCATCATTGTGCCTTTTATTCGCTGCCCAAGTAACAGATACTTGTGCAATACCTTTTTGTGATTCATAAATGATTACTGCTGTGTCTTCAGATTTGTAAGTTGAATGAGTTAATGTTGAAAGATGCGAAGATATTTTCAGCGGTTTACCAAACATCCAATTAACTAAATACAGATAATGGATTGCTGTATCAATCAAAACACCACCGCCTTTTTCTGGTGATGCTGTTCGCCATTTATTAGTTATAGATTGTAATCCGGGATCCGCTTGTAAACGAAAAACATTAAATTGAGTAAGAACTTTATTGAATGAACTTTGTTCGTCTATGAACTTTTTAAAATTTATCCAGACCGGAGAATATTTATATTGATGACACGGTATAAAAATATTTCCATTTTCAAGCAGCATCTTTTTTATTTCTTCTGCTTGATTCAGATTAAGCACAAAAGGCTTTTCACATATAATGTGCAGATTATTTTCTATGCCTTTTTTTATTAAATCGAAATGAAATTCCGGAGGACTGGTTATATCGACAAAATCAATTGTTTCATTACTAATTAATTCCTCAAACGAAGTATAGAATCTTATTTCAGGAAAATTCTTTTTATTTTCTTCATAGTTTTCTATCGCTGGTTCAACTGCAGCAACAATTTTTGCCCGGTCTTTTATACTTTCATCTCTATATGCATCCAGATGATTTGTCTGTGCGATTTTGCCAAATCCAATTATTGCTCCTTTATACATTGCTTTCCTCTGCATTAATTATTTTGGCTTTATCAAGTATCTCTTTAGAATTAGTTTCGTGTTTATATATTACCCAGATTAGCAAGGCGTTTAACAATGTAATTTCAAAAATGAAATACAAATACAGATATCCTGAAAGTATTGAGATGAAGAGAACTATCATTCGTGTGTTTGTTGTAAGTATATTATAATACTTAATAAGTTTTTTATTCTTTTTCTTGAATAGATCTGATATTTCTGCAGATGGATTACTATCGGATTTCTTTGAGATAAAGGTTATAAGCTGTATTGATTTTTTGGAAAAATATTCCTGCTCAATCGTATAATTTATATAGACTCGCATCAGAAATTTTTTAAAGAAATGTCTGCTCCAGCTTAGTTCTTCATAAAGCATTTGAAGTTCATCAGATTTTACAACTTCACTTTTTCCCTCACCGAAAACAAAATACAAATAGTAATTACGATAATAATCTGCCATAGCAGATTGGAGGGAGTGACTAATACCAGCAACTATCGCAAGTAAGAAAACTGTGTATGGGCTTCCGGAAGCTATCAGCCTTAAACATAAATGGATATAAATGCTGATAAACCAGAGATTGCCGCCAAAGCCATCAAGTATTCTTCCATACATGCTTTTCTGATTGGTTATTCTTGCAAGCTGTCCATCGGCACTGTCAAGAGCTTCTGCAAATATTAGTAAGAGAATGCCAATTACATTTATTCTAAGATTATTATAATAAAAAAGATGTCCGGCAATTATTCCGATGAAGATACTTGCAATTGTAACAGCATTCGGAGTCATTCCAATCTTCTTAGAACCAAGTGCGATTAAATAACCAAGCGGTCTATAGAAAATTTTATCCAGGAACTCTTCAGTATCCTTGGACTTTAACGTCGTTTCAACTTTTGATTTGATCAGCGACATATTCAAAAACCTCTTCCATTATTTCTATTCCTTCTTCAGCAATTTCCTGTGTAATTACCAAAGGGGGATTTATTCTGATATCCGGATTATAACCCATAAGTATCAGTCCTCGTTTTAAACACTCTTGAAAAATCATTTGAGTATATTTTTTGTCCAATTTTTCCTTGCTGTTTTTATTTTTTGTCAGCTCCATACCAATCATCAAGCCTTTGCCACGGACATCAGACACAAAATCAAATTTATCTTGAAATGTTTTTAATCTATCAAGCATAAATGCACCGACTCTTTTAGAGTTTTCAACCAATCCTTCTTCAATGATTATCTTTAATGTTATATACGCTGCAGCCGATGCCATCGGATTTCCGCCATAACTCGATGAACTGCCTGATGGATTAGCAAATGGTTTTGAGTTAATTATTTCTTCGTTTGAAATCAAACCTGTCATCGGAAATCCACCTCCAAAACCTTTTCCAATCGTTATAATGTCCGGGATTATATCATCGTGCTGGCATCCAAACATTTTTCCTGTTCTGCCAAATCCGGTGATCATTTCATCAACAATTAATAATGCACCGATTTTGTGAGCTAGTTTTTGAAGCTCAACCAAATATCCTTTTGGAGGAACTACATTTCCATTAGTGCCTTGTATTGGTTCTATTATAAAAGCTGCAATTTGATTCGTGGTTTCGTATCTTATTTTATCTTCTATAAACTTTACGCATTTAAAGTCACAACCAGGGAATGTTTCATTGAAAGGGCAGTGTTTGCAATTTGCGTAAGGCGTAGAAAAAGTTCCAACTGGCAAAGGTCCCAATCCGTTTTTAAAAGTATCGCTAAGTAATCCTAACACACCCATTGTTTTTCCGTGAAATCCTCCCCAAAAACTTACAAACTCGTATTTTTTTGTATAAGATTTTGCAAGTCGTAATGCAGCTTCAACAGCTTCCGCTCCGCTGCTGTAAAACTGACTTCTGTTTAAATCACCAGGACTTACCTCCGCTAAAAGTTTTACAAGTTTCATTCTTGATTCCGTTGTAAAACTACCTACGTGAATTTTACCAAGCTGTTCAGAGAGATACTTTACATACTTCGGATGATTATATCCGAGACTTGCAACTCCAACACCGGCAAAAAAATCTATAAATCTATTACCATCAACATCTTCAACTAATGCTCCTTCACCTTTTGCTGTAACAATTTTTGAAGAAGTTGCAATCGTTTGAGTTCCCGGTGCGATATATTTTTGTTCTTCATTAAAGATTCGTAATGAGTTATGACCTGGTATTTCAGTTTTTACTGATGAATACTTTCTTGTTATTTTATTTTTGGATAACATATTTTAATGCCTTTCTATGAATTAATTGTCCAATAAATTCGGCAGCTTTATCTCTAACCGGTGCAAAACTCGGCCAATCATTTAAATCGATGATTGAAATACCGCCTGTTGGTGAGATGATTGCATCACCACCAAACACATCCAGTCCTAAGATTTGTGCTGATGCAAAAGCTAATTTTTTTAATTTGTCGATCTCGAATGGAATGTGATTATTTCCGTTCAAGTAATACCAATAGAAATAATCCGCTTCTGAAATTCCATAAAATTTTATTGTGTCTCCAGGCAAATGCTCCTGTATAATTGCGTTTTTAATTCCTCGTTTTGCAAATTCAAATAGTGTTGTTTTAAGCTCTTCCTTCGAATAAATAAGTGTTACATCCTCTTTATGTTCAGCATGAACATCACCTCGTTTAAGCCACAATTTCTTTGCTTTAAATAAACTGAAATAATCTTCAGAAATATTTTTATCATTTATAAGTATGCTTTTGGGAAAAGGAATTTTATTATTCGTTAACCTCTTTATCATCGTAGTTCTATATGAGTTTAATGCAGCAGTTGGAGAGTTTATAATAAACTTTCCTTCTGCTTCTAATTCTTTAAGCTTCAATAGTCCTGCTAAACCTTGTGCCATAGAGAAAATATAGTCTTCTTCAATTCCGTAAGTTTCAATAAAGGATTCATCATAGATAGTAACTTTATGTCCTAACATTTTTAATACTTCAGCGGTTTTATTCAGTATTAAATAATCGTTTGTAATATGGTTAGGTGAATAAAGTTCCTTCCTTTTTACACCTGCAAATTCTAGTTTCATAATTTTCTTATGCCCTGGTTGATAAGTGCTATTTATTTTGTTACTGTAAACCATAAATTCTTAAAGATCCTTTGTTTGAATTTTTAACAACTAAAAAACTGACACATTTATATATCTGTCCGGATTTTCTTTTATATCATTTATGAGTTTATTCATATCAATAATCAATTCACTTAAATTCATATACAAACTTTTATCGTTTAATAATCCATTGATAATTGTGCTATCCTGTCTTGCCGATTGAAGTATCATATTTAAATGATCAGCGGAACTATTAATATTATTATATAAGGAATCATCTGTTAACAATTTTCCCAAAGATCCTTTTCCATCATTTAAGTTTTTGCCGAATAATTTTAATTCATTGATAGATGCAGTAAGATTGTTATATAATTCATCATCAGTTAATAATTTATTTAACGAACCGTTTTCATTTTGAAGAGATGTGAGCGTGACATCAATTTTATTCAATATCAGATTCAATCTGTCTATTGTGTTTGAATTATTAATCAGCTTACCAACTGTGCCTTCACCTTTGGCGATTGTTTCAGTTATATCTTTTATGTTCTCTAAAGCTTTATTAAAATTCTCTATCCCCGGTTCAATATTTTTTGAAATGTTGTCAATTGATAGAACTTGTTCTTCTTCTATAAATGAATTGTCGGGAATAACTTTTTCATCCGGACTCCCGATTTTTATATCAACAAATTTATCACCCAGAATTCCGATGCTTGTAATTCTGGCTTTTGAATCCATCCTTATCTGATCTTTATATTCAGACTTAACTTTTAACTTAATTCTTATCTCAGCTTTAGAATTTACAGTAACAAATTCAATTGCTTCAATTTCACCAATCTTAAAACCACCCAAGGTAACAGGAGCACCGTTAACCAAACCCGCAGTATTATCCAACTTGATATAAAGATTATATGTTTTGGAAAAGACAAAATCATTAGTGCCGATCAAAACAGTGAAAATCAATAGGATTACAATTCCAACGAAAACCGTAAAACCAACCTTGAGATTATCAGCCTTTTGTTTATACTCTCTCATAACATTCTGATTTAATTTTGTTTGATAAAAACATATTGTCATTAATTTCGTAAAAGAAATCTTTTATAAATCTATCACTTGATTGAAGTATTTCTATGACACTTCCGGAGATAACAACTTTACCTTCATTGATTACAGTTAAAGTATCGCCTATCATGATTGCATCATTAAGTATGTGAGTAACAATTACGGATGTAGTTCCAGCGCCTTGTAATTTTTTAATAAGATTCAGAATTGCTTTAGAGTTGATAGGATCTAATCCGGTTGTAGGCTCATCAAATAAAATTATCTGTGGATCAGTTGCCAATGCACGAGCAATTGCCAAACGTTTTTTCATACCTCCGCTTAGTTCATCAGGATACAAATCTTCTGATCCGCTTAGATTAACGAAGGATAAAATTTCTTTAACCTTTTGATTTATTTGTTCTTCATTTTTATTTGTAAAATAAGAAAGGAAGTATGCTGTATTTTCTGCAACCGTAAGCGAATCAAAAAGCGCATTGCCTTGAAAAACGAATCCCATTTTTCTTCTTAGGTTTAATACTTGCTGTTCATTTAATGAGTTAATTTCTTTCTCATCAATAATTACTTCTCCATCATCTACCTGTAACAAACCTAAAATTACTTTTAGAATAGTGCTTTTTCCTGCACCGCTTGGTCCAAGTATTACATGCACACTATTATTCTGTATTGTCATTGAAATATCATCAAGTATTGATTTGTCTTCATATTTAAGTGAAATATTTTTTAACTCAATTATATTCACATAACCTCCCATACAACTTTTGTAAAAATGAAATCCAGGAACAGAACAACTATAGATGATGTAACTACTGCATTAATTGATTTTTTTCCGAGATCAGTTGTTCCGCCTTTTGTTATTAGGCCGTAATAACATCCGATACTTGCGATGAAAAACGAAAAGAATATTGGTTTTATTATTCCAACAAAAATATCTTTGAATTGAAGAACATTAATTGCAGTATTCCAGAAATAGGCAAGATCGATATGGAAAGTAGTATTCGTAACAAACATTCCGCCAAGAATCCCTGCCATATCGGCGATCATTGTCAGAGGGAGAAACATAATTAGTGCAGCAACTACCCGTGGGGCAATAAGTTTTTCAACAGGATTTAAGCCAAACGCACTCAACGCATCAATCTGTTCACTTAATTGCATAGCTCCGATTTCAGATGCGTTCTTGGCACTTGTGCGCGCAGCGAGTAAAAGTCCTGTAATAACAGGTCCAAGCTCTCTTACCATTCCTAATGAAATTGTTCGGCTTATAAGCATAGTTGCACCAAACTTTTCAAGGTTATGACCAGATTCAATTGCTAAAACCACTCCTGAAAAAAGTCCTCCAAGCGCAACAAGAACAAGGGCTTTTGTGCCTATCATATACATTTCGTTTAAAACCACATCTCTATTCTTTCTTACTGTTGGAATCATTTTAATTATATCAAACACCAACAAAGTATAATTCTGTAATAATCTTATTTTGTTTTTAAATGATTCTTTAGAAAATATTTTTAATTCAGTATAATTCATTCTCTGACCTCATTCAAAAACGATTCAGCAGCTTCAATATCTGATATATGATCAACATCAATAATTTTTGAAAAACGATAAGCCTGAATTCTGAATTCTTTTCTAATCAAAAAGCGTAAAAAATTCCTCAAACGTTTTGTATCAGATTCCATTGCCTCTTTAATTTCTTTTTTTATTTCTCTTTTAAATAGATATAATCCGCCTGTAACAAATTCATAATCTTTTGCAGAGTCATAAAAATCAATAACATATCCGTCTTCATTAAGATTTATATAAAGAGGTTTTTCATCATCAATAAAATTTGTTGAAGCTACAATCACATCTGCATTTGAAACATTTATGCCAAACTCCAAGAAAGATCTGAATTCATCTTCCTTAAAAATTGAGTCCACTGTAGAAATCAAAAAAGGAGGTGTAAGATGCTGCGATATCTCTTTTAAACTGTGGAACGAGCTCTCAGTTGATTTCACGATTAGTTTCAATTTTTTGCTGCTGTATTTATTTTGAAGAAACTTCATTAGATCTTCTGAATCATTATTAATTATACATACTATTGAGCTGATATTATTTTTAAGTGCCGTGTCAATTATTCTTTGAATTAATGGGACACCATTAATTTTTACCAAAGGCTTTGAAATATTAATTCCTTCCCTTTTTAATCTAAGCCCCTCACCAGCCGCTATTATAGCTAACTCCATAACATCCTTCTCTTTTAATAAATATTGTGCATAGTTTATAGAATAAATGAGAGTTCAATAAAATGTAAGTTTACACCAGGGTTATTCTTATATAAACCTGCATTTGATATATGTTCAAATCTGTAACCCAGGTTAAATATTTCATTCAATGAAATAATTAATGCAATATGACTTATAAAATTAAAATCGCCACCCAGGTCAAATTCCGTAAAAGTATGATTCGTTAAAAAACTAGGTTTAATACCTGTTGAAATAAAAACAATGTTATCATATTCAATTAAATATAAATTAGGTCCTACTGAGACTAAGAATGATTTATTTGCTTTATCTGTAAATAATCCCAGCGTCATTTCAAAGGAAATATTTAACGGGTAGATAATATTTCCCAACACCGAACATATCGGAGGGGCACCGTTTAAATAGATTTCATAAACCGATAAATCCAGTTTATTCTTATGATTATTATTTATACCTGCTCTTATACCATAATTGATTTGCTGAGCTTTGCTTTCAATTAACATTGATACTCCTGAAAAGCAAATCAATAAAATCATAAATATTTTTGTGTAATTATTTTTCATTTTACATTAAATAGCTTGATCATTTTAAAACGCTTCCTGAATAGTGAAATACACATAAGTCCCTTCACGGGACTGAGCGATGTCTAATCTAACATTTAGATGTTGTTCTCTATCAAGCAGATATCTCAATCCTATTCCGCCTGCTATTTTTAAATCTTCTAAACTAAATTCAGAAATCTCCGGGAAGACCTGACCGACTCCAACAAATGCGGATGCACCTATCCTCCAGAATAAAGGTCTTCTATATTCTGCCTGAACAGCCCATAAGTTTTTATCGAGATATTTTCCCATCGGGTAGCCTCGCATCATTTGATGATTCCCGAGTTTTGGAAGCATTTGGATTGGGACATCTCCTGCAGTGCTGTTAAATAAAGTGTTGAGAGCTAATACTTGTCCGTCTGTTATTCCAATGTAGTAGCGAATATCGAGATCAAACTTGAAAAAATTAACATCGCTGCCAACTATCTTATTGAAGTAGAGACCTTTCATATCAGCAAAAATTCCTTCAGTAGGGAAGAACAAACTATCGCGCGTATCATAAATTATTTCTAAACCCAAGCTTGATGTGGTTACTCCTAATGATCCGAGCAAATTTCCTTTAGCAATTACTCCGTTCGGATCATATTCAGCAAGTCCGAATTTTTCAAACCAGAAGTAAGGTCCGATGTAGATGTTTTTTATTTTGGAAAAGAGAAAATCCACTTTAATTCTATATTGATTGTAAATAACATCCTCTTTCACTTTTGTATCAGGGTCTGGTCCAATTCCCCAAAATTCATCAGGCGAATAGTAATACGATGCTTCGAGGTCGAATCGATAATCATTATCTCCAAAAAATCGATTCACTCTTATACTTGCCTGAATTTGTTTTTTAGTTGAATAAGTGCCATAGCCGCCAACGATATCCGGGAACCGTTCCGGGTTATCAGGATCTGGATTATTGTAATACAGAAATGCTGCACCAAAGGCATAACCAGTATTGGGTAAATAAAACAAGACAGGAACAGGATAAAATCCGTCTTTACTTTTATTAACACTTTCATCTATTGTTTGACTATACAAACTCTGCATTGCAGAGAACAATACAGTAATGATTATAAAATATTTGGTTATGTCTTTTTTCATTATCTGGCAATTATCATTTCAAAATAATTTATTTCTCAGGACCGAAAATTTCTTCTTTTTTCAGTCCGTGTAATTCTGGTTTTATAACATTCTTGTATTTTTCTTTCTGATCATCATTCAATTGCCGCTCAATTATTTTCTTCAGATCTTTTATCTTTGATACTCTGTCATCTCTTCCTCTTTTGACTTTTATCTTTTCAAAGAAACCAGGCTCATCATCATTCATTACTCTGATTTTTAACTCTTCAATTATCTTTTTATCTTCATCAAGTATTAATTCAATTTCCGTTACATTTTTTTTGATTGAATTGTATTGAGCATCATTTAAGGATAAATACTCTTTTACTTTTTCTACATCAGTTAAATAAATTTTCTCTTGTGCAGATGAAAGGGTAGTAACTGTTAATAAAATTGAAATTAAAAATATTTTTGTATTCATTGCTCTTCCTTTATTGTCTTTAAATATTTGTTGGATGCCCATATAGTAATTGTAATAAATAGCCAAAGGACTGTTCTGAATATCATTGCATATACACTATGCAGAGAGACCGCAGAATCAAATAAGTATAGTAAACTAATTACACTCAATATGCTTATATGAAACAGAGAAATGACAGCAGAATTTCTTAATGAATTCATATGCTGCCGGAATATCTGAATACCGACATAAAAACCTATTACTCCCATAATGATGTTGTAAATCAACAACGGTGTAAAGACTATGTAATCAGGTATTGATACTTTTAAAAGAACCTTTAAACCTTCTACAACAGAAAGCAGACTGAATATTATTGCAATTGCTGCTGTTAATATTTTTACTAATTTTTTCAACTTATAATTCTTTCATTTAATTAATTTATATAGCTTGTTTTACATAAAATCTTAAAGCTGAGTTTGCATCCTGAGTGTCGGGATAATTTTTATATTCACCATATCTTTCATAAAGCAAATAGTCTAACCCCAAAAAAGTTTTATCTGCTAATTGATAATTCAATCCTATATTTAATAGTCCAACAAATTGTTCACTATCTGCACCGCTTAATGTATGAATCCAGTATCTTTTATAATTTGAATAGAACTCGCCCAGGTCTTTAAAGTTAAAATTAAATCCAAGTTTAGCACTTGCACCGGGACCAATGTTATAATCCTTTCCATATTCGATTGCATACTGAGAATTTGTGCCGCCCATTAAAATTGCAGAAAGACCAGCATGATTCTGTAGTGAGACTGAAGAAGATAATGGAATAGTATTAATGATTTGTCCGGTAATACTGGTTGCTGATAACTTGTAAATAGTATTTATATGAATATCAACTTCTTTATAAATACCAATTATGTTTTTTGATTTTTCAAAAAGCTCTAATTTACCATCCCATACTGCGCCACTAGCAAAAATTCCAACTATGTTATCACCTTTTGTAAAATTGACTTCAGTATGCAGGGTAAAAAAATCAAACGGATTATCATGTTCGTTTACTGCAAACTGATCACCATAATTCAAATCTGCTCTTAGAGTAACATAGGACTTACTATCATTCATTTTGTTGCTAAAAAAAACATTGTGAGCTCCAAGAGAAATGATAGCACCGAAATTATGTTTTTCACTTTTTACGCCTGACTTCCACATATCTCCTCTTATTAATCGGTTAAATCCCTTCATCGGATCAATTAACGTGGAAGAAAATTCTCTTATAACTCTTTCAAAGCCGCTTGTGCTTTCATCAATAATCAGATCAGATACGCGAAAAGAAATTTCTCCTAAAATTATTCCAGTGACAGGAGTGTTAACAATGTCATTGTATGAAGGAGATTCGTTTTCCATAAAGTATTCCCACATTAAACTTCCGCCAAAAGCATAAGGGGCAGATTCCCAGAAACTCAATCCATTGGAACGAGCAGTATTATAATAATTTGAGCCATGATATGGATGCCAGAATTGATTAATCAGATAACCATCAGCATCCCATTCAAAACCATTTTTAAAATTATTTTTTATTGATTCCCAGCTAATAGCTGACCAACTTTCTTTAGTAAGATATCTATGCGTTGCCCAAACCCCGAAATTTAATCCTACTACCTCAACAGCAGGCAGCCAATAATTTTTTTCTACCTGATTTAGTGTAACAGAATTGGTTGTGTCTCGTTTGGTTGAATAATCAGATAAGCCGGAAGGTAGATATTCACTGTAATTAGTTTGTGCCATCAAATTAGTAGAAAAAAGCACCGTTATAATCATTAAAACAAGTGAATTTCTGAATAATCTTTTACTGTTTGAAAATGACAAGTTCAGCGACTTAATTCTGATCAACTTGATTATATTTTGTAAAATTTTTTTCATTTGGTTCTACCTTTAATCATGTTATTTCTTAGGTCAAATATGATTTCCGGCTGTTCAAATGAACAACCGGAAATCTTACCAGTTGAACTTTTTACCTTAATTAAAATAGTATCTGGCTGTAAACTGCGTAGTCGTATTTATTAACAAATCGGTCTCTTCAACAGGTATATCTCTTGAAAGCTGAAAATCAAAGTTTAAATTCTGCTTTATTCCAAGACTGAATTTTTCAAATAGAAAGTAATCTGCACCCAATACTAAACCGAGTTTTACACTGTTTTTGGGATCCGGTTCAACCGTATAAAATCCGGCATTCTGTTTTATACCATAAATAGCTTCAAGACCCAGATAAGGTGAAAGCTTATCTACATTAAAGTGATACATACCACCTAATCCGAATCGCAGATTATAGCCATCAAGTTTTGTTGTGCCTTGTGGCGCATCTTCACCAGGGAATTCCAGACTTACCCCTGTTATGAGATTCATCGAGAATTGATCAGTAATGTAATATCTGAACAATAAATTGGGTGATGAGGTTATATCATCTATACCAACACCAAATTTGCCTGCTCTGCCTGATTGCGAAAACACATTTGTGCTTAAGAATAGCAACATTGCTGCGAAGATTATTGACTTAGTTTTCATTTTATTACTCCTTTTGTTTTTGTTGATTTTTTTTATTTTGTTTTTACAAACTCTTAATCAGTATTATTAAAAGTTTGCGTTTTGTTTAGTTTGAATTAACCTTTTTAAATAATTGAACACTTCATAAAATTCTAATATTCTGTTATTCGATTTTTTTACTAAATCTCATTGAACTAATAATTAACAGTGAAACTCCCATTCCAAACAGAATTAAAGTTTCTACCCACAATGATGAAATGCCAATTCCTTTTAAAACAACACCTCTTAAAATTGTAATGAAGTATCTCAACGGAATTGCATAAGTTATATATTGAAAAAACTGTGGCATGTTTTCTATAGGAAATGCAAACCCGGACAAATAAATCATTGGCATCATTACAGCAAAAACAGAAGCCATCATTGCTTGTTGCTGAGTCTTTGAAACTGTTGATATAAATAAACCTATTCCCAGATTTGATAAGACAAATAGAAAAGCAGCAAATACTAAAAATAGTTTATTACCACGCACTATTATTCCAAACCATTGCGTCATAATGATCATAACAATCACTAATATTACAAAGCCAATCATGGTAAAAGGGATAAGTTTACCGAGTAGAAGCTGGTATGTTTTAACCGGTGTAACAATCAACTGTTCCATAGTCCCGATTTCTCTTTCTCTAACAATTGCCATCGACATCAGTGAGATTGTTGAAATCATCAATACAAGTCCGAGGATACCAGGAACCATAAATATCCTGGATTTCATTTCCGGATTATACCATACTCTTGGCTCTGGAATTATTGAGCCGCTTAAAGGACTTTTCATTCCAAGTTTATCTTTAGTTTCCAAAACCAGATTTTGTGAAAATTTTGTCGTTACTCCTTGAATATATCCGAGAGCAATTGATGCTTTACTGGCATCCGATCCTTCAAATATTGCCTGCACCGGTGCTGTTTCGCGCCTTTTGATTCTTTTTTCAAAGTCTTTTGGGATTACGATTGACACAAGAGTTCTACCATCATTAAGCAGATTTGTAATTTCATCATAATCTTTTGCATAATAATCAATTTGAAAGTATCCTGTCTCTAAAAGACTTGTAATGTAATTTCTGCTTGTCTCTGTTTTATCCTGATCGAGTATAGTGGTATGCACAATATCAACATCCATATTTGCGGCATATCCAAGAAATATGAGTTGTAAAATCGGAGCCATAAAAATTATGACAAGCATTTTCTTATCGCGTTTTACCTGTAATAATTCTTTAATGATAAAGTGATAAATAGTTTTCATTTTAGTTTTTACCTCGAGATCTTTTATCAATAATGGTTGCTAATGTGATAAATATTGTTCCGAATATTCCCAGATAAATTAACTGCTCCCAGAAAGCTGATACTCCAGCACCTCTTAAAAGTATCGCTCTCAGGATTATTACATAAAATTTTGCCGGAGTGATATTCGTAAGTATCTGAATTGCCTGGGGCATTGTTTCGATTGGGAAAATAAATCCGGATAAAATAAACGATGGCAGCAATGACGTAACATTTGCAGCCTGAAATGCTACCTGTTGTGAATCAGCAACTGTTGAAATGAAAATTCCTAAACCTAATGCAGCAAAAAGAAAAACTAATGTTCCAAACAGGAGCAGAAAAATGTTTCCTTTGATTACAATTCCAAAAAGAACATACCCTGCAGCAAGCACTATTGTTGCATTTATTAATGAAATAAAAATGTAGGGCACTGTTTTCCCAAGAATAAACTCCAGAGAAGAAAGGGGTGAGACATTTATCTGTTCTATTGTACCTCTTTCTTTTTCTCTTACAATTGAAAGGGAAATAGAAATTACAGCTGTAACTATTAGAATCATGCCCATCAATCCAGGGATAAGAAACTTTGTTGATTGTAATTCAGGATTAAACCAGAAGCGTGGCTGCAAGTCAATAGGCACATAAATATTTTTACCATTAACCGCCAGATATTCTTTCGTTAAATCTATCGAATAAGTATATGTAGCAGCATTAACATAATTTTGAATAACACTTGCAGTACTTCCATCAACACCATCAATCAGGTATTGAACTTTAACATCTTGTTTTGACATCAACTTTTTAGAAAGATCAGGCGGGAAAACAAGTACGGTTTGTACTACTTTTTCATCCAAAAGTCTTTTAATCTCATTACTATCTTCTACATAAGTGACAAGATCAAAATAATCTGAGCTAATTAAGCCATTTATATAATTTCTTGTATAATCCGATTTGTCCTGATCATATACAGCAATTTTTATATGTTTAACATCAAAGTTGATTGCGTAGCCAAAAATTATTAACAATACAACCGGGAAAAAGAAAATGATAAACAACATTCTTGTATCTCTTCTCAGTTGTTTTATTTCTTTTTTAGCTATTGCAAATATTCTGCTGAGCATTTTATTTGTTATCCTTTTCAATTAAATGAATAAATACATCTTCAAGAGTTGGGATTATTCTTTCAATACGTTTAACTTTTATTCCATTTTGTTCATAGAGTAATTGTGTAATGTTTTTCTCTGTAATAGTGTTATCGTTTAATATTACGTGGATATAATTTCCGAATATTGATGTTTCACCAACCCACTTTTCTTTTTCAAGAATTTCCAGACTATCAACCACTCTATCGCTTTCTATCTCAAGAATTGGGTTTTTGATGTAGTTGGTTTTCAGTGCCTTTGCATTTCCCTGTGCCACAAGCCTTCCTGCATTAATGAGAATTATATCATTGCAAAACTCTGCTTCATCCAGATAGTGAGTGGTAACAAGCACCGTTGTTCCCCCATCTGAGAGATCGTTTATCAAATCCCAAAAATTTCTTCTCGAAACCGGATCAACACCGCTGGTAGGCTCATCCAGAAATACAATTTTGGGCTCATGAATTACAGCTGTACCAAGCGCAAGACGTTGTTTTATTCCGCCTGGTAAAGATGAGGTAAGCATATTTTCCATGTTTTCCAGGTTAGCAACTTTCAATACCCATTGTTTTCGTTCCTGATATTTCTTTCCATCAAGTCCATATACTCCTGCATAAAACCTGATATTTTCAGCTACAGTCAGATCATTGTAAAGTGAAAATTTTTGTGACATATATCCGATATGCCTTTTCACCATTTCAGGATCCTTCATTATACTATATCCAGCTACCATCGCATCACCTGAAGTTGGTCCTAAAACACCAATTAACATTCTGATAGTTGTTGATTTACCTGCACCATTAGCACCAAGGAAACCAAATATCTCACCTTGCTTTACATCGAAATTGATGTTATCAACAGCAGTAAAATCACCGAATTTTTTGGTCAGATTATTTACCTCAATTGCTTTCATTAGAAGATATTCCTTCCTAAAGATTTTAATAAATTCGTTTTTGCAATCTGATAATCAACTTCGGCTGTCTTAAGATTTGTTTCAGCCTGCAGTTTTAGAGATTCGGCGTCAATTAAATCTGTACTTGAAGCAATTTGTAAATCGTACTTTTCTGCTGTTATTCTGTAATTCTCTTTTGCCTGTTCGAGGGCAATTTTATTTACAGATATTTTTTCTTCATTCTTCAGTAAGTCCAAATAATTTCTTTGTACTTCCATTTGAATATTTTCTTTTAATAAGTCATAATTAGTTTCGAGCTGAATCTTAGTCTGCTCAGCCTGAGAAACTTTAAATGAAGTTTTTCCCCAATCCCAGAAATTCCAGCTTAATGTTACTCCTATATCCCAGTTATTATTGAACTCATTCACAGCCGGTTGAAATCTTGGGTTAGGATTGCTGTAATAATAATTTCCTGTCAGATAAACCGAAGGATAAAGTTCGGACCAGGCTGCTTTAATATTCTCTTTACTTCCTTCAACCCTATAGGACAAAGATTTTAATTCATTCCTGTTATTTAATGCTTCATTGGAAATATCTTTTGCATCATATTCGATAGTTTGGAGCTCACCTGGATTAACCACTACATTGATTTGCGAATCCAGATCAAATCCTAAAGCTTTATTAAAAGCCATCTTTGAGATATTAAGATTATTCTCAGCTTCAATCAGCATCAGCTTTGTATTTGAATATTGTACTTCAAGCTTCAATACATCGTTATTTGATACTAATCCCTGATTAAAAAAGTTCTTTGTATCATTAAGATGATTTTCAATCTGTTTTAGGGTCTGTTCTATTACCTTTGTTATCTCTGTTGCTTTGTAGTAATTCCAGAATGCAGATTGAATTCTGAAAGCGGTTTCATTTTCTTCCTTTGAATAATCATATTCTTCTGCTTTAAGATTGTACATTGCTGCATTTTTAGATGAGAGCAATTTAAAACCTGTAAACAGCGGCTGAGAAAAGCCTATCTTAAAAGTATAATTATCATAAATTGACTCAGCTATTCTAACGGGAGAAGGAGAAAATGGTAACGATACTTCAAATGCAGGAATGTTATCGCTAAGCCTTGTATAATTACCCAAAATATTAAACTGGGGTAAAAACATACTGCCAACTTCAGAAAGCTTATAATCAGCGCTATTCCTTTTGGTGCTTGCGATTTTTAAATCTTTGCTGTTTTCTAAACCAATTTTAATACTCTCTTCTAATGTCAACGATTTCTGCTGTGCCAGTAATGAACCAGTTAACAAAATTAGCATCATTATTTTTTTCATTTTTTTACCTTTACTCTTTTTCTTTAATTCTTTACTTGTTCATAAAATGAATAAATACATTCTCCAGTGAAGGAGTTATTATTCTTTTATCAGTTTCAACAATTGAGTTTTTCTCAAACAAATCTTTTATTATTGGATAATCTTTTTCATAATCGTTAACAGCTACATTCAGTCTGTCACCGTACATCTGAACTTCAAAATTTGTAGATGACTTTAACACATTGTATGCTGTCCTGATGGGATTACAGACAATTTCAATTACCTGCATATGCATAGAATCCTTAACATTTTTTGGTGTGTCACAACTGATAATTGCCCCTTTATCCATTAAAGCAACTCTGCTGCATCTTTCAGCTTCATCAAGGTAAGGTGTTGTCATAAAAATTGTTACACCGTCTTTCAGAAGGTTTGATAGAATTTTCCAGAAATCTCTTCGCGAAACAGGATCTACACCGGTTGTTGGCTCATCAAGAAAAATAATTTTTGGTTTGTGAATTAATGTGCAGGCAAGTGCAAGCTTTTGTTTCATTCCACCAGATAACTTATCAGCTAACCTGTCTCTGAAAGGAGTTAATCTGGTAAATTCAAGCAGTTCATTTCTTCTTTGCTCAAAATTCTTAACACCATGTATATCTGCAAAGAATTCAATGTTCTCATCAATGGATAAATCACCATACAATGAAAAACGCTGAGATAAATATCCGATTTCATCTTTTATGAGATTCTTTTGAGTTAATAAGTCGTGACCAAGAATTTCTGCATTACCTTCGTCCGGGTTTAACAGTCCGACTAACATTCTCATCGTAGTTGTTTTTCCGGCACCATCAGGACCAACTAATCCGAACATTTCACCTTTGTTCACCTCATAGCTGACGCCATTTACGGCAATTAATTCACCATATTTCTTTTTAAGGCTTTTTATTTTAATTAAGGGTTCCATTTTTCATCCTTCAGACTTTATAAATACACCTCAGCATCTGCTGGCATACCCGATTTCAGATCAAATTCTTTATTCGGCACTTCAATTTTTACAGCAAACACAAGCTTGGTTCTTTCATCTTTAGTCTGAACATTTTTAGGTGTAAACTCTGCTTCCGGTGATATGAAGGTGACAATTCCCTCGTATTTTTTATCCGGATATGTATCAACAGTTATAACTGCTTTCTGACCAAGCTTCACTTTTCCAAGCTCGATCTCAGATACATAGATCACTAATTCTACTGCTGACAAATTTGAAATTTTTACAAGTGATGACATTGGGGTAACAGTCTCGCCTGGCTCGACAAAGTTTTTAACAATAAAGCCATCTAACGGAGATATTATGTAACTATCTTTTATATTTTTCTTAAGAAGCCCTACTGTTGCTTCGGCTTTTTTCAGATTACCTTTTGCTTGTTCAATTTCTTCAGGACGGAAAATTCTTTTTACCTTTTTAAGGTTTTCTTTTGCAGAATTAAATTGAGCAAGACTGATTTCATAACGTGATTTCATATCTTCAAATTGCTTATCAGAAATTGATTTACTTTGCCATAATTGTTCGTATCTCTGAAAATCTTTTTGAGCATTATTATAATTAATCTCGCCTTGCTTCATCATTTCTTCAGCTTGCTGGATGTCCTCGCTTCTTGCACCTTTAAGCATTAATTCAAGCTGTGCTTTTGCTATCAGAACTCCGGCTTCTGCCTGTGCTAATTGAAAATCCAATGCTTCGTGATCAATTGTCATAATTGTATCTCCGGAATTAACTAGCCGCCCTTCTTTATAAAAAATTGTTTCCACTTGACCGGCGTTGCGTGCACTTATTAATACATCAGTTGATTCAATTGTGCCTGTGCCGTGTAATGAAGAAGAATCTTCCTGGTTATTACACCCGGTTAAAACTACAGTTAATAATATCACCGGTATCATTTTTATTATTTTCATTTTATTCCCTTTGTTTTATTTATTAATATTTGTTTGCCTTTTTTTGTTAAGATTCCGTTTAATAAAAGATTAAAAGCTTGCCTGAACAACACTTCGTATGATTGCTGGGATTCTATTTTTGATTTTGACTGAACAATTTCACTCAACGCAGAGTTAAACACTCTTATGACAATATCATCAGGAATATCTAAAATCAGTTGTTTTTTCCGTCCAAGTTTTAATAAAATCTTTACTAACGGAATTATGCGGTTTGTTCTGAACTGTTCTATATATATAGCTAATTGAGGGAAGTATCTCTCCAAATTTTTAAGTGATGCTTCATTAAAAACAGAATAATATTTCTCAATAATTTTGGATAGCTCAACAAACATTTCTACAATTGTAATTCGAGACTGAATTGCTAAAATAAAATTTGAATATGCATCACTTAATTGCTGAGTTATAACAGTTCTTATTATCTCTTCTTTTGTTTCAAATCTTTTGTAAATAGTTTTTTTGCTTATCTGAAATCTTGAGGCAAGTTCATCAAGAGAAAAATTCCTGAAACCATAGGAAATAAATTGGTTATTCAAATAACTAATTATTTCAGACTCTGATTTTGCAGGTTCATTATTTATAAAAATTTCGTTTTTCATTTTATATAGTTAGTTAGCGTTCACTACGTTTTTATTAAAAAAAATAGAAATAAAATTATAGCAAAATTAATTTATCCAGGATTTTCAACATGTTTTTGCCTCTGTCAGTAAGTTTAAAACTAAAATTACTTAGTCTCCATTCCATAACCATAATTCTAATAGTGCCAAGAATTATGCTCAGCAATTCATTATTATCTACATCTACCAGCTCTCCGGAATTTTTAGCATCATCTAGAATTGTTTTAAGAAGCTGTTTACGTTTCTGAATGATGAATATCAGCTTTTTTCTTAAAATATCACTTTGATTATACATTTCTTCCGAAAACAAGACCGATGTCATTTCTGGGTTTTTTTCCAAAAATTCGAAGTGGTAAAGAACAAACTGTCTTATCTTCTGTTTTGCTGATTTAGCATCTGCAATATTCTTGTTTAACAAAATATCAAATTCAAGCATTCTGTTAAGCACTCCAAGAATAATATCTTCCTTATTTAAAAAATGCCTGTAGATCGCAGGTTCACTGATTTTTACCTGCTTTGCAATCTCTCTTATTGATAAAGCTTCAAAGCCACCGGAGTGAATTATCTTGATTGCTTCATCAATTATCATTTCTTGTCTTTCTTCTGTTGTTAATCTTGACATAACGACTTTCAATAAATTAGTTAACACTCACTAACAAAAATAATGAAAAAAATTTTATTGTCAATACTTTTTTCTTAAAAATTTTTGTGTGTGACTTTTATCAAGATTTTCAATAACCACAATCAAAGGTTATTTTTTGTTTAGGTGAAAGAAGTTTAATTCAATGAACTTATTTCACTGATAAAGTTTAATTCTGCTTTTACTCCAGCTTCTTATTAAATCTTAACACACTCAAAGTTAATATCACTACACTTATTCCGAACATTATAAGAATTTCAAACCACAGTGATGAAAAACCGATTCCTTTTAAAACAATGCCCCGAAGTATTGTGTTATAATATCTGAAAGGAATTAAATAAGTGATGTATTGAACCAACACAGGCATATTTTCAATCGGGAATGCAAATCCTGACAGATATATCATCGGCATCATTACTGCAAAGACTGAAATCATAACTGCCTGACTTTGAGTTTTTGAAACTGTTGAGACAAACAGACCCCATCCGAGATTTGAAAGCACAAATAAAAGAGAGGTAAAAAATAGCAGCGTTATACTTCCGCGTATTGCAATGTCGAACCATTGAGTCATAATTAACATTACTATTATTATCAAGAAGAAACCAATAAGGATAAACGGAATTACTTTACCAAGTATAAGCTGATAGGATTTTAATGGCGTAACAATTAATTGTTCAAGCGTGCCTATTTCTCTTTCTTTAACTACAGCCATAGACATAAGTGATAAAGTTGTAATCATTATTGTAAGACCTAAAATACCCGGCACCATATAGTTGCGTGTTTTCATCTCAGCGTTATACCAAACTCTTACTTCCGGTTTTATTGATCCTGAAAGCGGTTGTTTCATTCCGTATTTATTTTGAGTGTCGATAATAATTTTTTGTGAATAGCGATTAATTACTCCCTGAATATATCCAAGCGATATTGCTGATTTATTACCATCAGATCCTTCGAACAATGTCTGGATAGTTACTGTTTGGCGCCTGTTTAATTTTTTCTCAAAATCTTGCGGTATAACGATAGCAACGAGAGTTTTTCCTTTATTGATCAACTCAGTTACTTCATTATAATTTTGTGTGTAATAATCGATTTGAAAGTTGTTGGATTCTTTAATATTTCTGATGAACTCTCTGCTGGTTTCGGTTTTATCCTGATCGAAAATTGTTGTATGAACAACTTCAACATCCATATTTACAGCATATCCGAGAAGAATAATCTGCAGAACCGGAGCAATAAAAACTACAGATATCATTTTTTTATCGCGCTTAAATTGAAGCAATTCTTTTATAATAAATTCATATATCGTTTTCATTTATAGTCTCTGTTAAATCTCTTCAAAATATTTTAAATCAAAGTATTGATTATTTTCAGCCGCTCTTAAATTTTTTCTTAAAATATTTTTCCTAGAAAATGTAATCATCAAACTGACTTTGCTTTCTTATTAACCAATGTTGCGAGCGAAATGAAGATTATTCCGAATATCAGCATATAAACTAACTGATCCCAGAAAACTGAAATCCCAACGCCTCTTAATAAAATAGCTCTTAGAGTTGCGATGAAAAATTTTGCCGGAGTTAAATTTGTTATCCATTGAACTATTGTCGGCATACTTTCAATTGGAAAAATAAAATCTGAAAGCACCAGCGAAGGAACCATTGAAGTAACAGTTGCCGCTTGAAAAGCAACTTGTTGTGAATCTGCAACGCTGGAAATAAAAATACCAAGTCCGAGCGCGGAAAATAAAAACATCAAGGTGCTAAGCAGAAGCAGAAAAATGCTGCCTTTAATTACTATGCCAAAGAGTATGTAACCGGCAAACAATACAATTGCTGCATCAATCAGTGAAATGACAATGTATGGAATAGTTTTCCCGATAATCAGTTCTAAAGATGATAAAGGCGATACATTTATTTGTTCAATCGTTCCTCTTTCTTTTTCGCGCACGATAGATAATGAAACAGATACCACCGCAATAATTATTAAAATCATTCCCATCAATCCGGGAATTAAAAACTTTGTGCTTTCAAGTTCGGGATTAAACCAGAATCTTGGTTCAAGATTTATAGGAACATAAAATTGTTTTCCTGTTACTGCTAAATATTCTTTGTTTAGCTTTAAAGAATAATTGAGTGTTGCAGCAGTAACATAATTTACAATTACATTAGCAGTGTTACCGTCAACTCCATCTATCAGATATTGAACTTTTGCTTCTTGTTTACTGTTTAATTTTTTAGAAAGGTCATTTGGAAAAACAATAACTAACTGAACAATTTTTTCATCCAGTAATTTTTTTATATCAGCGTCGTTATCAATGTAAGTAATGAGATCAAAATATTCTGAGCTGATAAGTCCGTTTAAATATTCTCTTGTATAATTTGATTTATCCTGATCATAAACAGCAATTTTTATATGTTTAACATCAAAATTAATTGCATATCCGAAAATTGCAAGCAGAACAACCGGATAGAAGAATACAACAAATAGCATTCTTGTATCTCTCCTTAGCTGACGGAATTCCTTTTTTGCAATTGCATAAATCCGATTAAACATCTGATTTATCCTTTTCTAACAAATGTATAAACACATCTTCCAGTGTTGGCACTATCTTACTTATCCTGTAAACATTGATTGAATTTCTGTTTGTTAAAACTTCGATTATATCTTTATCACTTTTCAGGTTATCATTTAATATTATATGAATGTAATTTCCGAATATTGATGTTTCACCGACCCAATCTTCTTTTTCAAGAATTTCCATACTTTCAACAATTCTATCCGATTCGATTTCAAGAATTGTGTTTTTGATGTAATTTGTTTTTAATGTTTTTGCATTTCCTTGTGCGATTAACTTTCCGCTATTAATTAAAATTATATCATTGCAAAATTCAGCTTCATCAAGATAATGAGTTGTAACGAGCACTGTAGTTCCGCTTGCGGAAAGTTCGTGAATCAAATCCCAGAAATTTCTTCTTGATACAGGATCAACACCGCTGGTTGGCTCATCGAGAAAAATAATTTTCGGTTCGTGAATAACTGCTGTTCCTAATGCAAGTCTTTGTTTGATTCCACCAGGCAGTGAAGCAGTCAATAATTTTTCTTTGCCTTCGAGATTGGCAACTTTTAAAACCCACTTTTTTCGTTCGTCATATCTTTTTCCGGTTAAGCCATAAACTCCTGCAAAGAAGCGGATATTTTCTTCAACAGTAAGGTCATTGTATAAAGAGAACTTTTGTGACATATAACCGATTTGTGTTTTTACTTTGTCAGGTTCTTTCTTAATGCTGTAGCCGCCAACAATTGCATCACCAGATGTTGGTTCGAGTATTCCGATGAGCATTCTAATAGTTGTTGATTTTCCTGCACCATTAGCACCGAGGAATCCGAAAATTTCTCCTTGCTTTACATTAAACGATACATTATCAACAGCTGTAAAACTGCCAAATTTTTTTGCTAAATTATTTACTTCGATGGTGTTCATTAATTCCTTAAGGAGACAGAAGTCAGGAGTCAGAAGACAGAATTTTGTTTGAATATGCATTCAGCAATTTGCTAACTTCTTCTGCCAATTCATTTTCTTTATTTGTTTTTGCGTATCCTAAATCCTCTGCAAGTAATAAATAATATTTACATTCTTCGAGCGAACCTTCTGATATATTTAAATATTTTACTTTATCGGCTTTTCCTCTCTTGCGATAACCTTCTGCAATATTTGCAGGGATTGAAACCGCTGCTCTTCTGAATTGAGAAACCAATCCGAATAACTCTTCTTTGGGGAATGATTTTGTCAATTTATAAACCGAGAGAACAAACTGATGAGCCTTTTGCCATACAATAAGTTCTTTGAAGGATTTTGATTTCATAAATTATTCTCTTTTAGATAATGATTAATTAAAATTTTCTTTTATCAAATTCTTCTAACTTCTGACTTCTGTCTCCTGTCTTCTGACTTCTTAATAAATCTTCCTCCCAACTACCTTCTCAAGTCTTACTTTTGCTAGATTAAAATCAATTAAAGAAGCTGTGAGATTAGTTGCCGCTTGAAGTTCTGATGTTTCCGCATCGATCAGATCAGTGCTTGTTGCTAATTGCTCTTTATATTTTTCTGAAGTAATACGATAATTTTCACTTGCTTGTTCAAGACTGAGTTTACTTACATCAACTTTTTCTTTTGATTTAATCAGATTCAGATAAGTTTGATATACCTCAATCTCGATATTATCATTCAGCTTTTCTAGTGATGTCTGAGTTTGAATTGAAAGTTCTTCCGCCTGAGTTGTTTTTGATTTTGTTGAACCCCAATCCCAAACATCCCAGCTTAAAGTTACACCAACATCCCAGGTATCATTCCATTTATCTCGCAACGGCTGAAACCTTGTGTTCGGATTACTGTAATAATAATTACCTGTTAGATAAACACTTGGAAACCATCCTGCTTTGGCTGAAGTAATGTTTTCTTCCGCAGCTTTTAATCTGTATGATAAAGATTCAATCTCTTCTCGATTTTGTTTTGCTTCTTTAATTAAATCATTAAGATTATAATGAATATCATTTGCAGTTAAATCATCTTTAATAATTTCTGTTTTTGATTCAAGCGGAAGTCCAATTGTTTTGTTGAATACTGCTCGTGCGATTTCCAGATTATTTTCTGCTTCAATCAATTGCAGTTTTGTATTTGAATATTGAACTTGAAGTTTCAGATAATCGTTTTGTGTAACCAATCCATTTTCTAAAAAGTTTTTTGTATCGTTTAAATGTTCTTTAATCTGGTCAATACTTTTCTCTAAAATATTTTTAATCTCCATTGCTTTATAATAATTCCAGAATGATGTGTGAATGTTCATCGCTGCATCATTCATCTCTTTTGAATAATCTGATTCTGCAGCGTTAAAATTATATTCTGCTGCTTTTTTAGATGAAATGAGTTTGAGTCCGGTAAATAAAGGCTGTTGTAGCGATAGCCTTAAGTAATAATTGTTAATAACAGGTTCCGATATTTTAATTGGAGTTGGTAAAAAAGGAGTCATTACTTCAAATGGCGGAACATTGTCACTTAGTCTTGTGTAGTTTGCCATAAATTTTAATTGTGGCAGAAACATCGAATTGACTTCAGATACTTTTGCATCAGAGCTTATCATTTTTGATTTAGAGATTTTTAACTCTTTACTGTTTTTAAGTCCAAGCTCTATGCTTTCCTGCAGAGTAAATTTATGATTCTGCGGATAGAGAATTGAGATCATTAATAAGCTAAATAAAATTGTTTTTTTCATTTGCAATTCCTTTTTTATGATGCTTTACTCATCAGGTAAATAAATACATTTTCAAGTGATGGTGGAATTATTCTGTGATCATATATTTCAACATTATTTCCGGTTAAAAGGTTTTCCAGCGTTTTATACTGCTCATTAAGATTTTGCAAGGTCACATTAAGTCTGTCGCCATACATCTGAACTTCATAATCAGTTTTTGTTTTAATTATATTATAAGCTTCACGACTTGGAGAGCAAACGATTTCAACTATCTGCCCTTTAAGTGATTCCTTTATATTTTTTGGTGTATCCCAGCTTATTATTTTGCCATTGTTCATTAAAGCAACTTTGTTACATCGCTCCGCTTCATCGAGATAGGGAGTTGTCATAAAAATTGTGATTCCTTCTTTCAGAAGGTTTGAAAGTATCTTCCAGAAATCCCTTCTTGAAACAGGATCAACTCCGGTTGTTGGTTCATCGAGAAAAATTATTTTTGGTTTATGAATTAATGTGCAGGCAAGTGCAAGCTTCTGTTTCATTCCGCCTGAAAGTTTATCAGCAAGACGATCACGAAAAGGAGTTAATCTTGTAAACTCAAGCAATTCATTTCTTCTGCCTTCATAGTTCTTAACACCATGAATATCAGCAAAGAATTCTATATTCTCATCAACTGTTAGATCACCATACAATGAAAATTTTTGAGAGAGATAACCAATCTCATTTTTAATTTTATTTTTCTGTGTTTTTATGTCATAACCAAGAACTTCAGCATTTCCTGAATCAGGAGAAATTAAGCCAATTAACATTCTTATTGTTGTTGTTTTACCAGCACCATCAGGACCAACGAGTCCAAACATTTCACCTTTTGCAACAGAGTATGAAACACCGTTTACAGCTGCGATATCACCGTAGCTTCTTTTTAGATTTTCTATTTTAATTACTTCGTTCATATTAAAATTTCAAGATTGCAAAATTACAGGATTACAAGATTGATTTTAAGATTTCTTAAACACATTAATGCCATATTAGTTTGTTTTCTCTTTAGATGAGTAATTGCGTAAATAATTTTTGAAATTTGAAATTTGAGTAATGATATCGATTGATCTTTTATAACACTCATCGAATTTTTCTTTAGATATATAATTAAGATCCAAAACAACATATAACATTGATCTAACTTCGCCAGCGGAGCCTTTAGCATAACCTAAAAAATTCAGAAATTCTTTATTGTTATCTCTTTCGAATCCTTCAGAAATATTATTCATTATTGAAACTGCTGCTCTTTGTATTTGATCTTTCAAACCAAAATCTTTATTAAATTTTTCTTGAGAAGTCAGTTCATAAACCGAGTTTACAAATACTCTAGCATCTTTCCACACCTGTAAATCTTCAAATGTTTTTACTTTCATTACTAGCTCCAATTATTTTTAATAAAATTTTACTTGAATTAATAACTACGACAATCTTGTAATTTTGTAATCTTTCAATCTTGTAATTTAATCGTCGCATCTGACGGCATACCTGGTTTTAAATCGTAATTATCATTTGGGATTTTTATCTTAACTGCAAAGACAAGTTTTGTTCTTTCATCTTTTGTCTGAATATTTTTTGGCGTGAACTCTGCTTCTGGAGAGATATATGTTACTTTACCGGTATAAACTTTATCTTTAAAAGAATCTATTTTTACTTCAGCATTCTGTCCGAGTTTAACATAAGCAAGCTCTTCTGTTGACACATAAATTACCAGTTCAACAACATCAAGATCAGATACTTTAAATAAAGAAGACATCGGAGTAACAGTTTCACCCGGCTCAATAAATGTTTTTACTAGAAAACCATTTATCGGTGAAGTAACATAACAATCACGGATATTTTTATTTAGCAGCTCGACTCCAGCAATTGCTTTGTTTAAATTTGCTTTTGCCTGCTCAATTTCTTCTGGTCTGAAAATCTTTTTTACTTTGCTGTAATTTTCCTGCGCTGATTTGTATTGAGCACTCATTAACTCAAATCGTGCAACTGCATCTTCATACTGCTTCTGAGTTATTGATTGTGAATCATATAATTTCTGCATACGGTTTTTATCTCTTTCAGCAGTTTCAAAATTTACTTTTGCCTGATTAAGATTTTGTTCAGCCTGAATGATATCTTCTTCTCTCGCACCTTTAAGCATAAGATTCAACTGAGCCTGTGCTGCATCTTTTCCTGCAATTGCCTGATGAAGTTGAAGTTCGAGCTGTTCGTGATCAATGATTAGGACGGTATCGCCAGAATTAACTTTGTTGCCCTCAGAAAAATTCATAATTAAAATATTTCCAGCAGTTTTTGAGCTTACAATTATATTTGTTGATTCAATTGTGCCTGATGCTCCTATGCTTTTCAGTCTCTCGTTGTTGTTACAACTAATTAATAATATGCCTGACAGAGCAATTGAAAGCAATAATAATTTTTTCATTTGATTTCCTTATTAAAAATTTTATCAAATTGTTTTTTGCCTTTTTCGGTTAGTATGCCGCCAATAACTATTCTAAGCGTGTATTGTGCGGCTTCAGAAAACGAGAAACTATTGTTTACTATAAACTCAGGTGTTACAACAGTTCTTACTGCACCAACAAGAACATTCATAATCATTACAGTCGGATAGTCAAGAAAGAGTCCTTCAGATTTCCCTTGATCTATTACTTTGGTGATATTTTCGAACATCATTTTTGTTCTGAACTCGTCAATTTTAACAAATAATTCAGGATAATATTTCTTCATCTCTTCCATCCTTTTGGATGAAACCTTTGGTGCAGCAGAGGCAAGTATATTTAACAGGTCACCAAGCTTTTCAATAGCATTTCCGTTACTGTTTAATTTGGAAAGGATTTTGTTTTTCATTCCATTCATAAAATGACTGACAATTGCATAAAGCAAATCGTCTTTGGATGGAAAAAATTTATAAATGGTTTTTTTGCTCATTCCAAGTTCAGCAGCAACCTCATCCATTGTAGTTTTATAAAAACCATCTTTAAAAAATTTATCTTCAATTTGTTCAATTATTTTATCTTGCATCTCAATCCTCTTGGGAAACTATTTTCGTTTTCCTGGTTTCCAATATATAATTTTGACTTTCAGTTGTCAAGTGATAGAAAAATAATCAGTATAATTGTTGTCTATTAGCAAACTAGTTGCAAGATTTGTATATCAATAAATTAAGCGAGGGTGATATGAGGGCGATTTTAATTTCCGTATTGTTTTTTAATCTTACTTTATTAATTCAAGCTCAGACAAAAGTTGAATCTGATATTGAAACAGCTTTAGTTAATGCAAAAAAAGGTGTTTACTGGGCTTTATCTAATCTGCAGGGTAAGAAAGCCAAAATTGATAAACTAATCATCAATGATGACAAATTAATTTCAAAAGTGAAGGTTAGCAAAGAAGTAAATGGTGTTAAAATAGAATCTACTGGTTACTTCCAAACAAACGAAGTAAATATTGTTCTTTATAAATCCAGTGATACATTAATAAAGGATGGTTATATCAAAAAAGGAGAACTGGAGATTTATAACGAAGAAGATTATTAAATTATTTTTATGATCTATTGACTTAAGTTAAAATTTTTCGTAACTCTGAAATAGTTATTACATTAACTTATCGAATTGTAATATGAGTTACAGATGAACAAACAAAGATTAATAGATCTTTTCTTAGAAGTTGCCAAAATAAATGCGCTCTCCGGCAACGAAAAGCCCCTTGCTGATTATATAAAATCTTTTCTGAATCACTATGGTTATCATGTAGTTGAAGATAACTCCAAAGCTTTTACTCGTAGTAATACTGGAAATCTTATTTGTAAAATAGGTGCGGGCGGAAACTTCGTTTTACTATCTCATATGGATACTGCCAGACCAACTGAAAATGTTAAACCTGTTATCCATAAAGATAGGATTACATCATCAGGTGATACAGTGCTTGGTGTTGATAACCGAGCCGGAGTTGCTGTTTTACTTTTTACTTTAGAAAGACTTGCTGAAGAAAAAATTCCGTTTAAAGATTTTACCGTTGCATTTACAACCTGTGAAGAGACAACACTTTTCGGATCAAAGAACCTGCAAGTAAATGGAGAAATTAAACACGGATTTATTTTTGATTCAGGTTATCGCCCGGGAAATTTTATTTACTCAGCCTGCGGTTCAATCGGATATACAATTAAGATTATTGGTAAAGCTTCTCACTCTGGTATTTCACCTGAAAAGGGAATCAACTCAATGCAAGCAGCTGCAAAAGCAATTAGCCAGTTGCCGCTTGGCAGAATTGATGAAGAAACGACAATGAATATCGGATTATTAAAAAGCGGTTCTGCAGTAAATGTTATTCCTGAACTTACTGAACTTGAAGGTGAAGTAAGATCATTCAATCTTAAAAAAGCTGAAGATAATTTTAATCTGCTTGTAAATATTTTCAACTCAAAGGCAAAAAAAATAGGTGCTAAAGTAGAGATAAATCATTTTTGGGATTTTTTGCCTTATACAATTCCGCAATCAGCATTTGTATACAAAGAGATAACCCGTGTTCTTCAAAAGGTTGGATTAGAACCAAATCCGACTATTTCGCTTGGAGGCAGTGATGCGAATTCATTGAATGGACGAGGAATAGAATCAGTTAATATTGGAATCGGCGCACAAAATCCGCATGCAAATGAAGAATTTATTTTTATTGAAGATTTAATTAAATCAGCTGAAATAGCTTTAGAACTTGTTAAGAAAGATTAAATGATATGAAAATTATTTTTTCAATTATTTTGTTACTGATTGTAAGTTTATCTCTTCCTGTTTGCTCACAGACAAAAGGTAAATTGGTTATAATAGGCGGAGTGCAAACATCGGAAATAGTTAAAAAGTATGTTGAACTTGCAGGTGGAGAAAATGCAAGAATTATCGCGATACCTAATGCAGGCTCAGACCCTGTTTATTGGAGTAAAGAACAGGTTAAAGAATTTACGGATCTTGGTGCACAGGCTGATTATTTATTGTTTACAAGAGAAACTGCAGATAATGAATCTAATTTAAAAAAAATGGATTGGGCAAATGCGGTTTTCTTTTTAGGCGGTGATCAAAGTGTTTTAACAAGAGATATGTTGGGTACCAAATTACTGGAAAAGGTTTTCGATATTTATAACAATGGCGGAGTTGTTGGCGGTTCGAGTGCCGGTGCTGCAGTTATGAGTGAAGTGATGATTACAGGAAATGAATTAGTTAATCCTGATTCTAACGATGCATTTATAACAATTGAAAAAAATAATATTGAAACAAAAAAGGGATTCGGATTTATTAAGAATGCAATTATTGATCAGCATTTTTTAAAACGCAAAAGACACAACAGAACAATTTCTGCTGTGATTGAACATCCAAATCTTCTTGGAATTGCGATTGACGAATCAACTTCAATTATTGTCTATCCAAATGATACTTTCGAAGTTTTAGGAAAAAATCAGGTTTTAGTTTATGATGCAACAAGTGCAACAAATATCAGAGAAGATTTTAAAGGCAATCTTGGAATAAGTAATATGAAGTTACACGTTTTAATAAGCGGTGATAAATTTGATATGAAAAACAAACAAGTAATTGAATGACGGAAACAAAAAAGAAATTTAAGATTAAAGTACCAAACACTTATTTACTTATTTTTTCTTTATTGGTGCTTATTGCTGCTTTAACCTGGATAATTCCGGGCGGGCAATACGAACGTACAATTGTTGATGGAAGAGAAATTGTAGTTCAAAACTCTTTTAAATATGTAGGAAATAATCCTCAAGGGTTAATGGCGTTGTTTATTGCACCCCTTAAAGGATTTGTTGAAGCTGGTTTAATAATCGGATTTATTTTATTTGTTGGTGGAGCATTCAACGTATTAGCAAAAACTGATGCAATTAATTCCCTCATTAATAAACTTACTGTAGCACATAAAGATTCCAGACTGTTACAAAAGCTTTTCATTCCTGTTTTAATGTTGATGTTCTCAATCGGTGGGGCAACATTTGGAATGAACGAAGAGATCATACCTTTTGTGTTAATCATTGTTCCTATTTGTCTGGCGCTTGGTTATGATTCAATAGTTGGAGTTGCAATTCCACTTGTAGGAGCTCATATAGGATTTGCAAGTGCGTTTTTAAATCCGTTTAATGTTGGCATTGCACAGGGCATTGCAGATGTTCCATTGTTTTCTGGTGTTGGATACAGGGTAATCAGTTGGGCTATTTCAACAACTGTTGCTGTTTTATTCCTTTTATGGTACGTTAAAAAATTATCTGTAAATCCAGGTATAAGTCCAACTTATGAACAAGATCAGCTTAGAAGAAAAAACGAACATTTTGATGAAGTCTATAACAATAAAAGCCATTTTTCAGTAAGACATAAAATTGTATTAATTGTTTTTGCACTCTCATTGGTTTTTATTGTAATAGGTGTTGTTAAACTTGACTGGTACATTCAGGAAATTTCTGCTGCTTTTTTTATAATGAGTGTTTTTGTCGGGATTATCGGAGGTCTTAAAGTTGATGAATTTACAAAAAGTTTTATTGAAGGTGCGAAAGATTTAGTAGGTACTGCATTAATTGTTGCATTGGCAAGAGCAATATTAGTTATCTCAAGAGATGGGCAAATTATTGATACGGTATTATACGGATTATCACCTTTTATTCAATCTTCTTCTCCAATCTTTGCATCTCAAAAAATGTTTGTTGTTCAGGCGATAATAAATTTCTTTGTTCATTCTGGTAGTGGACAGGCTGCGTTAACAATGCCGATTATGGCTCCTTTGGCTGATTTAGCCGGTGTATCAAGACAAACAGCAATTTTAGCTTTTCAGTTTGGAGAATATACAAATATAATTATACCAACTTCTGCAGTAACTATGGGTGCTCTTTCAATGGCGAAGGTACCGTGGGAAAAATGGGCAAAGTGGGCTCTTCCATTGATGATAATACTTTTTATTTTAGGATTTATTTTACTTATTCCGCCAAATTTAATTGGATGGCAATGAAATTCTTAAATAATAAAATAATTAAAAACAAATAAAAGAGGTATGCAATGAAAAAGAAATTACTCATCATAACATTAACTTTGTTGAGTGTAATCGGGTTAAATAAACCCATTTATTCGCAGGTTGATTTATACCTGGATAATCTTAATGTATATGTTTCTGCTTATGGAAGAATTGCAATTTATTCCCTTCCTGATGAAATAAGACAACAGTATAAAATGGCTTTATTGGTAGGAACTGGATCTGATTCAGTTTTCGACCTTGAGAATGATGTAGAAGTTGAAGAGCCAACTCAATTGATTTCAAATCCTCAATTTTCAGATTATGAAATTTATGGAAGCTACAACAATGAATACTCGGGTTTACCACCAGCTCTATTGGAAAAACAAACATTATATTGCTGGCACGATTTAACCTCATTTTTAGTGAAATATACTATAATCAATCGTGAGACAAGTTCGATGAATGCAAAAATAGGTGTTGAGTTGATTACAAAAGTTGATGGAAGTTATGGTTATGATACTGTTAGTTATAGTGGGATAAATAATATAGTTCGTGTACATAGAGGTGCAATTAACCTGGGGTATAAACTTTTATCTCACAATCTGGAATCTCTTTTTTCGCTTGAAATGTATACTGGCTATGAAATTGATTCAAATTACTGGAACTGGTTAAATTTTGGATCTATTCAACCAGAGTATGTTTCAAATTCTGATAGCGGACATGTTACTATATTATCACAAGCTTTTCAAAATATCGCTCCCAATGATTCAATAACCATCTATTATGCTGTTTCATTTGGAGTTAATGAAGCAGATATGTTAGCAGGAATGGATGCAATACAATTGAAATATAATAATATAGTTTCTGTTGAATCTGATTATAATAAAGTGCCGGTTAACTTTGTACTCAATCAGAATTATCCTAATCCGTTTAATCCGAGTACAAAAATTTCTTTTGGTTTACCGCAGAGATCAAATGTTGTCTTAAAAGTTTATAATACTTTAGGACAGCAGATTGCTGAACTTGTTAACGAATTGCTCGAAGCCGGAACTTACTCATTCAATTTTGATGCTTCAAAACTTACATCCGGAGTTTATGTTTATTCGTTACAAACAGATGCCGGAGTTATATCTAAGAAAATGACCTTAATTAAATAGAATAAAAATTTTAAGTCCCTTCTGAATTCAAGAAGGGACTTTAAGTTTTAAATTGTTTATGGACCGATACAAAGAAATAAAAGAACAAATAACCAGCAGGTATAATTCGCTTCCTAAAAATCATCGTAGGATTGCTGATTATTTTATAAATAACTTTGACAAGATTCCGTTTGTTAATGTTCAGGATTTATCAAAAGCTACCGGTACAAGCGTTGCATCAATAGTAAGATTTTCACAAAGATCAGGTTTTAAGGGATTTAATGAGCTAAGAGATGCTATCACAGGTTCGCTTCAAAAAGAACTTAGCAACAAACAAATTTTTCCTCTTTTTGAAAAACGTAAAATACAAGAGGACCTCTTAACCGAAGTTGCCAATCTTGATATAAAAAATATCAACGATACACTTAACTTTATTGAACGAAGCACTTTTAATTATGTTATAGAGAGAATTCTTAAATCAGATAGAGTGTTCACTGCGGGTTTAGGTATATCATATCTTCTGGCAGAGATACTTGCTTATCAACTTACACAAGTTGGAGTTAGTTCAAGCATTCTTAATCATACACATACAGTATTTAATGAGAATATTTTATTTCTTAATCCAAAAGATCTTTTAATGGTTTTTTCATTTCCCCCTTATTCAAAAGAAACTATTGAAGCAGCCAAGTTTGCACAAGAAAGAAATATTGATGTAATTGCAATTACAAATCAGCCTGCTGCACCGGTTACTTTTTTCAGTAAGGCAAATCTTTTAGTTAAAAGTGAAAATATGCTGTTCACAAATTCTTTTGCTGCAATTTCAGTTTTGATAAATGCTTTAGCAACAGCCTGTGCAATTAAGGATAAACAGAGAGCTAAAAAAATATTAGAAGAATCACACGAAATTATGATTCAACAAAACCAAGTAATTATTGAGGGTTAATAATGAAAAAGATTTTATCATTAGTTCTGCTGCTTCCGGTTTTAATTTATGCTGGTACAACCGGTAAATTAGCAGGCACAATCAAAGATGCCCAAACAAGAGAGCCGTTAGTTGGAGCAAATGTTATTATTGAAGGTACCAACTTTGGCGCAGCAACAAATATCGATGGTGAATATGTAATATTGAATATTTCTCCGGGCAGATATAATGTTAAATTCAGTTTTATTGGTTATGAAACAATCATCATTCAAAATGTTGTAATAGTTGTTGATCAGACTACTCAGCTTCAAATGGAACTTAATCCGCAAACTATTCAAGTTGATGAAATTGTTGTTACTGCAAGAACGCCGCTTATACAAAAAGATGTTACCAGCAGTATTTCAGTTATAACCAGAGAAGAAATTGATGCACTTCCGGTTTCTACTTTTACTGAATTGCTTTCTTTGCAAGCCGGAGTTACAGGCAGCGGATCAAACCTTCATGTTCGCGGCGGCAGGTCAAACGAAGTTGCCTATATGATAGATGGAACAATAGTGGTTGATCCATTACTTGGCGGACTTGCAACTGATATTAATAATGATGCGATCCAGGAATTAAGTTTGCTCAGCGGTACTTTTAACGCTGAATACGGAAATGCACTGAGCGGAGTTGTTAATATTGTTACACGTGATGGGTCGGATAAATACTCTGCAAAACTGGAAGCAAGAACAAGCGAGTTTGGTGTTGAAAGATATTCATCATTGCACGAAAACAGAGTTAACGGCAGTATAAGCGGACCAATTGTAATTCCGGAATTTAATTTCTTCCTTTCAGGTGAGGTAGATAAACAAGGCAGTTATCTTCCGTTTGGTTACAATGATACAAGATCTTTCTTTAGTAAGATTTCTACAAATGCAATTCAGTTTGTAAAAATATCTTTATCAAACAGAGGCAGTATCGGTAAACGACAATATTATAGTCATTCATATAAATATATTCCTGAACAATATCTCAGAAAAAGAACTGATAGCTGGCAAAGTACATTAAGTTTAACACACACTGTTGAAAATAATTTTTTCTATGATGTAAAAGCATCATATTTTAATCAGGGATATTATTCCGGTATAGATAAAGATACTGCTGATTATCTTGCATCAAATGATACAGAATATTTTGAAGAGTACGGGAATGGTTTTGAATTCTACAAACGGTCTGATCCTGAAGAGCTATATGACAGCCGTTCAGCAACAGCTGACTTCAAAGCTGATGCAGTATGGCAAATTGGCTCAATGAATGAAGTTAAATTTGGTGCGTCGTTTAAAAAACACTGGTTGAAATTATTCTATGTTTACGATCCCAAAAGGAATTTTCCATATTTAAATGATTATCATACACAGCCATTTGAAGGTGCTGCTTACGTACAGGATAAAATTGAACTTCCGTATCTTGTTATAAATATCGGAATGCGGTTTGATTATCTGAATTCTAATGTAAATTTCAGAAGCAATCCCTTAGACCCGAACTCAATCGTTACAGTTAAATCAAGGTATCAGTTTTCACCAAGGTTTGGAATTGCTCATCCTATTTCTGACAGAACAAAACTGCATTTTTCTTACGGACATTTTTTCCAGAATCCTGATTTTGAATACTTGTTTGAAAACAATCAGTACGATCTTAATGTAAGAGAGCCTCTATTTGGTCAGCCTGATTTAGATGCACAAAGGACAATATCATACGAAGTTGGACTTTCACATCAATTCTCAGATAATGTTGCAATGAATTTAACTGCTTATTACAGGGATATAACTGGCTTAATTGGCACAAGATATTATTTCCCGTTCGTTGACGGAAGATATACAGGTTATACACTTTATGTAAATGAAGATTATGCAAACATAAGAGGATTTGAACTGACCATTGATGTCAGGCCAAACAAATATTTTTCAGGCGGACTTACATACACTTATTCAATTGCAAAAGGAAGCGCTTCATCGGAAACAGAGCAATATCCGGGAACCGAAGAATCAACTCAGCTATACTATCTTGATTTTGACAGACCACATGTTTTTAATGCTAGCGGCAGTTATACAATTCCTGCTGGCGAAGGACCAATGATATTTGATTCACCGGTATTTGAGAATATGGATTTCAGCTTGATATTTAAAGCAAGTTCAGGTGCGCCATATACACCATCGGGAAGAGACATTGGATTTGTTGAAAAGAATTCACTGAGACGTCCTGGACTTTATAATATTGATTTAATGATCGGGAAAGAATTTGAGTTCACAAGTAATCTGAGATTAAGATTGTTTGCAGAAATACTTAATCTGACTGATCACAGAAACATTTTGTATGTGTATGGTGATACAGGCGATCCTAACTTTACATTTGTTGGCGGACACTCAAAAGAATATATGCAGGATCCATCTAACTTCGGTCCGCCCAGATCTATCAGATTAGGTTTTACATTAAGATTTGATTAATAATATATTCTTAAGGCTTAGCAATGAAAAAAGTTTTTTATTTAATAATTCCACTGCTTTTATTGATTCAGATAAATCTTTTATCACAAAGCGATAAAAAAAGCATTGAGGATAAAGAGCCATTAAATAAGATATTAAGGATACAGGATAGAGCCGGCGGAGTTCACAATGCAAGCAACATCGGTTTGTTTTTTGAAAACCGCGGAAAACTTTATCCGAGAAGAGTAACACAGGGCCCATCCGGTGAATTTCCAATAAATAGCGGTAAGAATTATATATATAGAATAAACCAGTATATTGGTATTCCTGGCAATGTTATCCAGGGTAGATTTACAACCAATGAAGAATGGGAAGCTGCTTATGGATATCATAACAGCGATTTGGCAAGGATTGCTTTTAGTGATGACCCTGAATCATGGCATCCGCAGCTTGGCTGGCCTGTTAAAGATAAAGATGGAAAGAATGTTTTCTTATCCGATCAGGATAGTTATTGCGTTTTTAATGACAGCGGTAATACTGTTAAAATACTTGGAATACAAGTTGCTCAGATCGGATATGCCTATGGTTCAAACTTTGCCAAAAACATGCTTTTCTACAAATATGAAATTACAAACACCAGTCAAAATACTTATGACAGTCTTTACTTTGGACTGCAAAATGATATTGACGTTGGTAATATCAGTGGTGGCGATCCTGAATATGCTGATGATTTTGTAGATATTATTCGGGATAAGAACCTGATTTTTTTTTATGATGATGGTGTTTCCAATGAGTGGCCCGATGGTAAAACCGGATTTTTCGGAATTATGTTTCTTCAAACACCAAAGGTTAATGGTGTTGAACTTGGAGTAACTGATTTTCACTATATGCTTGCCGATGATGAGGCTATTGCTGATAAGGATACAATTCAATATGGATTTATGTCTTCCAGCAGAAGCTTATATAACTCATCGGTTGGTGGAAAATATTTTCATGTCACTAATCCAAATAACATACATTTTGATGATCCTGCTTTAATACCGGCATCTGGAATGGATATAATTGCGCATATGTCTTCCGGTCCTTATACATTAAGCCCGGGCGATACCCTGGTTTTTTACACAGCATTGGTAGCAGGTGAAACTTATGATGAACTGATTCAATCTTCTAATGCTGCTGAGTTTGCAATGGCAAATCAATTTGATTTAGCAAAACCGCCAAGTCGTCCGCATCTATCATCTGTTGATGGAGATTTTAGAGTTACTCTTTATTGGGATGATTCAGCAGAAAATTCTGTTGATAAATTTTCGGGACATGATTTCGAAGGCTACAGATTGTATAAAAGTACAAACAGAGGCGTAACTTGGAATAGGATTGCTGATTATGATATAAAGAATTCTGTAGGCGCAAATACCGGTTTGCAATATTCTTACATTGATACAAATGTAATTAATGGTTTTGAATATTGGTATTCTGTTACTTCTTATGATAAGGGAAGTGAATTATTCGAAAGTCTTGAGAGCCCGATTGGAAATACATTAGCTGCTGTAAATACAGTTTCTGCAACTCCGCGTTCTGAAGCGATCGGCAGAACACCGGTACTTCCGATAGATGTAACAAACTTAAAAACCGGCAACACTAATTTTATTCTCAATGTTACTTCAATTGATGACGAAACATTGGCAGGAAATCAATACAAAACAACTTTTGAATTTGTTCCGCGTATTGAGTTCGGAGATCTCAAGACGGATGTTACTGTTACAATTACCGATACTGCTGCTACAAAGCCATATAAGTACACTATTGAATTTACTTCTGATAACAAGTTTGATCTGAAAAATATTACATTAGATGAAGTTATCAGGGAAGGTTATAACTATCCGTTCGGAGGAAGAGATATTACAATTACGGGTCAGGGATTAAGAATCAGTATGCACGATACTGCCGGAACTCCTGCCGAATTCAGACCGCAGGCAGGCGATGTTATTGCAATTAACTTTTCTATGAATACAGTTAAAAATAATTCTGTGCCCGTTATTGATAAAAGGTCATATCAGGTTGACCAGGTACTTACTTCCATTGACGGAATTTCACTTAAACTTTCTGCTCCTGAGATTATTCAAAGTATATCACGGATTGGCGGTACAGATAATATTGAAATGAATTTTGAAGTAATTGATGAATCATTAGTTAAAAATGCTTTATACATTGCATCTGTTGAAGGAAATGGAATGCTAAACGGAAAAGGTTTTGTGTTGCTTTCAGTTTCTGGAACCAGCATTTCACTGGATACACTTTTCAGCGGCGATAGTTTTTCATTTGATGGAATAGAAGGAACAATTATCTTTCCGTCTAATTCACCGCCTTCCGCCGGTAATAAGTTTTCAGTTGAAACATTAAAACCGATAATTCCAAACATAAAAGATTCTTATGCTTTTAATATTGCAGGATCTAAAGTTGATTATCGGGAAGTAAAAGAGCAGATCAGTAAAATTAAAGTCGTTCCTAATCCATATATAGTTTCATCATTATGGGAACCGGAATTTGGTGAATTGAGAAGAGAACCTTTACGTCAGATTCAATTTATTAATCTTCCACCGGAATGCACTATTTATATTTTTACTGTTGATGCTGACTTGATTAAAACAATTCATCATAATTCCAATGCAGGTACAGAAGTATGGGACTTGAGAACAGAAGGAGGCAGAGAACTTGCAGCAGGGATGTATATATATGTTGTCAAGACTAAAGATTCTGAATTCAAAGAACGATTTGCAATTATAAAATAATCTGAAGCAGGAGTTTAAAATGAAAAAAATATTAATATTAGTTTTATTTGTTATGAGCTTTGGAGAATTTTATGCACAGAATCCAAATCTCGGTTCAGCCGGAGCTCAGTTCTTACAAATACCAGTTGGTGCACGAGCAGAGGCAATGGGAGGCGCTGTAATCGGACTTATTGATGATGCATCTTCTATTTTCTGGAATCCTGCTGGAATTGTAAAAGTAAATAATGTTCAAGCTCATTTTTCTTATATGAATTGGTTTGATCTTTTTGATTTTAATTCAGCATCAATTGTTTATAATGCCGGTGATCTGGGAACTTTTGGTGCAAGCATGGTGCTTTTTACTACTGGTGAAATGGAGATAACAACTGAAGAATATCCAAATGGAACAGGAAGGTTTTTTGACGCTGGTGATCTTGCCTTGGGAGTTTCCTATGCAAGATATCTGACCGATAGATTTAATGTGGGAGTAACGATCAAATATATTCGTCAGCAAATATGGAATGAATCAGCTTCCGGATTTGCATTTGATATTGGAACACAATATCGTTTAGATTTTCAGAACCTGACTATAGCAATGGCAATGACAAACTTTGGCGCTGATTTGCAGTTTGACGGACCTGATCTGGATTTCACTTATCGCAAGGATAATGCTTTTCCGTTAAGCAGATTGGTGCCAAGCAGATTAAGCACAGAAGAATATCCATTACCATTAAATTTTCAGGTTGGTATCGCAGTAGATATTTTTGAATATGATTTTGTAAAAATGCGCGGTGCAATTGATGTAACTCATCCAAACGATAATGCTGAACGTGCACAATTCGGAACTGAATTTTCTTTCTTTGATAGGTTTTTTGTTCGTGCAGGATATAAGTATAATTATGATGATCAGGATTTTTCATTTGGCGCTGGTGCAAATGTTCCTTTAGGCAGCACTGCAGTTTATTTTGATTATGCTTATTCTGTTTATGATATTTTACCAAGCGTGCATAGAATTTCTGTTAATTTAAGTTTTTAGAAAATGAATTATTTAGTTAAAACATATATTCTTTTTCTTTTCGGTTTGATTGCGCTTTATCCTTGCACTACTGCTGTTGTGTCAGGAAAAGCTACTTCAGATGGAAGACCGCTTCTGCTAAAAAACCGTGACTCTGATTTTTTACAAAATAAATTAGTCTATTACTTTGAAGGCAAATTTAAATTCATCGGATTGGTAAACTCAGCAGATAAAGCAAATAAAGAAGTATGGAGCGGATTTAACGAAGCCGGATTCGGAATTATGAATTCCGCTTCTTATAATCTTAAGATAAACGATACAACAAAACTCTCCGATCAGGAAGGAATAATTATGAAGCTTGCATTGGCAGGTTGTAAAACTTTATCTGATTTTGAAACTCTTCTTGATACACTTCCTAAGCCGCTTGGAGTTGAAGCAAATTTTGGAGTAATCGATGCAGAAGGCGGGGCAGCATATTACGAAGTAAATAATTTTTCTTTTATTAAATACGATGTTAATGATTCTGAAGTTGCACCAAATGGTTATCTTATCCGCACAAATTTCTCTTTCTCTGGTGTTGAAAATAAAGGCTATGGATATATAAGATATAATACAGCTTCAGGATTGTTTTCTGATAAAATTAAAGATGGAAAATTAAATTTTCAGTTTTTAATAAATGATGTTCCGCGATGTTTAGTTCATTCATTTACTAAAACAGATCTTACTAAAAATCTTCCCGATCAAACAGATCACAACTTTGTGTTTTTTAGAGATTACATTCCAAGATATTCAACATCTGCCGCAGTTGTTATTCAAGGTGTTAAGGATATCGAGTCGACTTCATTAACTACTATGTGGACTGTTCTCGGTTTTCCACTTACATCAATTGCAATCCCTGTTTGGCTTACTGATGATGGATCGCTTCCTAAAATATTAATTGCTGATGAAACCGGAAATGCGCCGTTATGTAATCTTGCTCTTGGCTTGAAAGAAAAAGTTTTATCCGAACAAAATGATGCGAAGGAAAATTATCTTAATCTTCCTGCTTTGATGAATAAGGAAAATACAGGTGTTCGGCAAAAACTTAATCCTATTGAAGATGAAGTGTTAAATAAAGCTGAAGAAAAAATTTCTAATTGGGAAAAAACAGAATTTAACAGCAACGAGGCGAAAGAATTTTATAATTGGATTGATAATGATATTTATCCTCAGCTAAAAAGTAAATTTTCTTTTAACTGATCTGCTGTGAATTCATTAGTAAAAATATTCAACATTCTCATTCTCACTCTCGCTCTTAATCTTACTCTTTTCCCTCAAGGCTATATTTGTGCTGTTGGCGGCGGCTCAGAAGATTATAATAATTGGAGTGATGCACCGTATGGATGGATTGTTGAAAAATCAGACAACGGAAAAATTATAATTCTTGGTGCTGATGCAAGTGTTACAACCTGGCTTCCAACTTATTTTATATCTCTTGGTGCAGATACTGCTTACAATAAAACTATTTCTTCCAAAACTATTGCAGACCTCCCGGAAACTTATGACGAAATAATTTCTGCTAAAGCTGTTTTTATTCGTGGTGGTGATCAGTGGGATTACATAAGATTGTGGAAAGGAACAAAAACCGATTCAGCTATTCAATATGTTTTTAATAATGGTGGTGTTATAGCCGGAACAAGCGCCGGTGCAGCAGTTCTTGGCGATGTTGATTTCAGCGGACAAAGTGGTTCAGCATATTCCGATGATGCATTGCTTAATCCGTTTTACAGTAGAATGAAGTTTGAAAGTAATTTCCTGAACTTCATTCCGAATGTTTTATTTGATACTCACTTTACTGAGAGAGGAAGACAGGGCAGATTGATTGCAATGCTTTACAATCAGCATTTTAATGCATCTAAAGATTTAATAGGTGCAGGCATTGATGATAGAACTGCAATTTGTATTTCACCGGATGGAATTGGTGAAGTAATGGGAAGCGGTGCGGTTTCAATTTTTTATAAAGATGATTTTACTGAATATTCTGATTACACTTCCGGCAAATACACAATCGAAAAATTAAGATGCCATACACTTACAAAAGGCTGGAAATATGATTTTATAAACAATCAGATTGCTTTTATTCCTGCTTCGGCAAAAGATGTTGATATTAATTCTCCTTGGTTCTACTCTCAGACTGATATTACTTTAACAGGCAGCAACAATATTTCAGCACAGCTTAACAATCTCGGTGTGTTTTTAAATGAAGTAAATAGCACAAAAGTTTTACTTATTACTCATCCGGGTTTCAGCAGTTCAGCTTCGATAATTACTGATTATTTAAGCTCAAACAGTTTTATTTATGATGTTTTAAACATTACAACAGGAAACCTTAACGATGCATCAGAAGCAGTAAAGCTAAATGAAGCAACTTGTTTTATTTTTGCTGGCGATTCACTTAATGTTCTAAGTTATTTAAACCAACCGGTTGGTTTAGTTAACGCTGCATTTTATAATCAGACCGCAATGAACATTCCGATTTTTTTCTTTGGCAATGCCGGAAAGATTGCAGGAAATTTTTATATAGGAAATACTGATACTGATATGTATGCATCATATCGCGGTAAAATGACGATTAATGAAGGGCTTTTCATTTTTGCTGACTTAATTTTTCAACCGTTGTTATATGACAATTCAGATTTTTATGAGAACCGGACAAGTTCTGTTTTGTGGGGGTTGATGCGTAAGAGAAGAAGAATCGGAATTTATTTAAATGAAAATGACAGGCTGAATATAAAATCATCTTCATTTGAAAATTCCATCAGCGGAACCGTTTTAATTCCTTATATGATTGTTGATGCAAGAGAAACTGACAAGGTTGATTCATCAACTTATCGCGCAAGCGGAAGTATAGGGCCCAGGCAAATTGTGGCAATGAACAATCTGAGAATCTCTTTAACAAATTACTCTAATATTAATTACTTGCTAGAAACAGGTAAGTTTGATTATTTGACGAATGTGGAAAATGAAAATGTTTCTCAGTTAACTCCGTTTGAGTTTAAATTGAATCAAAACTATCCCAATCCATTTAATCCTTCAACAACAATCAGGTGGAGACAAAGCAAACCGGAAAAGATTACAATAAAATTGTTTGATATACTTGGAAATGAAATTGAAACATTGGTTGATGATTATTATGAATCAGGTTCTCATTCAAAATTCTATACAATGAATTCAAAATTATCAAGCGGTATTTACTTTTATCGTTTATCAACAAAGGATTTCTCAGAAACTAAATCAATGGTATTCTTAAAATGAAAAAACTTTTCTTTTTACTTTTATTGTTTATTAGCTGTCAAAACTTTTCTCAGGAAACAATGACACCACTTGAAAAGTCTGATTTTAAAAAACTTACAACTCATTCTGAACTATCTCAGTTTATTAAAGAAGTTGATGATAAATCAGATTTAATCACGACCGAAGTATTTGCTAAATCGCCCGAAGGCAGAGAGTTGTTTGTAGTCTATTTTTCAAAAGGTGAATTCGGTAAAGATCAATCTAAAATCAAAGTTTTAATATTCGCTCAACAGCACGGTGATGAACAATCTGGTAAAGAAGGTTCTTTGTTGCTGATAAACGAATTGCTTAAACCTGAAAACCAATATTTGTTTGATAAAATTGATTTTGCATTAGTCCCACTAATGAATCCTGACGGATCTGAAAAGGATAAAAGGCGAAACGGAAATGAAATGGATCTTAACAGAAATCATTTAATTCTTACAGAGCCAGAAGTGATTGGTTTGCATCAATTGTTTAATAAATATCTTTTTGAAGTAACAATGGATGTTCACGAATATTGGCCCTTTGGTGAATCATCAAAAAAGTTTGGATATCATGAAAATTATGATGAAACAATCGGTGCAATTACAAACATTAATATCTCTGAAAAACTTAGAAAACTTTCTTATGATAAATATCTTCCGTTTATATTTAATTATATCTCTGAGAAAAATTTTTCTGCGTTTCATTATCTTCCCGGCGGTTCGTCAGAAAGTGAAAATCTTCGTTACAGCACATTTGATATAAATGATGGAAGACAAAGTTTTGGGATACAAAATACTCTTTCGTTTATTCAGGAAGGATTGAACGGTGAGCGTAGCAGCTTAGATAATATTGAGCATCGTGCAAAAGGGCAGATGATTGGAATGCTTGGATTATTGAAGTTCAGTTATGATAATAAAGATGAGATCAAAAAGCTTGTATCGGCTGAAAGAAAAAATCTTGAAGAAAATAAAACCGATGGAAAAGTCGCGATTCAGCTAAATCATTTTTCCGATGGAACTGAACTTAAATTAAATCTAGTTTCTTACAATAGTGGCAATGACACAGTTATAACAACCAGAAATTTTAGATCTGTTGTTAAATCACTTTATGATGTAGATAGACCAAAAGGATATTTGATTCCGAAAAATCTGAAAGAAGTGACTGATTGGGCTGACAGACACGAACTGAAATATTACGATTATAATAAATCAATCAATAGTAAAATAGAGCAATACTTTATTACCAATATTGATTCAATTGATTTTGAAGGAGATATGGTTGTAAATCCCGGTGTAATGAAAACAGATGTTACTAATCAGATTAATTCATCTGATTACATTTTTATTCCTGTTAATCAATTGCGGAATAATATGATTGTGATTGCGCTTGAGCCTAAGTCAGAACTTGGATTAGTTACTTACAAACAATTTGAACATCTGCTGAAAAAGGGTGAAAATTATCCGATATTAAGAGTGACAAATTAAATTATTGTGAACCGTTACAAGTTGATTTGAGAACTCTGTAATCAAGATGAAATCATTAAGACAAAATATTAATAATTATTCTATTGACTTTAAAAATCGTTTTAGCGGACTATAAAATTTCTTCTTCATTTAATTAACACAATAATGTTGTAAATAAAAAAAATTAAGGAGAAGAAAATGAACATAATTGTTTTAGGCTCTGGTTTAATCGGTCGTCCAATGGCGATTGATCTTTCTAAAGAAAAATTATTTAATGTTACTATTGCAGATCTAAATCAAAAAAATCTTGATAAGATTCCTAAACAACTCCCGATAAAAAAAATTCAAAAGGATTTATCCGATCCTCAAATCTTAAAATCTTTAATCAGCAAAAACGATATAGTATTAAACGCTCTTCCAAGCTTTATTGGTTTTAAGACGCTCAAAGAAATTATCAAAGCAAAAAAAAATGCGGTTGATATTACCTTCGCTCCCGAAGATCCGTTTGAGCTTGATAAACTAGCGAAGCAAAACAATGTAACAGCAATTGTTGATTGCGGTGTTGCGCCCGGAATGAGCAATCTTCTTGCTGGTTATGTCAATTCGCTTTTAGATTTTACTGAAACAATTTTGATTTATGTTGGAGGATTGCCCGTCATTCGTGAATATCCTTATGAATATAAAGCGGGCTTTTCTCCGACTGATGTAATTGAAGAATACACACGACCAGCTAGATTTGTTGAAAACGGGAAATTAGTTGTTCGTCCTGCTCTATCTGATTCTGAACTAATTAATTTTGATGAAGTCGGAACTCTGGAAGCATTCAATAGTGATGGTTTACGCACTCTTGCTAAAACTTTAACTGCACCAAATATGAAAGAGAAAACCTTACGCTATCCGGGACATATTGAGAAAATAAAAGTTCTGCGTGAAAGCGGTTTTTTCAATCAAAGGGAAATTGATATTAAGGGAATGAAAATCAAACCGATCGATTTTACTTCTAAGATTTTGTTTCCGCTCTGGGAACTTAAAGATGGTGATGAAGATTTTACTGTGATGCGGATTATAATCGAAGGAATAAAGAACAGAAAGAAAGTTCGTTATTCATATAATCTATTGGACAGACACGATAAAAAAAATAACATTCATTCAATGGCGAGAACAACAGGTTATACTGCAACAAGTGTGGTCAGATTGCTTTCGAAAGGATTATTCGATAGGAAAGGAATTTGTCCGCCGGAATATATCGGAGAGAATTCCCAGTGTGTTAATTTTGTTATTAAAGAATTGAAAAATCGCGGAGTTATTTATCAGGAAAGTATTGAAGCAATTAAGTGAAATTTATGAAACACAATCTTGATAAAATAGAAACTATCAAACTTGCAAATCTTCCAACACCAATTGAAGAAGCAAAAAGATTGGCTGAAAGAATTGGTTTATTAAAATTGTTGATCAAGCGTGATGATCTGACCGGACTTGCAGGCGGCGGAAATAAAGCAAGAAAACTTGAATATGATTTTGCAGAAATTATAAAAAACGGATATGATGTTGTATTGACTGCCGGAGGTGTTCAATCTAATCATGCAAGAATGACTGCTGCTGCAGCACGCAAACTTGGGCTTGATGTAAAACTTGTTCTCGGGGGGCCGGACTTTGAAATCGCGAAAGGAAATTTGCTTCTCGATATTTTGTTCAATGCTGAGATCAGATATCTGGTTGATGATGATGCTAATGAAAGTCTGGAAAGAGAAATGCAAAAATGGTCAGATGAACTTTCAACTAAAGGCAGAAAACCATTTATCATTCCAATTGGAGGAAGCACAGGACTTGGCGCTCTCGGTTATGTTAAAGCAATCGAAGAACTTTCTCATCAAATTAAAGACGATAATGTGCAAATAATTTTAGGCGTTGGTTCGTGCGGAACTTTTGCAGGTGCAATTTTAGGAGCACAACTGTTTTTACCAAGTGCACGAGTAATTGGTATTAGCGTTTCAAGATCGAACGAAGCTATTAAAAAAAGAGCCTTAGAACTGATTGAAGAAAGTGAAGATATCATTAACTATAAAATCAACAAAAGTATTACTGTTGAATGTTATGATAATTACCATATTGAATATGGAATTGCAACCGATGAAGGGAAACAAGCGATTAATCTTGCCGCAAATCTTGAAGGTATTTTGTTGGATCCGATTTATACAGGAAAAGTTATGGCTGCATTGATTGACTTAACGAAAAAGAATATTATTGATAAAAATATTCCTGTTGTGTTTATACATACAGGTGGAATGCCAATTATTTTCTCGTTTGAAAATGAATTGGGCAAAAACATTAATTGCAAAAAAATATATCCTAAATAAAACAAGTTGGATTTTTGTGAGGTTTAGTGATTTAGAGTTTTAGTGGCAGAAAATAAATTTGCCACAAAAGCATCAAAGCACAAAAGATTTATCAAGTAAAATAAAACTTTGAAATGATACGATATTACTTTCTCTTACTCCTAGTTGTTATCACACAAAATTTGTTCTCACAACAACTGAACAATTTTAATAAAGAAGACATATTATCACTGATTACTAAATTCAGTGATAAAGATCCATGGGTGAATGGTGATGCAATTGCTAAACTCGTGGAGATAGGAGAGCCTGCAGTTGATTATCTTATAAAATCTTTGCAGGATCAAAATGAAAATGTTCGTTGGTGCTCAGCTATTGCGTTTGAAAAAATTTCTCCTGCTGGCAAACAATCTATTCCTTATCTCACCAAAGCATTAAAAGATAAAAACTCTAATGTCAGATACTGTTCGGCGCTTGCCCTTGGAAAGTTTGGCAAAGATGCAATTGCGGCTGTCTCTGATTTGCAGAATATGTTATATGATAATGATCATGATGTTCGATGGGCAGCAAACATTTCGCTCTCAAAAATTGATCATTCATTATTGAATGTTATTCCTGATCTTAATAAAAAAATTGAAAAGATTGAGAAACTCACTCCTGAATTGATGAATGAGTTTAATGTTCCCGGTGTATCAATCAGTTTAATTACTGAGAACAAGATTACTTATTCGAAATCTTTTGGTGTCTCTGATGCAAACACTAAATCAACGGTTAACGAAAACACAATGTTTGAAGCTTGTTCAATGAGTAAACCTGTCTTTGCATTAATAGTAATGCATTTAGTTGAAAAAAATATTATTGATTTAGACAAACCACTGTTTAATTACCTTCCGGAAAATTTTGTTAGCGATGATGGGGAGTATTCAAAACTGATTACTGCAAGAATGATTTTGTCTCATACAAGCGGAATGCCTAATTGGAGAAAAGGTGACGAGGAAAGAAATGCTCCACTTCCTTTGTTATTTAAACCCGGGACCAAATTTAATTATTCCGGTGAAGGATTTTATTATTTGCAGCGCGTGATAGAAAAAATCACTAATCAGTCTTTGGAATCTTATGCAAAGCAAAATCTGTTTGATAAACTTGGATTGATATCTACGAGTTTTGTTTGGGAAGAAAAATTTGATAAACAGATTGCAACCGGACATAATGCTAAAGGTGAGTGTAATGAAAGAAAAAAATATCTTCACAGCAATGCTGCTTACACGCTTTATACAACTCCAAATGAATATTCGAAAATCATTTTGGAAATTTTGAAAACAAATAACAACTCATCAAACAATTTTTTATCTGAAGAAACTGTTAGAGAAATGTTAACTCATCAGGTTCGTGTTGATACTCGTGAGGTTACTGATCGTCCGGGAAGAAATTATGGTTTGTTTGCTTTTCGTGGTTTGGGATGGGCAATTGATTCAACTGTAACAGGAGATGTAATTTATCATAGCGGTGCAAATCAAACGGGATTCAGATGTTATTCTCAGTTCAGTCCAAAAGATAAAAGCGGAATAGTAATAATGACTAACGGCGAAAATGGAAGTGAGCTTTGGCAGCGATTGATTAAAGAAATAGGTGATCTATAGTAAAATAATAAACGAATGGAACGCGGATTTAACTGATGCAACTGATTTAAACTGATTAAATCTGTTTTGATCCGTTGAATCTGTTGAATCAGTGTGCTATTGTATTTAAAGGTAAAAAATGAAAATAGAAAAAATTGAATTGCGACATATCAAAATGGAGTTGGTCTCTCCATTTACAACATCAATGGGGACTGAATATGATGAAGAGCATATCATCGTTCGTGTTGATAGTGAAGGTTTAACAGGATGGGGTGAATGCGTTGCTGAGGGAACACCTTTTTATTCTTATGAAACTGTTACTACTGCGTGGCATATTTTGCTGGATTTTCTAATCCCATCAATACTTGGTAAAAATATCTCAAGTGTTAGTGAAGCGATATCATCTTATGAAAAAGTGCGCGGTCATAGAATGGCAAAAGCAGGACTTGAAGCTGCACTTTGGGATCTCTTTGCTAAATCCAAAGGTATTTCTCTTTCTAAGATGTTTGGTGGAAAAAAAGAAAAAATTGATGTTGGTGTTAGCATTGGTATTCAATCATCTGTTCAGGATTTGATAAGAAAGGTTGAAGCATATCTTGTTGAAGGCTATAAAAGAATAAAAATCAAAATAGCTCCGGGTAATGATATACAATTTGTTAAAGCAGTTCGAAAAGAATTTCCGGATATTCTACTCCAGGTTGATGCTAACTCTGCTTATGAATTGAAAGACATAAATTTGTTTAAACAGATGGATGATTATAATTTGTTATTGATTGAGCAGCCGCTAGGTTATGATGATATTTTTGAACATTCCAAACTTCAGCGTGAGCTTGAAACTCCGATTTGTCTTGATGAAAGCATTCACTCGCTTGCTGATACTCGTGCAGCAATTGAACTTGACAGCTGCAGAGTGATAAATATAAAACCCGGTCGTGTTGGCGGATTTAGTGAATCAAAACTTATACACGATTATTGTGCATCTGAAAATATTCCTGTTTGGTGCGGCAGAATGTTGGAAAGCGGAATCGGAAGGGCAGGGAATGTAGCGCTTGCATCTTTACCGAATTTTATTTTGCCCGGAGATATTTCAGCAAGCAAACGATATTACAAAGAAGATATTGTTGAACCTGAATTTGTTTTGAATAAAGATGGAACAATTGATGTCCCGGTAAAACCCGGAATTGGTGTTGAAGTAAATATGAAAATGTTGGATAGGGTTACTGTAAAAAAAATGTAGGGTTGACGCTTGCCTCAACCGCAATAAGTAGAATATTGTAACAGAAATTACAAAAGAAAATAAATCGGAATGGGCAAGACCATTCCCTACAGAGATTTGATTAAGAAGAGTTGTGAGTTTATAATAATTAGTGAATAATAAATGAATATAGAGAATAATAAATATCCTATTAGAAAAAGGACCAGATTAAAAGAATATGACTATTCTAATAATGCCTACTATTTTATAACTATTTGTGTTCTTAATAAAAAAGAAGTATTAGGTTCGGTTGAAAATGATTCAGTTGTTTTGAATAAATATGGAAAAACGGTAGAAGATGTATTACTTAAATTACCTGCTAGATTTAAATCAATTGAAATTGATTATTATGTTATAATGCCGAATCATATTTATTGTGTTCTAATTTTGGATAATGATAACACCGGAAATAGAAAAAGCATTTCGAACATAATTGGAGCCTTTAAATCTATTACGACAATTGAATTACATAAGATGGGCTTTCAAGAATTTAGATGGCAAAAGAGCTTTTACGATCGAATAATTCGAAATGAAAAAGAACTGTTTAATATTCGTCAGTATATTGATCAAAACCCTTTAAGGTGGGAATTAGAAAAAGACAATCCAGAAAATTTGGAAATGTAGGGTTGAGGCTTGCCTCAACCGCAATAAAAGAATGTTGTAGTATTAATTGTAAAAAAAATAAATCGGAATGGGAAAGCCCATTTCCTACAATTGTTTTTAATACAGAAAGAATGAAAAATTATAATGAGGGTGTGTCACACTTCGACGGGCTCAGTGTGACAAAATATTCCATTGTCACGTTGAGCTTGTCGAAACGTGAATGCAAATGAAAAAGAATAAAAATCTAAGATGTAAAAAGTCACAATATGCTGTAATTGTTTGTAGAAAATTACTTTTCTAATTCTTCTGCGATGTTGGTAACAAACAATTCAACTTGCTGCTCATTCCCGAGTAAATCCTGTAAGGTGATTTTACTTAACAAACCATCAAGCATCGTTTGAACTGTTTTCCATAATGATCGGATTGAACAATCAATGGAGTGTGTGCAGATATTTTCAACTCCGGCGTGAAGATCACAAAAAGAAGATTCATAAAGTTTACCGCCAAGCGAAGTTAAAATATCGCCGATAAGAATTTCTTTTGCAGCACGGGTCAGTTTGTAACCACCGGTTTGTCCGCGTGAGCTTTCAACAAATCCTGCAAGACGAAGTGTGCGTAAAATCTTAGCGACATTAGCTTCACTTAAACCTTCAACTTCACTCAGTTCGGGAATAGTCATCCCTTTCTCAGAATCACTTTTCCCGATCCTAAGTAAAAGTCTTAAACCATATTCTTCTTGTGAACTAAATTTCATTTTTATTGTTTGTAATCGTTGCTTTGCTATTCCAATAGAATCAAAGCTTGAAAAAATTATCCTTTAAATAATGGAATTTTGGATCCACATTGTTTAGCATAAAAAATTTCCGATAATTGTTCCGGAGTAACAGATGGACCTTTACCAGAACATTTTTCATTAAATACTCCTTTTACATTATCTGCAATTTCTTCCGCAGTATATCCTTCAATGCTATACCTTGGAAAGAAATGAATCAACTCACCGTTCTTAAACAATGCTATACTTGGTGATGAAGGAGGAAATACTTTTACATGTTCTCTTATCCTGTCAACAGCATCTCTCTCTTGTCCGGCAAAGCTTGTGTAAAGTTTATCTGGAATAATATTATTTTGTAACGCTAGAGAAATACCTGGTCTTGCACTTCCTGCAGCACAACCACAAACGGAATTAATAAAAACTAAAACTGTTTTATCAGCATTACTATTAATAGCATTATCAACATCTTCTGGTGTATATAATTCTTCAAATCCCACCGCAAGTAGTTCGTCTCTCATTGGCTGCACTGCTTCCTGATCATAGATTGGTGGTCTGGAATATGTATTTGACATTTTTGCTCCTTTTTTATTTTATTTTTATTAGTTCAGATAAAAAACTCTTTTATAATTTTATTACATAAATCCTAATTCAACTTTTGCTACTTCAGACATCATGTCTTTATCCCATGGCGGACTCCATACAACATCAACTTTTGCATCTTTTACTTCAGGGATAGTTTTGATTTTTTCCTGGACTTCCGGTGGAAGCGAGCCTGCAACAGGACACATTGGTGATGTTAATGTCATTTTTATATTAACATTATGATCGTCATCTATCGCTATCTCATATATTAAACCCAATTCAAAAATATCAACAGGAATTTCGGGATCGTAGCAGGTTTTTAACATCTGGATTATTTTATCTTCAAGCTCTTGTTTAGTTATTTGGCTCATATTATGAACTCTCTTTAATTTTTATTCGGTTGTTACTTTTTCATCTTTATTATGTAATGCATTCATCATTGTGTGCCAGGCAAGTGATGCGCATTTAACTCTTGCCGGAAATTCTCTGACACCTGCAAACACAGCTAATTTGCCAAGATCTTCGATATCAGGATTATCACCTAGTTTATCGGTTACTAATTCGTGAAATCTTTCAAAAAGTTTTTCAGCTTCTTCAACTGTTTTACCTTTTAATATTGATGTCATTAAAGAAGCCGATGCTTTTGATATTGCACATCCTGAACCTTGAAATGAAATATCTTCAATTATTCCTTCGTCATTGATTGAAAGAAAAATATTAATATTATCACCACACAGCGGATTGTAACCTTCGGCAAAGTTTGTCGGATGTTCAATCAATCTGAAATTTCTTGGTGACTTATTGTGATCAAGAATTACTTCCTGATAAAGCTCTCTTAATTCCTGTTCCATCATCCGAATACCTCAAGGATTTTCTTCAATCCATTTACAAGAATATCAACTTCTTCTTTAGTATTATATAATCCAAACGATGCTCGCGAAGTTGCCGGAACATTAAACCTCTTCATCAAAGGCTGAGTGCAATGATGTCCGGTTCGAATTGCAACTCCCTCAAAATCCAAAAAAGTTCCCACATCATGCGGATGAATATTTTCCAAATGAAAAGATAAAACACTGATCTTTTCTTTCGCGGTTCCGATTATTCTTAAACCTTGCAGATCAGAAACAGCATCAGTAGCATAATGAAGCAATTGATTTTCGTAATGAGCAATATTATCAAGTCCGATTTGCTGAACATATTCAATTGCGGCGCCAAGTCCGATTGCACCTGCAATATCAGGAGTTCCTGCTTCAAACTTATGCGGCAATTCATTATATGTTGTTTCTTCAAATGTTACTTTGGATATCATATCGCCGCCGCCCTGATATGGAGGCATATTTTCTAAATGATTAACCTTTCCGTATAAAATTCCAATTCCTGTAGGTCCGTAAAGTTTATGTCCCGAGAAAGCAAGAAAATCACAATCGAGTTCCTGAACATCTATCTTTAAATGATTGACTGCTTGTGCAGCATCAAGCAGGACAGGAACATTATATGAATGTGCAAGATCGATTATCTTTTTAACCGGATTAACTGTTCCCAATGAATTGGAAGCATAAACAACTGAGACGAATTTGGTCTTTTCATTTATCATCTTTTCATATTCTTCAAAGATGATTTCACCAGCATCATTTATCGGAATCACTTTTAGCTTTGCTTTTTTTTCAGCGCAAAGCATTTGCCATGGAACTATATTGGAATGATGTTCCATTGTAGAAATGATTATTTCATCACCTTCTTTGATGTTCTTTCTTCCGTAAGATGATGCAACAAGATTTATAGATTCTGTTGTTCCTCTTGTAAATATTATTTCATTTTTGCCAAGCGCATTAATGAAATTCTTTACAATTATTCTTGCACTTTCAAATTCTTCGGTAGCTTCCTGACTTAATGCATGAACTCCACGATGAATATTTGCATTGTATTTATTATAGTAATTATTTGTTTTATCAATTACATAAAGAGGTTTTTGTGTAGTTGCAGCATTATCCAGATAAACTAATTGTTTACCGTGAACTTTGGTTTTAAGAATGGGAAAATCATTTCTAATTTTTTCGACATCATAAATTATATTTTTTGTGTTAATAACAGCATCGACCTTGGTATCCATAAAGGACTTTCTATTCATTAAATCGTTTAGTGATTATTTCTTCAAGATAATCTCTTAAAGCAGGAATTTTTATTGTTGTGATTACATCGCTTGCAAAAGCATGAATTAAAATAGCAGTTGCAGATTCTTCTCCGATTCCACGGGACTTGAGATAGAATTTTGCTTCATCGTTAAGTTTACCGATTGTAGCACCGTGAGAACATTTAACATCGTCTGCAAAAATTTCAAGCTGTGGTTTTGTATTCATTACTGCGTCATCAGACAAAAGGATTGTATTATTTTCCTGAAAAGCATTTGTCTTTTGTGCATCGGGCCTGACCATCACTTTTCCGTTAAACACACCTCTTGCCTTATCCTGTAATATTCCTTTGTAATGCTCATAACTGTTGCAATGAGGTTTAGCATGATCAATCATTGTATGTGCATCGAAAAGCTGTTCATTATTAATCATAAATAAACCGTTAAGCATACACTCACCGCCTTCATCATTAAATCGAGCGTTGAAATCGTTGCGGGATATTTCTGCACCAAGTGAAATTAAATGCGAAGCAAAATTACTGCTTCTTTCCTGATCAACTTCCATTCGTGCAATGTGGAAAGCCCTACTGCTTTCTTCCTGAAGTTTTGTGTGATCAACTATTGCATTTTCATCGGTAACTATTTCGGTAACAGCATTTGTAAAGTAAACATCTTCTTTATCAGAAACATAATGTTCTATAATTGATACCTGGGAATTTTTCCCTGCAACAAAAAGATTTCTTGGCTGGGTTAATACTTTTTTATCGTTTGCCTTTGTATAGAAGATAATATGAATCGGATCTTCAACTAATTTGCCATCGGGCACATAAATAAATGCTCCATCTTTAATAAAAGCTGAACTTAATGTTGTAAAGAAAAAGTTCTCATTTTTAGCATAACTACCGAGATGTTTTTTAACAATCGGATTGTTGTTTTTTATTGCTTCAGCAAGACTTTCTACTATAACGCCTTTTGGTATATCAATAAGTTTAGAAAGTTCAGGTGAGTAAGCTCCGTTTACAAAAACTAATAAGCTGTGCTCTAGTTTATCAAATAAAAATTTTGAAATTACTTTTTGAGAAACCTTTTCTTTTTTGTAATCAGGAGAAAAACTGTGATTTAATAACGAAGAAATATCTGTATGTCTCCATTCCTCATCTTTTAAAGTAGGGAGGCTTATTTTCTCGAAATTATTAATTGCACTTTTTCTTAATTGATGAAACTCGGATGTTTTTTCTCCGTTAAGTGATTTTTCAAATTCATCAAATTGTTTGATGTAATACTGGTTTATGTCTTTAATTTCTTTCATTATACATTTTCTGATTTTGTTGTGTCAATGTAAAGGCTAAATGATTAAGCGGTTACAGCCTCTTCTTTACCATTTTTTATCCAATCATAACCTTTTTCTTCTAGCTCTAATGCTAATTCTTTACCGCCTGTTTTTACAATCTTACCTTGATAAAGAACATGAACAAAATCCGGAACGATATAGTTTAACAGCCTTTGATAATGCGTAACCACAATGGTAGCATTATCTTTTCTCTTTAATTTATTTACTCCGTTCGCAACAATTCTAAGAGCATCTATATCCAAACCTGAATCAGTTTCATCAAGAATAGCAAGAGTTGGATTTAACACTGCCATCTGGAAAATTTCGTTTCTCTTTTTCTCACCGCCAGAAAATCCTTCATTAACTGATCTGCTTAAAAACTTTTGATCAAGTTCAACAAGTTTACTTTTTTCTCTTAGTAATGTTAAAAACTCCATTGCATCGAGTTCTTGTTCGCCTCTGTATTTGCGAATTTCATTTATTGCGGTTTTTAAAAGATTTGTGTTGCTTACACCGGGAATTTCCACCGGATATTGGAATGCAAGAAAAACACCTTCTCTTGCTCTGTCTTCGGGCGATAAATCCAAAAGATTTTTTCCGTTATATAAAATTTCTCCTTTAGTAACTTCAAATTCTTCTCTGCCTGCTAATACAGATGCAAGAGTTGATTTGCCGGATCCATTCGGACCCATTATTGCGTGAATCTCTCCGGTATTAACTTTTAAGTTTATTCCTTTTAAAATTTCATTTCCTTCGATTCTGGCGTGAAGATTTTTTATTTCTAACAACATTATAGTTTATCCTTTAATTTTTCTTTCGGGTAATTTTGTGCTTTAGAGATTTAGTGACGGATAAAATTTTTAGCACAAAGCTCTAAAACCCACAAACAATTTATTAATTCAAATACTTATTTTATCCTACACTTCCTTCAAGTGATATACTTAGAAGTTTCTGCGCCTCAACAGCAAACTCCATAGGAAGTTCTTTAAATACTTCTTTACAATATCCATTTACTATTAAACTGATTGCATCTTCAGTAGAAATACCTCTTTGGTTAAGATAAAATATCTGATCCTCACCAATCTTTGAGGTTGTTGCTTCGTGTTCTACCTGTGCAGTTGGATTTTTAATTTCCAGATACGGAAAAGTATGTGCGCCGCATTTATCACCAAGTAAAAGAGAATCACACTGCGAAAAGTTTCTTGAGTTCTCAGCTTTTTTTGTAATCCTAACTAATCCTCGATAACTATTTTGACTTCTGCCTCCGGAAATACCTTTTGATACAATCGTGCTTTTGGTATTCTTTCCAATATGAATCATCTTTGTTCCGGTATCAGCTTGCTGCATATTATTTGTAACAGCAACTGAATAAAATTCACCAATAGAATTATCACCCTGCAATATGCAGCTTGGATATTTCCAGGTAATTGCTGAGCCTGTTTCAACCTGTGTCCAGCTAATTTTAGAATTAACACCGCGGCAGGCACCTCGTTTTGTAACAAAATTATAAATGCCGCCTTTACCATCTTTATCACCGGGATACCAGTTCTGAACGGTTGAATATTTGATCGTTGCATTATCAAGTGCAACCAGCTCAACAACTGCGGCGTGTAGTTGATTTTCATCTCTCATTGGTGCGGTGCAGCCTTCCAGATAACTTACATAAGCTCCTTCATCTGCAATAATTAATGTTCTTTCAAACTGTCCGGTATTAGCTGCATTAATTCTGAAGTAGGTTGATAACTCCATTGGGCATCTTACACCTTTTGGAACATAAGCAAATGAACCGTCGCTGAATACTGCGGAGTTTAAAGCAGCATAATAATTATCAGTTATTGGAACTACACTATTTAAATATTTTTGTATCAGATCAGGATGCTCTCTGATTGCTTCTGACATTGAGCAGAAAATAATTCCTAATTCATTAAGTTTTTCTTTAAATGTTGTAGCAACAGAAACAGAATCAAACACAGCATCCACTGCAACTCCGGCTAATGCTTTTTGTTCTTCTAATGATATTCCTAATTTTTTATAAGTATCAAGTAATTCGGGATCAACTTCATCAAGACTGTTATATTTTGGCTGATTTTTGGGAGCCGAATAATAAGAGATATCCTGATAATCAACTGGCGGAAAAGTTACATTTGACCATTTTGGTTCTTCCATCGTAAGCCAGTGCCGATATGCTTTTAATCTTCTCTCAGTCATCCATTCAGGTTCACCTTTTTTTGCAGAAAGCTGACGGATTGTGTCTTCGTTTAAGCCTTTTGGCAGACTGTCGGTTTCAATATCTGTTACAAAGCCAAATTTATACTCTTTATTTGCTAATTCTTCAATTTTTTGAGTTTCTGTGGTGCTCATTTATTCTCCATTAGTGCAAAATATTTAATAATTGCAGAGTAAACCTATTTAATCTGTACAAAAAAGTCAAGATTGATATTTCCAGTGTGATAATGAATAAAGATCGCAAAATAATTTTCTTCAGTCAGAAGTAATGGAAAAAAAATTTTTACAAAACCACTTTATAAAATTTGTAAAATTGAAATAGTAAACTAAGAGGTCTCTTTTTTGTGAACTTTGTACCCCCGAGAGGAATCCTCCGAAGGAGTCTCTTCGGGAGAACTTCCGACCAAAAGTTTAGGAAACTTCTGCTCTATCCGGAATTAAATTTTCTGTACCCCCGAGAGGAATCCTCCGAAGGAGTCTCTTCGGGAGAACCTCCGACCAAAAGTTTAGGAAACTTCTGCTCTATCCGGAATTAAATTTTCTGTACCCCCGAGAGGAATCGAACCTCCGACCAAAAGTTTAGGAAACTTCTGCTCTATCCACTGAGCTACGGGGGTAAATCAATGAGTATAAAAGATGAATAATGTATAATTCTTATTACAAATGTAAATAATTTTAACGTTTTAATAAATAAAATGAAATGTAAGCTAAAAATTTAATTAAGTTGAAATCTTCAAATCTTTTAGCTCTTTTACCGGCTGGTAAACTACTCCTTCAAATTCCTCAAAATGTTTTTTACCGCATTTAATCTTATAATTTTCATGAGAATATCTTTGTTTTGGATCGAGTGAGTATTTAGTCTCTGCAACAAAATAAATTTTCTTGTCGTACTTAAAAATCAACGCCCAATCAGGATTGTAGGTACCAATCGGTGTGTTTATTACAAACCAGTTTGGAAGCTTTATATAAAACTCAACCCTTTCATTTGTTTCACACTGCTCAGCAAATTTCTTTTCCACTTCTGAATCAAAGGGTATATAATTATAAAGTGTTTTATCTTCATTCTTAACTTTGTATAAATAATCTTTATAGCCATCCAGTTCTTTTTCTGCAAACAATTCCATTGAGTAATATTGAGTTTCACCTATCTTTTCGTACTTAATTCCTTCAACCATCAATTCATTTAATACGTCTTTTATTTGTTTTACAGTCATATCGAGAAATAGTTGAGGATTCTTTAATACATCATTTATTCTTTCTGATTCGCAAAGTATTTTTATTATAGTTGATCTTGTCAAATCAGTTCGGCTTTGTATATAACCTGCTATATCAGGTATTTCAGTTCTGTAATCTTCAATTTTATGAACACCGAAATTTATCTGGTATCCTTCTACTCCTTCTCGAACAAGATTAACACCCGTTTTCATTGTCCGAATCAAAGGTTGAGTTACTTCGGGCATTCCCTTTATTGCTTTTGCTGCAGCTCTAATTAACTCGTTAGTTGAATAATCAACTTTGTATTTTGTTTTATGTTTTATTTTATCCCATAATTCAAGAAATCTTGGATCAGCTTCAAATGCTTTTCTTAATTTAACCGGGACTCTTTTTCTCTTATCTCTAATTCTACCTGTAAACTCAACTCCGCAATCTTCTTCAATTTCTTGCTGCAGCTTGTTTGCAAATTCTTCATAGCTTTCGTTTGCAATAACTGTTAAACGGTTTATATTTTTATCTAAAACACGATATCCATTTTCATTTACACAAAGCCTTAGACCTCTGCCAATTTCCTGGCGTTTTTTCATTTCAGAAGTTGTTTCATTCAAAGTACATATCTGAAAAACATTTGTATTGTCCCAGCCTTCTCTTAATGCTGAGTGACTGAAAATAAACCGAAGAGGTTCTTCAGGATTTAATAATCTTTCTTTATCTCTCATTATTAATTGATAAGTACTATCATCATCTTTTGATTCACCTGTCTTTGAATCTTTAAAATTACCTTTGTTGTCCTGAGCGAAATATCCATTATGGACTTTTTCTTTATCATAATTTATAACGTCAGAGAATTTTGTTTTTAGCTTCTCAAATGATTCCTCAAACCACAATGCAAATTTTCCTTTAGCTGGATTACCGTTTTCATCATAACTTCTGTAATTCGCAACCCTGTCTATAAAGAAAAGTGAAAGCACTTTTATTCTTTTTTCCTTTAGCTGTTTTTCCTTAATGAAATGTTCTTCGACGGCTTTCTGTATCTGAACTTTCATTATCTCGTCTTTGAAATCACCGGTTGTTTCACCTATATGAATTATTTTTCCATTCGATAACTCTATGAACTTTTCTTCAAAATTTGCAGCTATTACAAGCAAATCTTTGTATTGTTCTCTGTTACCTGATAATTTGTAAAGATCATAATTCCTGGCATCAACTTTAACAGATTTTCTCTTTACTCCGCTATCAGAGTTAACATCAATTTTTACTTTGGCTGTAATTTTTGTCTTGGCAGAAGTGATATTTTCAAGTTGAATGAATGCATCATTAAAATCATTTTCTGAATAAACAGAATCAACTTCAATTTGTTTTACAAGCCCGAGATCGTAAGCTTTAACAGGATCAAGTTTGTAGATTAGATTATAACGATATTTATGAGTAGCTGAATATCTTAAAACAAAAAGAGGATTAAGGTTTGCAATTCCTTTTTTACGGATGTCCGTTTCCATATTTTGTGGTTCGTCGAGAATTACTATAGGTTTTGTTGCCTGAATATATTCAATCGGTCTTTTCCCTTGTGTTGAATCCCGTTCCAGATTAATAATATTTGTATCCTTTGCAAATGAATCAATATTAATTATCATTATCTGGATAGCATTACTTGTAGCAAAATTTTTAAGCTGAGGCAGACGTCTGCTGTCATAAACGAAATAATTTACAGGCACACGGTTATATAAATTTTGCAGATGTTCTTCCGTTATTTGCAAACTCTTTAGCACTCCTTCGCGGATCGCAATGCTTGGAACAACAATAACAAATTTTGTAAAACCATACAGCTTGTTTAACTCATAAATTGTCCGAAGGTAAACGTAGGTTTTTCCTGTTCCTGTTTCCATCTCAACTGTAAAGTTAGGGAAAGTAGTTTCAACAAATTGTTCTTCACCGTTAATTTCTCTGTAAGAAAATTTTTCTAATTTGTCTGAGTATGATAACTCATTTTCCAATTGAACTTGTTGAAGATTTTTAAGAAGATCGGTTTTTGTAATTGAGATTCTGTTACCAAAACCGAGTTCAGTAAGATCCAAAGTTCCATTTCCTGACAGTTCAAATTCACCTTTACTAAGCGGTTGTCCTTCAAAAAGTCTTGTTACAGAACTTATTGCATCTAGCTGGTATTGCTGTTTGGAGTTAAAATGTAGTTTCATCAAACTAATTGTAGTTGAAATATTGAGTTAGTCTCTCTCTTGCTACATCAATGTGATATGTTTTGAACATTTTCTTTTTGCGGTCAGTCCAGTTCTTAATTTCTGAAAGCGCGTCTTCGGCTGCGAGGATTGATTTTTTCTGTAGGAATATATAATCTATAGTACCTAATAATTCGAGTCCAAACGGTGTTTCAAAATCCCTTATTAAAGCTAAAACACTGTTTACTCTTTCTTTCTGTTCATCAGTCAGATTCTTTTCAAAGTAATCTTCAACCTCACTGATTTTTGAAGAATTAATTCTAAGTGGTATTGACGGTTTTGAATCATCCAATGATTTATAAAAAATATAATCATTTCGTAATGCTTTTAACACAGGTTTCAGATTATATGCAAAGGGTCCGTAAAATCCCTTTTCAAATCTAAGTTGTAATGGTTCCCCAAGTCTTTGTAAAAAATATGTAATCTTTTGTACAACAAGAAAGTTGATTTCATAGCCCATTACAAGGTATTTATTCATTATATACAACATCATGGCGCGGGCAGGTGTTAAGTGCGAACTGGTTTTAACTGTTGAAGGTTTTTCTTCGAACTGTTCTGATGGTTCAATTATAATTATTTCCATATTTTCTTTGAACTCATCCATAACTTCTACAATCATTTGTTTAACACAGTGCCAGTCTAGTTTGCCGCTGCCGCTTCCAAGAGGAGGAATAGCAATTGAAGCAACTTTATGTTCTCTTAACCATTCGGCTAATGATTTCAAACCCGCTTCAATCCACTTATACTGTGATGGAAAGCGCCAATGATTTTTTGTCGGGAAGTTAATAATATACTTAGGGAAAAATTCGTTTGTCTCAGTAACAAATATTTTTCCTATATCGATATTTCCTTCTTCACAAGCTCTTTTATAAAGCTTATAATTTTCAGGAAAGGTTTCTTTAAATGCCAGAGCAACTCCTTTACCCATTATTCCTTTTAAGTTTACGGAATTTACAAGAGCTTCTGCTTTTACACTTAAAATATTTTTCTTTTCAAAAGTGATCATTTAATAGTACCAGGAATTTTCAATAGTTACCGGAATATTAAGATTATTTCTATGAAGTATATCCTTAATATAATCATTCGATTCTTGATTGTAAACTGCAATGCCGGTTACTGCTGCAAAAGGCATCTCATTGAACACAAGACATTCAGCTTCCTTTCTTCTTTTACGGTCTGGATCTGATTCTGTGTTATTCCAGGTTCTTGCATTTATTGTTTTCCAGTCAAGTTGGTTAAGGTATTGTACATCATTAAAGAATTGAGTATAGGCTGCAAATGAATGACCGTCAGTAAAAATAAAATGACAGTTCAGTTCTACTAATTTTTCTATTGAGCTTATTAAATAAATTATTTCACTCTGAAGTCTCTTCTCGACATCATAACCATTTTTAATGCAATACAGCATGGGAGAACGTACACCAAAATAAAATGAAATATAATCTCTCATCACTCCAAAAGGCGATATAATTATTTGTTTTGATCCTCTTTGTCTTATTAATTCTGTTTCCCCGATGGAAATATAGTCTGGATTAGCACCAAGGTTTGGTGCGGATAGTTTATTTTCTTTAATTAATATCTGAAGGTTATCACGGTGTATAATTCTATAAATATAAACGGGCATAACATTATTTGTTCTTCATATCACTTATCTGGTTTGCTGTCTTGAGTCAAAGTGGAGTTTCATATTGTAGGTCTTTTAAGCACAAGACGAAACTGATTATTATCAATCTCATTCAAAAAATCAATGTTGGAATATTTAGAGATAGCACGAATTACTCCCGTTCCCATACCACGATAAGGTAATAAATTATTCTTAGTTATAAATGAAGTTAAGATTGGATTACGAATATTTGAAATACCGCTTTTAATATTCTCTACAGTTAAATTATTAGGTAAAATACCTGGGCTATTTATTTCAACTCTATTGTCAAATATAAACAGGCGGATTGGTGCACTGATAAAGTAATCTCTATGCATTAATGCATTAGCAACCAACTCTTCAAAAACTTCCTCTGGTATCTCTAAAACACCTTGGATATTAAACGATTCTGACTTTTGAACTTTTCTTAAGTTTCGCTTAATAAATGACATTGCTAATGCGAATTGATTTTGGACTCTGCCAGAAATATCCTCACTATCACGATATTTTGTTCCAGCAATATCATTCCCATAGTAAGAAACAGCTTTGATAATAAATTGAGGTTTAAATTTTTGAGGATTTTTTGCAAACACAAGTAAGCCTGCTAAGTTCAATTCTTGATCTTTAGCAATACCTATATTTTCTAAAAACTGAATTAAAGGTATTTCTAACTTTTCAATTTCTTGTGAATATACTGCCTTACAAAATTCTTTGAATAAATTTAGATCGAGTTCATCTATTGTTGCTGAACGCACTGGGACTTCATCAGCGTGGAAAATATCAGAACTTTGAAATAATCTTCTTAATTCTTCTTTTGATGTAACCTTTCTTTTATCAGAACCACTTTTTACCCAGACAGCGCCATCATTATCTAAATATGGCTTGTCTAATCCTTCCTCAATTTTAACAACGATTATCTTATTGTTACCAATTTGTAAATTCTCGGTTATCGGATTTATTGGATTTTTTATATTGTTCGTTGCTGTATTAGAAATAAGTAAATTGATTCTTCTAATATCATCATCTGACAAGCCGATAATATTATTGTTTTTGTCAACACCAATTAGGATAAAACCGCCATTAGTGTTTGCGAATGCAACCATCTCGCTTGCTAAAGATGTTGCATTTGTAACATCAACTTTAAATTGATGCTTGCTATCTTCACCTCTGGAAATAATTTCTAAAATTTCAAATTCATTCATTTTAATCTCTCCAAATTTCATAAATCATATTTCTTTTATTAAAAGCTTCTTCGCCACCTTCCATAATATTTACTATCTCTTTTTGAATTAGTTTGCAATCGATACTACCCGAAGATGTTTCTAATTTATCGTTTGAATATTTACAACTAATTGTTTGTTCGCAATCACCTAATACTGGAATATTAGGATTATGTGTTGCAAAAATAAATTGTGTTTTCCCTTTTAACCGGTTTATTTCTCTAATTACATCACTATAAATAGTTTGATTATCCAAATCATCTTCTGGTTGATCAATAATGACAACATCATTATCCTCCTTAGTTAGAATAAATAGTATTAGAGCCGAGGCTCTTTGTCCCAATGATAGTCTATTTAGTTCGATTCCTTTATACAATAAAGTATATCTATCGGGTGTACGGAAAGTCAATAAAGTTTCTTGTAATTCGATAAATCTGTTTCTAAAATTAGTTAGCTGCTCACCACCTCCTAGAAAATTTGATAGATCACTGTTGTTATTAAAAAGATCTTTGAATATTTGTAGTGTATCTGAATATGTATCTATGATCTTTTTAATATTCGTTTTCTGAATTCTGGTACCCTTTAAATTATCTTCTAAAAACCTGAAATAACTTTCTTTATCCTGCTTATATTCAATACTTATTTTAACCGCAAGCCCTTTATTATTTAATTCATTCGTAGCTTCAACAAGATTAATAAACTCCACATGATAAAGCTTTTCTAAATTATTTAAAGACTCTACAAGTTTTTTCTCAAGTAGAGTAAATTTATCTGCACGTTTACTTAATTCATCTAATTTAACATTTAACACATTTAAACGAGAATGCAATTTCACAAAATCATCAGGATTGATTTGAGCAATATTTATAGATCTTTTAATCAGAGCAAATTCATCCTTCAGTCTGGAGTAAATATCCTGAAATTCACTCTTATAATTATCTAACTGCTTTATATTTAATTTAATCTTTGTAAGTACATTAAGGATGTTTATAATTGACTGACTTACATCTGCTCCTACTATATTTATCTTATCAAATATCTGCTTGTTTTCCTCACTATTATATTTCAATAACTTAACAAAGTTATCATTATAATCTTTCAATTGTGAATCAAGATCAGAAGTCATGGTTTTCAAAAAAGATGAAATTTGGTTTATTATACTTTCATCTTTTTCAAAGTTCAATTGTTTTTTAAGTTTATCTTGGATATTGTATTCAGAGTATTTTTTTAATCGTTCTTCAACACCAGTTTTTTCTTCTATAATTTCATTCTTCTTGTCTAAGTCTTTTCTTAAGTCTTTAATTTCTCGTACTATTTTTATTATTTCTTGTTTCTGAATATTTATCTTTTCGCGTACATCTGTGACTTTGTGGCCAAAGAATTTATTAATTAAATCTGCTCCAAACCCTTCTTCTCCAATTTCACTCAAATCTTTTTGACCAAAGTAAAGAATGTTCAAGAGATTTTCATTTATTTTTAAATATGGAATTAATGTATCGTCACGATAAACATTCGGCTTCTCATTATAGACACGCTGTACTTTATAGAATTTATCGTGTTTATCTCTTATAACTATTTCAAGCATACCACCACTGCGCATAAGATTGTAAACTATGTCGCTTTTGTAATCTGTATCTTTAGCTTTCGCACCAAAAGATATATCTAAACCGTAACGTATGGTCTCAAGTATTGTTGATTTACCACTCCCGCGAATACCAATTAGATTGTTCATATTATTGTTAAAATAGAGCACCTCATTATTGAGTAATCCTCCGGTAAATGAGATTGATTGTATATAACCATTTTTAATTGGTAAAATACTTTCATTGATACGTTTTGATGTAGGTAAGAGCGCATATTTAACCGCATCAAAATTGAAATCACCCAGTTTAATATAAGTTACTTTTTCCAAGTTACCTTGAATATGTTTTTTACCAACTTCATCTAAACTCTTACAATCTGAACCCTCTACAAATGAAGGAAGTTTGTTGTTAAGCCAAGTGTTAAGTTTCTTTATATAATCTCCTGTTCGAACCTTCTGAAAACCCAAAACAAAATTTCTGAATAATTCATTACTCTCAAGTTCCATCATTCTGCTACCACCCAATTCCTTAACAAAACCTTTAGGGTCCTCAATATGTGCCATTATTACAAATGAATCTCTACCATCGTTCTTATGTTCATCTAACTTTTTAAGAAGTTCAATTAAACTGTACTTACACATTGAATTCTCGTTTTCAAAATTAGAAATCCCTTCAAAAGCTGAAATTAAAAAAGCATTTATATAATTTGTTCCATCTTTATACCATTTTTCATAATTAAATACTATCAAACAATGTAGCCCATTTTGTCCTTCTTTAACGGATAATTCAACACCAGGTAATAAAAATATTTCTTCTTTCTTTCCTTTAGAATATAAGTCTTTAAACTCATCAAGATTAAATTTATTGTGATTTGTAATTACCCCCACACCTATTTTATTATCTTTTAAACGTTGAATATACTTTTGAGTAAACTCGTTAGGATTACCATCATATTTAAATTCATTGTCTGACTTAGTATGCAAATGAAAATCTGCACGTAACCATGTGCTTCCATTTTTGAATACTTCGTAATTATTCATATTTAACTCATTTAAATTGTTATTAATTCCACTCCTGCATCCTTCATCTGCAGGGCGGTGTTTGTTTTTAACTGATCATTTCCTGCAAATAAATTATCCAGAATAATGCAGGTCTGCGGATTTACTTTTAATATTGCATCAATTATTGTCTGATCAATTCTACTAAGTACAACAGCAAGCTTATCTGCAACTAAATAAAAACCTTCTTTTTGTTCTCCCATAGGGACAAGAATCTTATCCGATAGTGTGTAGCCTGATTTTAATATTAACTCATACAACATATTTATTTCCTGTGCTTCAGGTTTTAGCTGGGTGTCAAAGAGGTTAACCATTTTATTCAGGTCATCTTCAGATTCGATAATATCGCTGCGCCAGTGTTTGAAATTTGATGAAGATAATTTAAATACTTTGAAACCCTGTGTGTAACCAGCCTGTCCATTTTCTAAAGATTTTTTCAACTTCTCATCAATCTCATTATCATCATTTAACTCAAGTTCAGTTTGATGATTTTCTTCCGTGCCACCCTCTCCTTTGGAGAGGGACGGGGTGAGGCTTTTTATTACTCTGCGGATTCTTTCTTTACAAATATCCGCTATTGTTTTATATCCAGCTTTAAAAGCTTCACTATCTTCTGCTGTTTTTTCCGGAAGCTGAACAAGAATGAATTTTCTGTTTCCTCCATCTTCTTTATTTAACTCTAATACTGCCTGTGCTGTTGTACCTGAACCGGCGAAGAAGTCAAAAACTAAGTCTTCTTTTTCACAAACTACATCTATCAAAAACTTTATCAATTGATATGGTTTAGGAAAGTCCATTATTTTTTTGCCTAATAATTTGATTATTTCATCGGTACCAGTTTTTGTGTTTCCAACTTCTTCCGGCAAGACAGTTTTCGGATGAATTGTTCCTCTTTCTTTTTCATACCATAGAATTCCCTGTGAATTAAAATAAAATTTCAAAACCTTTTGTCCTTTTGAATCGTAAGTCTCTTCACCATTTAACCATGATATAATCTGGTTTCTCATTGCCCACCCAGCACCAATTGTTACTGGTTCTTTTAGCTTTCCATTTTCAAAAATCATCTTACCAGACTTTATAAATTCCTTTTCTGATCCACCTAATTCTATTTCAAACTCAGCATTTTCTCCTTCAAACTCCATCCCAGCAGGAAATGTTATGTCACTTTCAGGATTATCTTTGGAAATTTTTTTTAACGCACCGTGTCTTATGCTTCCACCGTTACTATCACTAAAATATTTTAAGCCATCTTTTGATTTAGCAAATGAAAGTATGTATTCGTGGGATCCGGTGAAATGACCCGCTTGAGAACCACTCCTTAAATTCCAAACAAGTTGTGCCAAGAAATTCTCCTCCCCAAAAATTTCATTCATAATCATTCTTAAGTTATGCACTTCATTATCATCAATTGAAACAAAGATAACACCGTCATCTCTCAATAAATTTCTTGCAATATAAAGACGAGGATACATCATCGAGAGCCAGTTGCTGTGATAGTGTCCGCTTTCTTTGCTGTTCTTTCTGAAAAATCCTTCTTTCAACAAATAACCATCTTCACTTTTCTCTCCAATGCGCTTAAGGTATTCTTCTTTGCTTTCAGAAAATTTATCCGGATAAATAAAGCTGTCGTTTCCTGTGTTATAAGGAGGGTCAATGTATATCATCTTTATTTTACCAAAGTAGGATTTCTGCAGGACTTTAAGGACTTCGAGATTTTCGCCTTCGATAAAAATATTAGCCCCCTCTTTATCTCCCCCAAAGGGGGAGAAATTCTCAGGATAAGATTCTTCAGGAACAGGTTTTAATGTTGCAGAGGTTCTTTGCTGCAACACTCTGAACACATCAGATTTACCAGCCCAGTTCAGGTTGTAACGTTCATTCTCAAAATTGATATCTTCACCAAGAGAAGCTTTAAGCTTTTCCCAGTCAATTTTTTCATCAGTAAAAGCTTCAGGAATAATTCCTTTAAGCTTATTCAGTTTATCAGAAAGAATGTCGAGTGATTTGCCATCCATCTAAGAATTAAAACATTTGTTAAAGAAACACTGTATAAATTAACAAAGAGAGCTGAAATATGTTACTAAAAACCGGATTTTAATTTTGAAAATTACAATCTATTCTGTTTAATCATATCATAAACAGACTCCAGTTTGTAAGTTGGTTCAATTTCAAGATTACCGTTCAGGTACAATCTTACTCCGGTAGAAACAAGTGCCGTATCAACTCCGAGTTTATTTCCCATCAAAATATCAGTTTCAAGTCTGTCACCCAGCAGAAGAGTATTTTCCAGATTATTATTCAAAGTATTTTTTATCTCCTGCATCATAAATTCAGAGGGTTTGCCAAAATGGAGTTCAAGTTTTTTATGAGTTCTTTTTTCAAGTGCGGAAATAGTTGAACCCGCATCAAGAACTTCACCGCCTTCAACCGGACAGGTATCATCAATGTTTGCTGCAAAAAATCTTGCACCGTTTTCTAATGCGTTTGCTGCTATTTCAAGTTTTTCATAATTAAGAGTGCGATCAAGAGTAACAATTAAGATATCCACTTCTTCAGGTTTGTTTGAAAAAGTCATACCAGCATTAATCAATTCATTTATAAATACTGTTTCTCCGATTGCAAAGAATTTTTTTGAGGGGAAATTCTTTACAAGATATTTTTTTAGTACCAATGTTGAATTGATAATTTCATCTTCATCAATATTTAGTCCGTGATTTTTCAGAGATTGAAAATACTCATCAATTGTTCCGGTTGTTTTATTTGATATGAATAAAACTTTCTTTCCGAGTTGTTTAAGTTTATTTATTGTTTTATCTGCACCCGGAATTATATCATTTCCTCGATAAATTGTTCCGTCAAGATCAAAGATGAAAGTATTGTATTTATCTATCATTGTTTACGCTTGAAATTTCTGAAAAAATAAATCAGTAATCATTTTATAATCCAAGCTCTCTTTTCATTAATTCCAATGACTGAATTATTGAATGAGGTTTATAACCAAGTTCGCTCTGTGCTTTAATAGTAATAAGTCCTGATTTAAGTGGTCTGCGTGCCGGCTGATTAAGTTCTTCTGTTTTAATTTTCTTTATAAGGGATTTATCCAGATTAAAAAAATCAGCTATCATCATTGTAAAATCATATCGCGATAAAACTTCACTTCCGCCGATATTATAAATCCCTTCTTTACGAAGCTCAACAATTTTATTTATTGCCTGCACTAAATCATCAATAAAAGTCGGATTATTAAATTGATCATCAACAATTCTGATTTCTTTTTTCGCTCTGACGGATTCAACCACCCATTTTACAAAATCAGATCTGCTGTATTTTGCAGTTCCGTATAAAACATTAGTTCTGATTATGGTGTTTTTTGTTCGGCTTATTTTTAAAACGTTCTCACTTGCTAATTTAGTTCTGCCATAATATCCGATTGGATTCGGAGTATCATTTTCGGTGTAAGGTCCGTTTTTTCCATCAAAAATATAATCAGAAGAAATATGAACAATATGAGAATCAAGAACTCTTGCAGCTTCGCTTATATACTCAACACCTTTAACATTTATTTTCCAGGCAGTTTCTCTGTCAGTTTCGGATTTATCAACATTTGTGTAAGCTGCTACATTGATGATAAAATCAGGACAAAAATCATATATAATTTTTTTCAGCTCATTTCTGTTGCTGATATCCGCCTGAATATAATTCTGGTTTTTAAATACAAAATCATCCTCAACTGATGATGCCAGCAATTCAATATCATTTAGCCTGGAATAAAACTCAAACAATCTTTGTCCGAGCATTCCGTTAGCACCTGTTATAATTATTCTACGTTTTATGAAATCCATTAAGATCATTGATATTTAAAACTTGCCAGCAACAAATAACTCCGAATTATATATCGCCTGCTGTAAAGAAAGGCGAACATCGTGGTTTCTAATATAGTTATAAAAGAAAGCTGACCCAAAAACATCACCGCATCCCACTGATTGCACTTGTTCAAACTTCTTTGCGGCAATAAAAAACGATGCAACTTCTTTATTATTTAAATAATAAACCTTTGCTCCATAGCTGCCTTTAGTAACGCATAAAACTTTAACTCCAAGTTCCAGTAATTTAGTTGCAATTTTTATTTCAGAATATGATGGAAACAAAGTGAATATTTCTTTTTGATTGGTTTGAACTATATCCAAACACTCAGCCCAATTTTCAAACTCCGGAATCACTCTGAAATTTCTTAATTGGTTTTCGTCAAGTCCTCTCGAAAAAGTATGAACATCCATAAATATTAATCCGGAATAATTTGCGCGGATTTTTTTTAACTGATCAAGAGTAATATCAAATCCGGTTATCATATTTATCATAATACCATCAAAGCTTTTATAATCGGATATAGCAATATCTAACGACTGATTCAGATTTTCATATTTTTCAATTCTTTCTTTACCGGGTAGATGTTTTAGGTTTACCCTTGAGATCTTATCAATTTTTTTTAATGATGAAATGTTTACTTTATCAAATTCTGATTTAAAATGATGGTATGTTTCATCATCATAAGCCGAGCATAAAAAGATTTCATCTTCTACGGATTTGATTTTGTTTAAGGCGGATATTGTATAGAAAATTCCGCCAGGACTTTGTTTTATTCCAAAATCATCTTCAATAGTATCAAATACTGAATGTCCTATGACCAGCAACTTCATTATTTTATCCATTAACTGAAGCAAAATTACCACTGATTTTAGTCAATCTAAATCACAATAAAAAAACAAACATCAGTATTTATTCAATATTCATTAAAAATCCTATATATTTGAACCCAATAAATTGAAATATAGAAATGAAGATCGGAATTACCTGTTATCCCACATACGGCGGCAGCGGTGTTATCGCCACAGAACTTGGTAAAGAACTTGCGATACGAGGGCATGAAGTCCATTTTATCAGTTATGCTCTTCCTTTCCGGTTAACAAAATATATTGAAAACATTTTTTTTCATGAAGTTGATACAACCAGCTATCCCTTATTTGAATTTCCGTTTTATGCTCTTTCACTTGCAAGTAAGATGTGCGAAGTAGCTGAATTTGAAAAACTTGATCTTCTACACGTTCATTATGCAATTCCTCATGCGATCTCTGCTTATTTGGCAAAACAAATTGTTAAAAATAAAAAGCTAAAAGTTACAACCACATTACATGGAACAGATATAACCTTGGTTGGATTAGAACCTTCATTTTTACCATTGGTTAAATTTAGTATTGAGCAAAGTGACGGTGTAACTGCTGTATCTCGTTTTCTTAAAGAAAAGACACTGACAAATTATTATATCGAAAAAGAAATAGATATAATTCCAAATTTTGTTGATACTGAAATATTTAAAAAAGTATCTATCGATAATTGTTCGTTCAGAAAAAGCATTTCACCAAAAGGCGAAAAAATATTAGTCCATACTTCTAACTTCAGAGTTGTTAAGCGGGTAAATGATGTTATAAAAATTTTTAATTTAGTACAAAAAGAAATTCCCTCTAAATTACTTTTAGTTGGTGATGGACCAGAGAGATTTGAATGTGAAAGACTTGTAAGAGAATTAAATCTTGCAGATAATGTTAAATTTCTTGGTAAGCAGGATGGTTTGGTTGAAATACTAAGTTCATCAGATTTATTTTTGATACCATCACAATCAGAAAGTTTTGGTTTGGCTGCTCTGGAAGCAATGGCTTGTGGTTTACCGGTAATCAGTTCCAGCGTTGGCGGTTTACCTGAACTTGTGAAACATAATGAATGTGGATTTATCTCCGAGATTGGAGATATTGATCGAATGGCAAAATACAGCCTTGATCTTCTGACAAATGAAAAGAAATATGAAGTGTTCTCGCAGAATGCACGAAACAGAGCTGTAACTAAATTTGATAAATCAATTATAGTTCCGATGTATGAGGAACATTATAAAAAAATTTTAAGTACATAAAATGATTATCTATTGTGCCGGTCCAATAAAAGGCAATACGGAATTTAAAGACAACTATTCTAAAGTTGTTGAGGTTGTTGAATCACTCGGGCATACTGCTCTTTCTGAAATGAGCAAAAAGTTTCATTCATCTATACCGCTTAGTCCGAAGCAGGTTTATGCCAGGGATATGAAATGGCTTGAAGGAAGCAAATTAATGATTGCAGAAATATCCGGTCCCAGTCTCGGTGTCGGATTTGAAATTGCATATGCACTCTTTGTAAAAAAAATAAATGTGCTTGCTCTCTACAGTTCCGATGCTCCTAATTTATCTTCGATGATTACTGGTTGTAATAATCCAAAGCTTTCTATATCGAAGTACACAAATGCTGATGATTTAACCAAGATAATTAATGATTTTATAGTTAAGTACGGCAGTAATTGAGCGAAAAAGAATTTATAGATAAGACTATTGCTAAAATTCAATCTTCCGGACTTAAAAAATTTCCATCTGATTTTTATGATCCTGCTCATCTTTTAAAAATTTCTATCCCGGCTAAAACATTAATGTTAGGAAAAGAATTTTTTGGTACTTACGAAATAATTACCACTGATGGTACATCAGTCTATCAGGCGGATACACTGAATGAAGCGAGATTTTTTATTTACAGTTCAGCAAACAGAAATGGTATTACTTATTTACCAGAAGATAAAACAATAATTAATCAGATTATTGAAGAATATCATTATTATCTTGATAATTTGATTGCGTTGTTAATATCGGAATACAAAAAAGCATTTCCTGAAGGTAAGGATCTCTTATCGGTTTCAAATAAGATTTTTCAGAAATTGAATATTATCAGATACTAATGGCTACAGAAGTTTCAAACAAGATATATAATTATTTTTCCGTTCTTTACGGCAGAGAAGCAGCCGATAAATATTTAGCTTTTATCGAAAAAGACCCTGCGCAATATATTAGAGTGAATACTTCAAGAATCAGCAATGAAGAACTTGTAAACCTCATTTCCGAAAAATATCAGATAAAGACTGAAAAAGTTGAAAATTTTAATAACGTTTTAAAAATAATAGATGGTCAGGATAGAATAGGGAAAACAATTGAGCACGTACTTGGATTTTATTACATCCAGTCTTTGTCATCAATGCTGCCGCCGTTAGTGCTGAATCCGGATAGCAATGATGTTGTTATGGATCTTTGCGGTGCACCAGGTTCCAAATCAACACAACTAGCCGAACTTATGGGAAACAAAGGAACATTAATAATAAATGAAGTTGATAACAAAAGAATTAAATCTCTGATCTTTAATCTTGAAAGAATGAATGTAGTTAATTCATCTGTTATTCATTCTAAAGGCGAAGTGTTAAGTAAGGTTTATAGTGAGCATTTTACTAAAGTTCTTGTTGATGCGCCTTGCAGCGGTTTGGGAATAATCCAAAAGAAAGGGGAGGTTAGTAATTGGTGGTCATTGGAACACGTTCAAAGACTACAGCAGCTTCAGATTAGGCTGCTTGTTTCCGCAATTAAAATGGCAAAAGTCGGTGCTGAGATCGTTTATTCGACCTGCACTTTATCGGTTGAAGAAAACGAAATAGTTATTGATAAAATTCTTGAAAAATATCCTGTTAAACTTGAACAAGTAAAACTTCCGATTCCATCACGATCGGCATTTACTGAATATAATGGAGTAAAATTAAATCCCGAGTTGAAAAAAGCTATCAGAGTGCTGCCCTGGGAAATTGATTCAGATGGATTTTTTCTTGTTAAAATGATTAAGACTGATAAAACAGAAGCTAATGAAAAAGAAATTCCGCAGCAGACTAAATATCAGATTGTAGGAAGTGATCATAAAATTATAAAACCATATTTAAAGTATGTAACGGAGCATTTCGGTGTAAACAAAAATATTCTTGATGATTACAAATTTATTTTCAGAGGTAAAGATATATTTTTTGTAATAAAAGACTGGAACGATGAAAACATCGGACTGTTTAATAGAATTGGTCTAAAGTTTGGCACACTTGATAAAAATGAGCGAATAACTTTCAACTCACAGGCTGCGCAGATCTTTGCAAATCATATAACAAAATTTATTTATGAGTTAAAGAATGAAGATGAGCTTCTTAAGTATTTAACCGGCTGGAAAATTAAAGATCTTGATATTCCGTTAGGGCAGTATATCGTTAAATATAATAACTGGACGCTTGGTACTGCTGTTATGACTAGTGAAGGTTTAAAAAGCAGATTTCCGCGAACGAAAAGAACACAGCGTTTTGATTTCTGATTTTATCTCAGATAGATCATTTTTTTTGTTTCGCTAAAATTAATTCCAGCGACTGAAGATGTAGTGCCCGATTGCAGCCTGTATAAATAAATACCCGAGCTCAGATTCAGTTGATCGGTATTAAATTCTAAAGTATATAATCCGGCATCCTGATAATCATTCACTAAAGTTGCTACTTCTTGTCCTAGCATATCAAAAATCTTTAAGCTGATAAATTGTCTGCTTCCCAAAGAATAGCTGATGTTTGTAGATGGATTAAAAGGATTTGGATAATTCTGATAAAGCAAAAAATCATTTAACGGGATATCTTCATTATTTATATCAGTTGAGGTAACAGGTGAAATACTTAACAATCCTTTATCCGGTGTGACTTTAATTAAAGCAACTCTTCCTGAATCAGTAATTATTGTTGTTAGCGTATCTGTGTTTGTGTTTTGCTGAACCTTTATATAATGCCAATCTTCCGGAATCTTTACATAAGCAGATAAAGGATAATTGTAAATTTCATTATTCAAATTATCAGTAACATTAATTTGAATTAATTGATTATTAGATGTTACAATATCATAAGTAGCAGCTTCATGTTCTTTAATATAACGGGTTATATTTCCAACTGTTTCAACCCAAATTTCTTTATTCAATGATTTAACTTCCAGCCAATCACATAACCAGCCAAGCCATTCAGTAGTTATTGGTTCATAAATTCCGTTATTTAATAAAGATTGTAATTCACTGAATGGAACAACATCATGTATTATAATCATTCCCCATTGTTTTTTGCTGATAGCATTGCTTAACCAATTCAGAAAAGCGTATAATTCATCTAAGTCATCATCAACAGAATTCCTCGGCATACCGAATTCAACAACTTTGGCTTTTAAACCAAACCAATCATTTCCATACAGTGCTGAATCATTAGCAGTCTGTCCGAGTGTTCTGCCATTTTCATAAAATAAACTTGCCGCAGAATCAACTATAAAGTTGTGCAATGTATATGGATAATTAAGCGAAATACATATTTGAGAGGGAATTTTTTGCTCAATAAATATTTTTGATTGATACAATTCATATAATAAAGTTCCCGGAGTGCTGGTGCTTCCCCAGGCGAGATTTGGAAGTGTATCGTGATTCATAGTATGGGAGCCGATTTCATGTCCATCAGCAGCTATCATCTGAAAATCACTCCAATGCCCGTATCTCCAGATTAAAGGCTGATTATCTTCTGCGAGGTAAGGCGGAATTACATAAAAAGTTCCTTTAAATCCGTATTGGTTTAATAACGGTCTTACATTAGTATTGTGAGTTAGTAAACCATCATCAAATGTTAAACTGAATGCTGCTTTACTGTCATCGGCATAGTTTGTGAACTTAAGCGATCCATAATTTTGTGCCGAAGAAAAGCACTGCAATAAAATTACTATTAAATAAACACGAATTAACATTTCCAGATGATATTATATAAATTCAATTCTACTAAACATTAGTACAAAGATAACATCTTTAATCAAAATATTTTCAGTCTATCAAAGAATTAATCAGATGAATATTGCAATAATGAATCTGCCATTCATTATTTTGCATTCGTTTTTTTTAATCTAAAAGTATGTTAAAACCAAAATTATTTACAACAATAAAAGACTATTCTTCAAAACAATTCATAATGGATCTTTCAGCGGGAACAATTGTTGGAATAGTTGCATTACCACTTGCTATTGCTTTTGGTATAGCATCAGGTGTTACACCTGAAAAGGGATTAATTACAGCCATCATTGCCGGATTTATAATTTCATTTCTGGGCGGAAGTCGTGTACAAATTGGCGGACCAACAGGTGCGTTTATCGTAATTGTTTACGGAATCGTTCATCAATATGGCGTTAATGGATTGATCATTGCAACGTTAATGGCTGGAGTAATTCTAGTAATTATGGGATTTGCAAGATTTGGTTCTATAATTAAATTTATTCCTTATCCGGTCATAGTTGGTTTTACAAGTGGAATAGCTCTATTAATATTCTCAACACAAATAAAAGATTTTTTCGGATTACAAATTGATCAGATACCATCTGAATTTTTTGACAAATGGGTGGGATATTTCTTCGGCTTTTCAACTATAAATTTTTATGCCTTCGGTATTGCATCACTAACGCTGGCAACAATTTTATTATTTCCCAAAATCACACATAAAATTCCTGGTTCAATCGTAGCGTTAATTGTTACAACAGCCATTGCCTATTTTTTTAATTTGCCTGTTGAAACCATCGGATCAAAATTTGGTGAACTTCCATCCGCATTACCTCAACCTGTTTTTCCACAAATTGATTTTGCTGCTATTAGAGAACTGATTCAACCGGCGACCACGATTGCTATTCTTGCAGCAATTGAGTCGTTACTTTCAGCAGTTGTGGCTGATGGTATGATTGGAGGTAAACATAGATCAAATATGGAATTGATTGCGCAAGGTGTTGCGAATATTATTACCCCATTGTTTGGTGGAATTCCTGCTACCGGTGCAATTGCCAGAACTGCTACAAATATTAAAAATGGAGGAAGAACTCCAATTGCTGGAATTGTACACTCTCTTGTTCTTTTGCTAATAACTTTGTTTTTTGGTCATTTAGCCAGATTAATTCCGTTGGCTACTTTAGCAGCTATACTAGTAACTGTTGCTTACAATATGAGCGAATGGAGATCTTTTATAGCGATTTTTAAAAGCCCTAAAAGCGATTTAATTGTTTTGCTTACTACTTTCGGATTGACTGTAGTATTTGATTTAACTATTGCAATACAAGTTGGAATGATACTGGCGGTTATTTTATTTATGCGGTCTATGGCATTAGTTACAAATGTTGGAATTATTACACGTGAATTAAAAGATGATGATGAATTATTTGATGCTAATGCTATTGCCAGTAAAAAGGTTCCTAAGAATGTTGAAGTGTTTGAAATTAACGGTCCATTTTTCTTTGGTGCTGTTTCTAAATTCCGGGATGCAATAAGGATTATTGAAACTCCGCCAAAAGTTTTGATAATAAGAATGCGTAATGTTCCGGCTATTGATGGAACTGGCATTCATGCATTGGAAGAAGTTTATCACAATGTAGTAAAAAAAGGTACACAATTAATTTTATCCGGTGTTCATATCCAAGTACTTATGGTATTGGATCAATCTGGTTTCTTAAAAATTATCGGGGAGCAAAATGTTTTAGGTAATATTGATGATTCCTTAGACAGAGCAAGAGAAATATTAGGTTTGCCGAAAATAGGTCGCCCAGTTGATTTTAAGCCTACAGTAAAGAGAGATCTTACTTAAGAAATATATAAATGATTTTACTTGATTTAGTTTTATCATATTCTTCTATATTGTAAATTAAATAGCAATAACAGCAAGATATTTATAGATATTCTTTCAAATATCTTCCTGTCCAGGAGCTTTCATTGTCAGCAATTTCTTCCGGCGTTCCGGTTGCAACAACTTCTCCGCCTTTATCTCCTGCTTCAGGGCCAAGATCAATTACATAATCAGCGCATTTAATTACATCAAGATTATGTTCAATTATTACAACTGAATTATTTCTTTCTAAAAGCAGCTTGAAACAATTCAATAATTTTGAAATATCATGAAAATGCAATCCTGTTGTCGGTTCATCAAAAATAAATAGTAAATGTCTTCTGTCTCTTTGTGCAGTCAGGTATGATGCTAACTTAATTCTCTGTGCCTCGCCGCCTGAAAGTGTATTTGAAGGCTGACCAAGTTTTATATAATTTAATCCGACATCCGCCAGCATTTGAAGAAGTCTTGTAATCCTATCCTGTCCTTCAAAGAAAATTAAAGCTTCATCAACTGTCATATCAAGAACATCAACAAGATTTTTTCCTTTGTAGGTAATCTCCCTGATTTCCTTCTTATATCTTGTTCCATTGCAGTCATCACATTCAAGATAAAGATCAGCTAAGAATTGCATCTCTACTTTTATATAACCATCACCCTGACATGTTTCGCATCTTCCGCCGGGAACATTGAAAGAAAAATAACCCGGTTTATATCCCCTTGCTTTTGCCTGATGAGTAGATGCAAATAATTCACGGATCAATTCAAAAGTTTTTATATAACTTATTGGATTTGATCTTGGAGATTTACCAATCGGTGATTGATCAACAATAACAACATCATCAATATTCACCGCCTTTAATATCATCATACTTTCCGATAAAAGAAGGAGCATTACCAAGATATTTTGCAAGTCCGGCATAAAAGATATCGTGTATAAGCGTGCTTTTACCTGATCCGCTTACTCCGGTAACAACAACAAATTTGTTTAATGGAATTTCAACATCAATATTTTTAAGATTATTTTCTTTTGCTCCGATTATCTTAATTGATTTGGTTTTTCGCTCATTTCTCTTTTCAGGTAATGGAATAGAAAGTTCGCCTGATAAATATTTTCCGGTAATAGAGTTTTTATTCTTGATAATTTCATCCTGATTACCGATTGCAACTATTTCTCCGCCTTCAATCCCAGCCTTTGGACCCATATCAAAAATAAGATCAGCTTCTCTCATCATTTCCGCATCGTGCTCAACAACTAAAACTGAATTACCGATATCCCTCAGATTTTTTAATATCTTAATGAGTTTGGAATTATCCCGCGGATGCAAGCCAATACTCGGCTCATCCAAAACATATAATGTTCCAACAAGAGCAGAACCAAGTGATGTAGCAAGATTTATCCGTTGTGATTCACCACCTGAAAGAGTATTGCTGTAACGATCAAGAGTTAAATAACCTATACCAACATTATTGAGAAATGTAAGTCTCTTAATAATTTCTTTTAAAACTCTTTCTGCGACTTTGAAATCGTAATCAGAAAGAGTAAGATTTTCAAAAAACTCAAGTGATTTTTCAATCGGCATCTGAACTACTTCATGAATCGATTTATTATCTATCTTTACTTGCAGTGCTTCGCGTCTTAAGCGAGAGCCTTTACAAGCAGGACAAATAGTATAACCGCGGTAACGGCTTAACATCACTCTTACATGAAGTTTATAAGTTTTTCTTTCAAGCTCTTCAAAAAAGTGGTCAAGCCCTTTGTATTTACCAAATCCTTTACGAACCATTAAAAGCTGTTCATCAGTTAGTTGTTTATATGGAATATGAATCGGGAATTTATATTCTCGCGCACTTTGAATTAAATCCCGAAGATATGAACTATACTTAGCGCCTTTATAAGGTGCGATTGCGCCATCAGCAATAGTAAGGTTTGGATTTGGAATTACAAGATTCATATCAATACCAATAACTTTACTGAATCCCTGACAAACAGGGCAGGCACCAAACGGATTGTTAAAAGAAAAAAATCTTGGTTCAGGCTCTTCGTATCTTACACCGCAGCACTCATAAAACTTATTAAACTCCTGTTGTTCACCGGTATCAGCATTGATCAATACAATTCTGTCTTTGCCTTCTTTAAAAGTAACTTCTATTGAATCAGAAAGTCTTTCCCTGACTTCTCCTTTAGTAATCTTAAAACGATCAACAACAACTTTAATATCTTTTTTGTTCTTTGGTAATTTTATCTGATCTTCATTCAGATCGAACATTGTGTTGTTAAAATAAATTCTGAAAAAACCGCGCTTCTTCAACAATTCAACTTCATCTTTTACAGAACTTCCTTCAAGTCCATCAAGTGGAAATGTGAGATAAAACCTTGCGCCATCCTGTTGTTCTTCAAGCCAGTCTGCCACAGTGCCGGTAGATGCTTTCTTTACTTCTTTACCGCAATGAAAACAAATTGTTTTTCCGATTCGTGCAAATAATAATCTTAGATAATCGTAAACTTCAGTTGTTGTTCCAACAGTAGATCTTGAATTACGTGAACCAGTTTTTTGTTCGATAGCAACCGCGGGTGAAATTCCCTGAATAAAATCAACATCAGGTTTGTTCATCCTTTCTAAAAATTGTCTAGCATAAGATGAAAGGCTTTCAACATATCTTCTTTGACCTTCTGCATAAATTGTATCGAAAACCAAAGAAGATTTTCCGCTTCCGCTTACACCGGTAAACACAACGAGTTTATTTCTCGGAATCTCGAAAGAAAGATTCTTTAAATTATGCTCGCGTGCGCCTTTTACAATTATTATTTTTTCTTTTATAGCTTTTGAGTTCGGCATATTGATTTGATTAATACGCAGGAGTAACCATTATTGTTTGAAGCATTGAATTCAGAGCAAATGCATCGGGCAATTAATTATTTATTCTCCAGAGTTTTAAGTTCTAATATTTTATTATCAAGAATTTTTATCTTTTCATTCAGCTCAATAATCTTTTCATCAAGAACATTTTCATATTCTTCTTTATCCCAGTATCCGCGTTCTTCAAAATAACTTTTAAACAGCCAGTTATGTTTTAATGCTTCCATATTTTCAGCAAGTCTTGATGCTGATGTTTTTGCATCCTCACTTACAGAAACAAGATTATTCAGAATCAGATTAAGAGTTTTTCCTTCTTTCCCTTTATCAGAGACGAGAGAACCGAGCAGTCCACGCCCTTCAGAAACACCAACTAAAACAGTATCTAACCGGGCTACTAAAGTATTAACATTGGTAACAACATCAGAAACACCCTGACCAAGCTCATCAAAAAGCGCAACAACATCTTTCAACTCATCAGTTAAAGAAACAAGACTTTTATCAGCAGATTTAGTAAGATTAGCCGCAGCAGAATAAAGTTCATTATCGTTTATAATTTTACCAAGAGTTCCATCACCTTGATTTACTTTATAAATAATCTCAGCAAGATTTTTTGTCATATCTTTTGTATAAGCCATAATACCCTGAGTTTCACCGATTATATCACCAAAACTTAGCGGCTCTTTTGAAAGAATAGTTCCTTCATCTTTTATTTCTACTGCCTTTTCTGATCCCATTGTTATTACAACAACTTTGTTTCCTACAAGTCCTTCAGTTTCAATACTTGCCTGAGAATCTGTTTTAATAAATCTTTTTATTTCTTCTTTTATTCTCATTGCAACTTCAACTCTGCCGCTTGTGCCGCTTACAATATTAATGCTTTTAACGGCTCCGATATCAATTCCGCCAAATCTAACAGAAGCGCCATTCCGTAATCCTTCAGTATTTTTAAAATATGCTTTGACAGTAAATGTTGATGAAAAAAGCTGACCCTTATTACCTAAAAGGAAAATAAGAATCACCAATAAAGCGCTGCCTAAAAAGATAAAAATTCCAAGCTTTGCATTTGCAAGATTTTTAAACATTAAACTCTCCTGTTATGCTCTTGTATAATTTCGTGACTAAAGAAATTTCTTAAAAACGGATCTTGTGATGACTTCAAATCAGAAATACTTCCTTCTTTCATTATAACTCCGTCGTTAAGCATGATAGCTCTGTCAGCTATAATTTCCGCACAAAGCAAATCGTGTGTTACAATTATTGATGTCATCTTTAAAGATTTTTGTAATTCAAGAATAAGTAAACTTATCTCTTTTGATGTAATCGGATCAAGGCCTGTTGTCGGTTCATCATAAAACATCAGCTTCGGATCTATTATTATAGATCTTGCAAGCCCGATCCTTTTTTTCATTCCGCCTGAAAGTTCAGAAGGCATTTTATCAATAGCCTCTTCAAGCGATACTTTTTCCAATACTGATTTTACTTTTGCTTCTCTTTCTTCCGGCGTATAATTAAAATGTCTTATCAATGGGAATTCAAGATTTTCCCTAACCGACATCGAATCATAAAGTGCAGCACCCTGAAACAAAAAGCCAAAATCTTTTCTTAAATCATTAAGCTGTTTCAGGTTCATTGCAAGAACATCTTTGTTATCAATATAAATTTCACCTGAATCTGGCTCCATTAATCTTACAATACATTTTAGCAAAACACTTTTTCCGGTTCCACTTTGACCGAAGACAACCATATTTTCACCTTCTTCAACAGTGAGAGAAACATTCCGCAGAACATTAAGTGAATCGAAAGACTTTGAAAGATTTTTTATTTCAACAACTTTATTCATACTGCATAATTAAATTGTTGGCCACAGCCATAAAGTTATTTTAACAAGAACCATATCAAAAATTAAAATCATTAATGAAGATACAACTACAGCGGTAGTTGCTGCTTTACCAACTCCTTCAGTTCCGTTAGTTGCTGTATAACCTTTATACGAACCAACTATTCCGACAATAAATCCGAATACAAAAGTTTTTAATACTCCGGGTATAGCATCACCGAATGTTACTGATTTAATAACTGAATCAATAAAATATTGGTAAGTCATATTTTGCACAAGAACAACAGCAATATATGCGCCTAAGAACGCAATAAATATTACATAAACAGTAAGAATCGGAAGAATAAAAGTGCAGGCAAATACTCTTGTTGCTACAAGATACTTAAACGGATTTACGCCTGATACTTCCATTGCATCTATCTGTTCCGTTACACGCATTGAACCTAATTCTGCACCGATACCTGAGCTTACTCTTCCAGCAAAAATTAATGCTGTTATAACAGGCGCAAGTTCTCTTACAATAGAAATTCCAACAGCTCCGGGAAGAAATGCTTCAGCTCCAAATCTTACCATTACAGGATGCATCTGCATTGTTATTACCAATCCAATAATAAATCCGGTAACACTAACAATTGGCAGAGTTTTAATTCCAAGCTCATCCATATGCTTTCTTACTTGTTCAACTTCGTATGGCGGCATAAAAATTTGTTTTACAAACTGCCATTGAAATTGCCACAATCCTGCAATCATGATAAAAAAATCATTAAGCTTTTTATCAAACGCACTGCTTTGTGTTGTTTTATTTTTCGTGTCCGACATTAAATAAAATGGATTGTGCAATTAATTTTGGAATTTCATATATCAAACTAAGCAAATTCCTGAAAAGTTTTTAGGGCAATAATGATAGTGTGCAAAACATCAAAAGGTCATATAAAAGCATTTTCGTAATGTGTGATTTGCGGATTTCCTTCCGATCCTAGTATAATTGCAATAACATCAAATCTGCAATCGGCTTCTTCAATTTCTTTATCATAAAGATATAATTCCGCCATTTTTTTTATTTGCAGAACTTTCTTTTTTGTAATTGCATATTCAGGCTCGCCATACTCAAGAGTTTTTCTGGTTTTTACTTCAACAAAAACAAGCACCTCTCCGTCTTTTGCAATAATATCTATTTCACCGTGTCCATATTGATAATTTCGTTTTATTATTTCAAAACCTTTCTCTTCAAGATATTTTGCTGCAATTTCTTCGCCTTCTTTGCCGAAATCTTTTTTATTTTTTTCAGTCATTTTATATCAAAGTCAAATGATGGTTGAGAATTTTTTTCAAAGATCTTTTTTAAAAAAGTTTTTCTATGCAAATTACAAGCACCTGAATTAAGAATTGCATTGATATGATATTTTGTCGGATAACCCTTATTACTTTCCCATCCATATTCAGGATGCTTTGATGCAAGTTTTATCATAAGTCTGTCTCTTATAACCTTTGCTATTATTGATGCTGAAGCAATTGATAATGATTTGGAATCTCCCTTGATAACAGGAATAACTTCAGCTTTCGATTTAAATGTTTTATTTCCATCAACTAATACTATATCAGGTTTTACTTTTAATTTTTCAACAGAACGTTTCATTGCAAGCAAAGATGCATTTAAAATATTTATTTCATCTATCTTTTTATTTTTTATAACCGTGTAAGAATACGAAATGCAACTTCTCTTTATTACTTCAAATAATTCCTCTCGCAAAGATTCGCTTAGTTTTTTGGAATCGTTTATCCTATCATCATAAAAATCTTTTGGAAGTATAACCGCAGCAGCTACAACAGGACCCGCAAGCGGACCTCTTCCTGCTTCATCTGTTCCTGCAAGAATTGTTTTTGAGTTAACTAAATATTTTTTGTCAATGTTGTTCAATTTCCTAAATAAATTGCTATCAGTCCAAAGATCATATTTAATTTTAATAAGTTACTGGTAATAGAAATATTGTTTTCTTTTTTTTGTAAAAGATTTTTTATGCATATAACCAGAACCGGATTTACAATTATCATTATAATTATAAAATATTCAATTCTATAAATTTGAGCGATAAAAGGATAAAGTGTAAATACAATTAAAACAATAATTAAACCTATAGTTAATTTTTTTGCCGATTTAATTCCTGCTCTGATTGGAAAAGTTAATATATTTTGTTTCTTATCGCCTTCAATATCCTGAATATCTTTAACTATTTCTCTTACAAGATTAATAAAGAATGCAAAGGTTGCAGGAATAATTGCAGACATTGGATTTTCAACTGTAAAACCGCCATAAATAAATGCCAATCCTGTTAATACAGCAACCGAAATATTTCCAACAAGAGGAATTTTTTTCAGATAAGCCGAATATAAATAGAGCAGAAGAATTGAAAATACTACTATGATAAATAGTTTTGGTGATAAATAAATTGCAATTATTCCCGCGATAATATTTAAAAGAAAATATTCAATCATTGCCTCTGTTTTTGTAAGCCTGCCTGTTGTTAACACTCTGTCAGGATGTGCTGTTTTATCGGTTTCAATATCAAAAATATCATTTATTATATTTCCGGCAGCAGCAGTTAATGCAGCGGCAAGTGATGATAGAATAATTAAACTAATTCCTGTCGGATTCTTCTGAGAGATTAATATTGCAACTACAACCACAAAAAAAGTAATGATAACATTAAGTGGTCGGGTAATTTTGATATATGCAGAGATTTTTTTTAACACAGCCATCTTAAAATAAAATTACTACTACAAATTAATTGAAGCAGTAATGATATAGAAATAAAAGAATAATTTATTTCAAATACCTGAATGTTTGATTATAAATTTCTTTTGATAAATATATCTAATATATGCTAATTATAGCCTAAATAATTGGAATACTGATTTAACTGATTAAACAGATCTGAACAGATTAACATTTATTAAACTCCGTGGTTCTCAGTGACTTCTCTGTGGCTCTCTGTGTAAGGAATTAGAAAAAGGTGTCAGAAGTCAGGAGACAGAATATTTTTTCTCGCAAAGCCGCAGAGGCGCAAAAGTTTTTTATTAACTTCATAACATCATCCTTTTATACGAACAAAGAACGGAAAGCGCCTCACTAATAGAACGCAGATAACGCAGATTAAGCAGATTTACACAGATTTTCTTCGCGAACTTTGTGTTTGTTTTTTCCTTGGCGAACTTTGCTTGAAATGTGTTTAGGAACTGGTTCACGCAAAGCCCCCAAAGGTTTTTCGCTAAGATCGCTAAGATTTTTATTCCTATCTTATTAACATAAACCTTTTATCATATCCAATAACCGAAAGCCTAGACCCTGATAGAACGCAGATAACGCGGATTAAGCGGATTTGCACAGATTTTCTTCGCGAACTTTGTGTTTGTTTTTTCCTTCGCAAACTTTGCGTGAAATGTGTTTAGGAATCGGTTCACGCAAAGCCCCCAAAGGTTTTTCGCTAAGATCACTAAGATTTTTATTCATTTCTTTTTTACATAAACCTTTCATCATATCCAGTAACCGAAAGCCTAGATCCTGATAGAACAAGATAACGCAGATTAAGCGGATTTACACAGCTTTTCTTCGCGAACTTTGTGTTTGTTTTTCCTTGGCGAACTTTGCGTGAAATGTGTTTAGAGAAAAGGTTCACGCAAAGCCCCCAAAGGTTTTTCGCTAAGATCGCAAAGTAATAATTTCCGCTTGTTAATCATAAAATTAAAACTCGTTGAGAATTCCAAAATGAATTTTACCATCACTGAAAGTATCACCTTTGCCGAGAGCATAGCTAACTCTAAGAACACCAAGACCTGTTTCAATGTTTAATCCAAGTCCAAAACCATAAAGAAAATCTTCCTGTTTGCTTATATTTTTATCCGGTTGTTCAGGTCTTAAATAATATCCTGTATCAAAAAATAAAAAGCCGTAAGTTCGTCTTGTAAATAGCACTCTGTATTCCAGATTAGACCAGAAAATTCTTGAACCTAAAAACTGATCTTCTCTATAACCTCTTAAAGAATTTGCTCCGCCTAATCTGAATAAATCACTATTTTCAAAATCTGAGCTTCGTAATTCTTTACCATTAACACCTACAGCAACAACCTGTCTCGAAAACAATTCGTGGAAGTAATAAAAACTAACAGTAAATCTTTGCAGATCAACGGATGTTTTGGTTGCAGCAGTAATGTATTCTGTTGGACCATTTATTTTCTTTCTGGTATAAGAATAAGTATTAACAAACATAAGACCTTCGGTTGGCGAATATGGATCGTCTCTTGTATCAATTTTAAGATTTGCACCAGTAGTTAAATATGATGAATTAAAAACAGTAAAAACCGGTATCGTTCTTACAGTTGGAACAACACTTTCGGTTCCAATAGTTAAGCCGGCAGAAATATTTTCGGTTGCAAGATAATCTACAGAGCCTTCAATTCTCCTTTGAACATAAGTTGAGTCCTGTATCCGCTGATATAGACCAAGATTTATGTTTACAGGAAAACTTAATAACCATGGTTCTAAATATCTTAGATCAAGTTCCTGGGAATTGCGGTCATACTTATTCCATTTTAATGATATGCCTCTGCCGGTTCCAAATAAATTTCTTAAAGAAATATTTACAAGTCCGGTTACATAACCGCTTGATTCATTTTTTCTTGCTGGAATGTAACCAATAATGCCATCAAAGTTATTTGTGTTTTTCTCTTTTACATTAATTACTAAAACACCTTCATCTTTGGAGTTGATATAAAATTGCGGAGTTGGAACTGGTTCAAAAAATCTTAATCGGTTTAATCTTTTCGGAAATTCTTCAATTTGTTTTTGGCTGTAAGGCTCAGCTTCATCCAATCGCAGTTCTCTTATAATTACATAATCTTTTGTTGAGGTATTACCAATAATATCGATCTTATTAATTTTACTAATGTTGCCGCTTTCGATCTTCAGATTAATATTTACTGATCTTTGTTTATCAGATGAATCAGTTAAAAACTGAACTGATTTTATTTTTACTTTCGCAAAGGGATATCCGGTGTTTTCAAAATCAACAAGTATTTCATCAATGCTTTTTTCGATTTCGTATTTATCAAATATCTGATCTTCAAGAAATTTAAACCGCTCATAATGCTTATTTAAAAATGTTGAGTCATCAGTTTCAATATTAATTTTTTTAATAATTGCCGGGCTGTCTTCATTTATATTGATTTTAATATCAAATTTTGTTGAATCATCTGAGATAATTACTTCAGAGCCGGTAAATTCAAAAAAGTAATAACCATTACTTAATAAGTTTGATGAAATTCTGTTTTTAGCCGAATCAATTATTCCATTAAAGTAAGATTGATTTATAGAAAGTTTTGACCATTTGAAATACGTATCATCATCAAAATCTTTATTACCAATAACTTCGAATGAGTTAAGCTTTTGTGCTTGTAAGAAAGGAATAGAGAACAGAAAAAATATTAAACTAAATTTCGTGAGGCGAGTCATCTATTATCTTTGCTTTTTTTCCAACAGGATTTATCTGGACACTTTCTTTATAATTATAAATTTTATCAGGCTCAACTTCTTCAACATTGAATTTGGATGCGTTGATTCCTGCTAATGCAGTTGAAAACTTAAGTGTTTCTTCAAAGACATCAGAATTTATCCAGCCATAAATAACTCCTGCTACAAAACAGTCACCACTGCCGGTTGCATCTGCTTCTGAAATTTTTATAGGATGAATTTTATAATGATAATCAAAATTTGATGCAAAAAATTCTTTATCTCCGTTTGTTAAGAAAGTTCTTTTAATACCTTTATCATAACAATGAGATAAAAATTTACGGATATCAGTCTCAGTTTGCAGATTTATATTAAGACTAGTTTTTATTTCATTAAAATTATTATGAAGAATAGTTGGAGATGCTTCGATGCAATCATTTAAATGCGAACCATAAGTATCACAAACAGATATTTTATCATACTTGTTTGCAAGCTTAATTCCGAATGGGATAATGGAATCGGCGGTTTTACAAGGTGAGCTTCCTGAAAATACAACTATCTCGCAATTCTGTATCATCTTATCAAGCTTTAGTTTAAACTCATCAGCTTCTGATTCAGTAATTTCGGAATTTTCTGAAAAGAAAGTGGAAACTTGTTTTTCTTCCTCAGCAATTATTACTGCTGCGTGTCTTGTTTCTGATTTTGTCTTAATGTGTGTAAACTCAAGTCCCGAATTCTTTGCTAACTCTCTGAACAGCTTTCCGTTAGTTCCGCCTGAAAAGAAAAAATTAAAAGAATTGACTCCGAGTTTTTTTAACTGACGACTGACATTCAATCCTTTTCCGCCAAGAGCTAAAGTATTAGAACTACTATGATTTACTTCTCCGAGTGTAATTTTATTAAATAAAAATCTTCTCTCAAGCAGCGGATTGAGTGTTACAATCAGTATCATAATTAAAAATTAAGGTACTTAAATGGATGTTAGTATCTATACCTGTATAAATCTCCGGTTAAAGGTGTAATCAATCTGTAATCTCCAAAACCCGTCTGATCAAGAAAAATAAATTTTCTGTTAAGCTCATAATATTCCCATATTTCATAAGGTTTTGAATCGTACTCAAAAGGATGTCTGTCAATATTGTTCGGAGCTCCAAGTATAGTATAAACCATACCTCTGTCGGATCTCCAGCCTTCTATATAACTTGAAAAGTTTTCATTTGCATAAGCTATTCTTCTGTAATACTCATCGAAAAATTCATTCTCATCATTATTCGGTGATGGATCTTTCTTCTTCCAGAATTCTAAAAATCTTTTTGTTTTTTCCTGAACTGTTTCGCCGCTTTGCATATATTCAAGTTCATTTGGTGTTGCTATATAAAGCGTTTGTGCTATGGCTTTATCTATATCGGTTATAATTGCTGGTAAGCCTTTCCAATGGGAAAAAAATGCTTTGCTTGTTTTATCAATAACTTTATTTGTGGAGTCTGAAACAGTAACAACCAATGTATATATTCCCAGATCAAAAGGGAACTCATTAAAAGTGTATAAAATCTGATTTGTTCCGGGCTTAATATTTCTGTCTTCAGTTTCTTTATGAACTAATGTGTTTTCAGAACCAAGAACGGAATAATCAAAGTTCAATTTTGTATCAATTGAATCTTTTAAATAAAGTTCAAAGTAAAATTTTATTTTATCTTCTGATGATGGATAATTTCTGCTGACGTTGGGAATTATCTCATTCTTCGTCTGGGCAGTTTCTTTATTGGAAATAAAAAGAATATCACTTAACGAAATATCCTGGTTATAATTTTTTACTACAAAACTGTTTTCTCCGAAAGATTCTTTTTTAGAATCCTTGTCTTCAACCATTGTTCTTATAAAATAATGTCCCGGGGCCAATTCGAAGGAACGTTTACTCAGATTATAATTTTCTTTAGATGTTGCAATATTATAATCAATTACATTTATTGTTTCATTCCAGGTTTTTTCTACAATCAGCTTTTTCTTTGTACTATCAAACACTGATGCAGTTACCGAATACTTGGCTGTAAAACCCTGATTGGATTTTACAAATTGAACATTTTTATACGGAACCTGAATAAAAATATCAATGCGCGAGGTACTTCCGGAACCTGAGTAAAAGTTAACAAAGTCCTGAAAATAAGTTGCTTCCCAAAATTGTTTTTGATTGATTGAAGGGTTTTTCTCTTGTGCCGGAATACCAACATTCAGGATGAAAAAAAATAATATTAAACCTAAAAATTTCATCAGGTTTTCCTTTCTGATTGCAATAAATTGCCATACAAATCATACTCATCACAATCATTAATTACAATATCATAAAAACTACCAATTTTCATTTTATTATCTTTAACTGGTATTAAAACTTCTCCATCAACTTCAGGTGCATCACGATAAGAACGTCCTATATAATATTCACCTTCAATTGAATCGATCAGCACTTTTATTTGCTTTCCGATAAATGTTTCATTTTTTTGAAGTGAGATATCTTTCTGAATCTCCATCAATATACTTTTTCTTCTTTCTTTTTCCTTTTCAGAAACAGGATCACCAAGGATGAAACTTGCAGTATTTTCTTCAACACTAAAAGTAAAAGTACCGATCCTGTCAAATTTTTCTTTACTTACAAAATCGCAAAGTTCCTCAAAATCTTTTTCAGTTTCATTTGGATAGCCGACAATAAATGTAGTTCTTATTGTTACATCAGGAATTTCAGTCCGCAATTTATTGAGCAGCTTTTTTGTCCTTTCAGCAGTTACGCCTCTGCGCATAGATTTTAGTACATCATCAGAAATATGCTGCAGCGGGATATCAACATATTTTAGAACTTTTGGATTTGTCTTTATCTCTTCAATCAACTCATCCGGAAAATGTGAAGGATAAGCATACATTACTCTGATCCATTCAATTCCATCGATCTCGCTTAATCTTCTTAATAATTGCACAATCATTTTTTTACCATAAATATCTTTACCATAATCAGTAGTATCTTGTGCAATTAGTATTAATTCCTTTGCATTGTTTGCAGCTAAAAATTCTGCTTCTTTAACTAATTCTTCAATCAGTTTGGATTTATGTGAACCACGCATAAGCGGTATTGCACAAAAAGAACAAGGATGATCGCATCCTTCAGAAATTTTTAAATAAGCAGTGTGTGAAGGAGTTGTTAATAATCTTTCTCCAAGCAGTTCTCTTTTAAGATTGCCGCCGAGTTCTTTGATTATTTCTTCATACTTTTCAGTTCCGAAATAAACATCAACTTCCGGAATTTCTTTTTGAAGTTCATTTTTATAACGCTCAGATAAGCAGCCGGCAACAATTACTTTTTTTAATTTGCCGCTGTTCTTCATTGCCACAGCTTCAAGAATTGTATTGATTGATTCTTCCTTTGCCAATTCAATAAATCCGCAAGTGTTAATTATTACCGTATCAGCTTCGTTTGGATCTTCGACTAATCCGATCTTATTAAGCTGAATCTGTTTCATTAGTCTTTCTGAATCAACTGTATTTTTTGAACATCCTAGTGTTATTACTGAAACTTTGTTATTCATAAATTTCTTTTTCTGAACATCAAACTGAGTATGTTAAATACAAATAAATTATCGGTGAAGAAAACAGCAGCGAATCAAATCGATCAAATATTCCACCATGTCCCGGAATTAAATTTGATGAATCTTTTACTCCTGCATCACGTTTCATCAGTGATTCAACAAGATCACCGATTTGTCCAAATGTTCCGATTATAAATCCAATTATTATAACATCTTTAAGTGATAAAAAATCAAGCACCAGATATTTAGCTGATATCATTGTAAGTATTGCAAACACAAATCCGAATACTGCACCTTCCCAGCTTTTCTTAGGACTTACTCTCAGAAATAGTCTGTGTTTGCCAAGTGCTGTCCCTCCAAAAAAAGCTGCTGAATCGCAAATCCAGATTGTTGCAAAAACTGAAATTATCAGATATCCGCCGTTAATGTATAATCCGTTGCTTTCGGGATAAAACTCCCTGATACCGATTAAAGCACTGCCGAATAAACCAAAATAAAATATACCAAGTAATGTTGCACCAAGATTAAGTATTGCCGAATCATAATTTCTGAATAACTCAATTATCAGAAGAATTAAAAAGGCTATAATCAAAAAATGATTTTGACTGAAGAAGTTGTTGTATTGATTAATGATTAATACAATTACTGTAATCAATCCCGGATAAACATTTACATTTGCATTTTTCTTTTTAGCCATAACAGCAAACTCATAAAATGAGATTCCGGCAACAATCAAAACAAAGCTTAAAAAATAAACTCCGCCAAAATATGCCATTAACAAAAGCGCCGGTATGGCAATAACCGAAACTATTATTCGGATTGCAGTATTACTTAATGTCATTCTGCGCTATTATCTGGTTTAGCGTTTTTTAGCTGCTTAATATAATTAACAGCAGATGATACATCATTGGTTTTTACCAGTAACTTAATAACTGCAAGATCACCTGTTGCAGGAAAACTGCTGTCTTTCTGCGAAAGAATATTTGCTTCAATTCCTGCGCTTTCAAGTGTATCCTTTAACATTTGTACATCGTAAAGCTGATCGGATGTATAAACTATTACCCATTCATCATCTATTAATTCCGGAACTAATGGTATGTTACAGTCCGGACAGATTTTTATGCCTTCCTGATATTCATATCTGCAATTTGGACAAAACGGCATTGTTAATTCTCCTATGTTGTTCTTTTTAAATAATATTTATTTATTAAAATTATTAAAGCTGCAAATAAAATTGTGAGTGCAAAAAACATCATTACATAAGAAGCAAGTTCAGTTTGGCTTGTTGCCGGATCCGTTTTAATTAATTCTTCATCACCAAGTGTGTGGTACAGTATTACTGCTGAAAAATTATTTAAGAAATGTAAAAACATCGGCACTAAAAGAGTTTTACTTTTATAGGCAGCAAATCCAAAAAATGCACCTAAAACAAATAATGGAATCAATCCATAAGGATTAGCATGGAAAAGACTGAAAAATAATGCAGTAATACCTGCAGCAATATGTTTTTTATATTTTAACTCAAAACTTCGTTGTATAAACCCTCTGAACAATGATTCTTCTGTTATTGCAGGTACAATTGCTACAACAAGCACAACTAATAATAATTCAAAAATGTTAGAAGTTGCTAAAAGATTTTTATAGGCTTTTTCAACCATATCATTCAACATATCAAAAAATGATTTGGCTGAGTTAAAGAATGATATGTTTTTTGCGAGTATTTCAATAAAATAATTTTGTATATAAAGATAAACCTGTAAAAGCGGTGTAAGAATAACCATACCCAATGTAAAAAATCCGGTTTCAATCAGTTTTGGTTTACGGATACGGATAATTTTACCAACATCAGTATAAATCCATTTTGAAAATAACAATGCTGG